>Ga0154005_100433_pt1 | contig 17663 bp, 35 predicted proteins | sample TSFL089MetaG_FD_104698 | JGI IMG/M metagenome (GOLD analysis project Ga0154005, IMG submission 104698) | Attine ant fungus gardens microbial communities from Florida, USA - TSFL089 MetaG | ecosystem: Host-associated > Fungi > Mycelium > Unclassified | place: USA: Florida, Lake Talquin State...
AGCTCAAAAGAGAGGTTATAAGCTGATCAAGTTGAATCAGCCAATACAAGTGAGAAATATGGATGGCACTAGTAATAGTGGAGGTGCAATCACCCATGAAGTGGAAGCAATATGTTCTACAAAGAACATGTAGAGAGAGTATGAATGAATGTTAGGAAAGACAAATATGATTTTGGGTATGCCATAGTTGGCAGCCCATAATCCAGAAATAGATTGAGAGAAGGGGGAAGTTAGGATGATGAGATGCCCACCACTGTGTAGAAAGACAGTGAGGATAAAGGGAAAGAAAGAGATAAGAGAGGATGAGAAGAAAATTGTTAGATAGGCAGTAGATAAGAAGGAGGATTGAAGAAGAGAGGAAGAGATGGAAGCATATCACAGAAAGGTAGACGAAATGGTGCCTAAAATGTTCCATAAATGTTTCAAAGTGTTTGGAAAGGTGGAGTCTGAAAGAATGCTGGTCAGAAAGGTGTAGGATTATGCAATCAATCTTAGAGATGACTTTAAAGCAAGTAAAGCAAGAGTGTACCCTCTTTTTAGGAATGAAAAGAAGAAAGTACAGAAGTTTGTTGACAAGCATCTTAAGAAGAGATATATTAGAACTTCAAAATTGCCTCAGACATCGCCAGTATTCTTTATAGGAAAGAAGGATGGAGAGAAGTGCATGGTTATGAACTATAGGAGACTCAATAAGCAGATGATCAAGAACAACTATCCTCTGCCACTTATTACAGACCTAATAGACTCTATGGGTAATAAAAGAGTATTTACTAAGATGGATCTTTGATGGGGTTATAACAATGTAAGGATAAAAGAAGGGAATGAGTGGAAAGTGGCCTTTACTACTCATATGGGGTCATATGAGCCAGTAGTAATGTTCTTTGGGATAACAAATTCATCTGCCACATTCCAAGGCATGATGAATGAAATCCTGAGAGATATGATTGATGAGAGAAGAGTAGCAGCATTTGTGGACAATGTGTTGATAGGAACAAAGACAGAGGAAGGTCATGACAAAATTGTGGAAGAAGTGTTGAAGAGATTAGAAGAAAATAACCTGTATGTGAAACCAGAGAAATGTGCTTGGAAGGTGCAGAAAGTGAACTTCCTGGGAGTAGTAATGAGTTAGGGGAAGATTGAGATGGAGGAGAATAAAGTGGCAGGAGTGCTGAACTAGCCTACACCTAAAACAGTTAGGGATGTTAGAAAGTTTCTGGATCTTGCCAATTACTATAGGTGATTTGTAAAGGACTTTGCTAAAATAGCCCAGCCCTTGAACAATCTGACAAGAAAAGAAAAGAAGTGGAATTGGGGAGTTGAGCAGCTGAATGCATTCGAGTAGCTAAGAATGGTCTTCACAAGCCGACCTCTATTAGTGGCACCTGACTTAGATAAGGGATACAGGGTGGAGGTAGATGTCTCTAATTTTGCAATAGGAGGAGTACTGTCTATTAAATGTGAAGACAACATGTGGAGACTAGTGGCCTATATTTCTAAGTTGTTAAATAAAGCAGAGCAAAATTATAAAATATATGACAAGGAGATGCTGGCAGTGATATGATGCTTAGAGACATGGAGATACTTCCTGGAAGGAACTAAAAGTAAATTCAAAGTGTGGACAGACCATAAAAACCTAGAGTATTTTATGAGCAATCAAAAGTTAAATCATAGATAAGCGCAATGGGCTCTATATCAGGACCCGTAGGACAATCCTGGATCCCCCTCAGAAGGTATAAGGTTAAGATGAGGAGAACTCAACAGAGTTCCTTCTATGAATTGCCTAGCTATTTATATAATTACAAGTGGCTATGCTAAGGCTATTCTAAGAGAGATCACAGTATCTATTAGCTACCATCCGTCAAGTCCTGAGTAATTCCCCATATCAGACAGCTTCTGCCTACATGTTCTCCCACACATGGCGGCTGCCTGATAGGCATGTGACCAAGCTCAGATCATCACTTGATCTTCCCATGCTTGTCCCTTTTATGATCATGATGTTCCTGCATTGTGTTCATCAAGTTGTACTGTTATTAATTAATTAAAATAATAAAGAAAAAGATAAGTGTTAGAGTAAATCATAACACTTTATACTTATTGAGGTTTGACTTTGTATTGAAGCACATTTCAGGAAGTAAGATGAGGAAGGCAGATGGGTTGAGTAAGAGATTAGACTGGGAGGTTGGAGTAGAAAAGAATAATGAAAAGCAGATGCTGGTGAAAAAAGAATGGTTAGAGGTGAAAAGAATTAGAGTAGTGGAAGTCATAATAGAAGGGATGGACTTACTAGACAAAGTAAGAAAATGCGAAGCAAGAGATAATAAAGTGGTAAAGGCAGTAGAAGAAATGAAGCAAGGAGGGGTGAAAATATTGAGAGATGAAGAGTGACAATAAGAGGACAGTTTAATATTGAAAGAAGGAAAAGTATATGTTCCTAAGGATAAGAAGTTGAGAGCAGAGGTAATCAGGCTATATCATAATATACCTGTAGGAGGACATAAAGGACAGTAGAAGATGGCAGAGTTAGTAATAAGGAATTTCTGGTGGCTAGGGGTCACTAGAGAAGTGAAACAATACATGGAAGGGTGTGATGCCTGCCAATACAACAAGAACTAAACATAACTACCGGTGTAATGAAAAGTAAGTCGAGACAACTACCTTATCACATTCAATGTTATGAGAGAATGAAGAGAACTTGGTAAAGTCTCTCTATAGATTGCTCTATCTACTTATATATAATTTCTGTTTGTCTATGTGTATGCTTAAGTAATTTCCCATGATCCTTCTAGAAGGTTCCATTATATGACCTGTCATATGACTAGGTCATGTGATTTCTATCTTATCTTATCTCCCATTCTATTTTTAGAACCCCTTGTCTAATCCATCCGAGAATAGTTCTCATTCTTCCCATTCCTCCAGTTATACTATTTTTGGTCCAGATAGATTTATGACAACCAGTAGGAAAATTAATGCCAAATTCAATTCTGGAGAAAGCATGGACCCATATCAGTACAGACTTCATTATGAAGTTGCCTTTAACTCAAGGGTATGACTCAATCTTAGTAGTAGTAGACAGATTTACAAAAATGGTACACTTTGCACCTACTACAGAGAAAACAAGTACAGAAGGACTAGCACAACTATTTAGAGATAACATTTGGAAGCTACATAGACTACCAGATAGTATTATTTCTGATAGAGGACCACAATTTATGGTGGGTATTATGAGAGAGCTAAATTGCATATTAGGGATCGAGACAAAACTATCTACAGTATTTCATCTACAGATGTCATAAATCGCCAAATTTCCCTAAGTTATTATTTTTATTTTATTTTATTTTAATTAGGTAATCACATTGGATCAGTAAACATGTACAAATAATCAGACTTGTATAAGTATTGAACACAAACTAGCGAGAACTCTAATGAGTTCTCTTTGTCTACTCTGACATAGAGTGGGATTTAGGTTAGGGTTATCACAACCACAACTTGAAGCCTTACAACAGACAGATGGTCAGACAGAACAAATAAACCAGGAGTTGGAACAGTACCTTCATATGTTCATAGATCATCAACAAGAGCAATAGCCAGAGTGGTTAGGTACGGCTGAGTTCACTTACAATAACAAAGTTGTTATAAAATGGCAGGCAAGCTAGACAATCCACAGTGGCAGATTATTTTATTTCTTTTTCTTTTCTGATAATTATGTAATATTAAATGCATGCAGGACATCATGACTTAAAAGAGATGCATGGGATAAAATAGTTAGGCAAATACTTATAAACACATGTTTGTGTATAAGTAGCTAAGCCAATTAGCAGGAACTCTAACGAGTTCTCTTTGTCAAACTCTGACTTAGAGTGCAAGTGAGGTTAGGGTTACTCAACCACTACTTTAATCATTACACTAGAACTCGTTTATCACTACTAGCTTCTGACCTCCTCAGTCCTGAGCAATCTTACTCTCATAATCTCTCTTGGTATGTGATCAACTCAGACTACTCCCAACTTCCTCATAGCCGGGCCATAGGCTTAAGTGGACTGACTGGGAAGTTTGGACCCCAAAGGTGGACAGCTAGGACCAAGCTCAGGTACTAGCTCAGACCAGACCTTGCAATTAAGCGGTGCTCTTTAGTCACTTGTATTCTTTTCTTATTATATACTTCATGCTACTGGTCCATTGTGATCAGTCTATGCAGAGGAATATCACTGCATCCTTAAGAAGGCAATTAGTGTAGGGATCTCTGTGGAGTGATAGCCAAAGTATTATTAGGGCATTAGTTAGTAAGGCAGTAGGCACCTGGCTAGAAGAAGATCTGTGCACCTCAGCAGATGTACTATGAGCCCTCTGAAGAAGATAACGAGTTACCCTCAAGAAATACAAATCCTTTTTTTTTTACAAACAAATCATCTATCCAGAATATAACTGTAATGTCCCTGGAACAATACAACAACCTCATGAGCAATATACTCAACCAAAGATGGGCCCTCACCAAGCTAAGGGCAGAACTGGAAAAAAGGGAAGGGAAGCTGTGTAGGCAATGTGGAAAGTTTGGGCACCTTGCCTGGAACTGTAGAAGTAGAGAAGAGCAGAAGAAGAAAACGGTAGGGGACAACAGATTTGAAGTGGTGAGGAGTTGAGTGATGCAGTGTAGAATCAAGAAGGTGAGAAGACAAGAAGTGGTGAGGGACATGGTAAAGTGTTTTGGATGTGGAAAGGAAGGGCACAAGAAGTGGAAATGCCCACAAAAGAAAGAAAGAAAGAGAGAAGAAGCGGCACTGCCACAAAAGGTATAGGAGAAGGTGAAGGAGCACAGTGGAGTAAGAGGGCTGCCTCCAAGGGGAGCAGCAATATGTATGGAGGGGTGGACTACATCCAGAGAAGTGGTGACATTTGTGGAGTACAGAGGGTGTGATTATAAGGGAATGAAGACAGAGGAAAATCAGGGACAAGGGTTCCTAGAGAAAGTGCAGTTGTGTAATATATGGTGTGGGAGCTGTAAAGAGGCATGGAATTGGAGAGACAGGGAAGCAGAAAATGGAAGAGCAGAGTAGGTGAAGTATAATGTATGTGGAGGCAAAGATGCAGTGATAGGGAAAATGGAAAGGAACAAAAAAGAGGAAATTTTCTGTCCACCCTGTTAAACAGAAAAGAAAGTGCTGTGGTGGAATTGGGGTGGAAAGTTGGAATGGACAGTGCCTAGGGTCCAGAAGGGGAGGGCTGGAATCACTGATCCGAGGAGAGTAGCAGAAACTGTCAATCAGAAGACAGTGCAGAAGAAAGGGGAAGCAAGAGAAGTGAGGTAAACACTTAAGCCTCTAAGAGAAGTATGGATGAGTGTGGAGATAGAAAAGATAGATATGCATGAGGGAAGAACAGTAAAGGCATTGCTCAATAGTAGAGCAATAGGGATGTTTATGAGCAAAAGCTTAGCTCAGAAAGGAGGATATAGGTTGATTAAGTTGGATCGACCTTTACAAGTAAGAAATGTAGATGACACTGGTAATAGTGGAGGTGTAATTACTCATGAGGTGGAAGTGAATATGTTCTACAAAGAACATGTAGAGAGAGTACAAATGGATATATGTAAATTGGGAAAGACAGATGTGATCTTGGACATGCCATAGCTAGTGGCTTATAATCCAGAGATAGATTGGGAGAAAGAAGAAATCAGAATGACAAGATGTCCACCACTGTGTGGAAAAGCAGTGAAAATAAAGGAGAAGAAGAAAATGAGAGAAGATGAGAAGAAAATTGTTAGATGGGCAGTAGATGAGAAATAGGATTGGGGAAGAGAGGAAGAAATAAAAGTAGACCATAGGAAGGTGGAAGAAATGATACCTAAACAGTTCTATAAGTGGTTAAAGGTGTTTGGGAAGGTAGAGTCCAAAAGAATGCTGGTCAGAAAAGTATGGGATTATGCAATAGATCTCCATGACAATTTTAAAATAAGCAAAGCAAGAGTATATCCTCTCTCCAGAAACAAAAAGGAAGAGGTACAGAAATTTGTTGATGAGCATCTCAAGAAGGGATATATTAGACCTTCAAAATCACCTCAAACATCACCAGTATTCTTTGTAGGCAAAAAGGATGGAGGAAAGCACATGGTTATGGACTATCATAGGCTTAACAAGCAAACAGTGAAGAACAACTACCTGTTACCATTAATTATGGATCTAATAGACAGTATGGGTAATAAGAGAGTATTTACCAAGATGGACTTATGATGGGGATATAACAATGTGAGGATAAAGGAGGGAGATGAGTGGAAGGCAGCCTTCACCACATACATAGGGTCATATGAACCAGTTGTAATGTTCTTTGGAATGACAAATTCACCTGTCATGTTCCAGGGCATGATGAATAAAATTTTGAGGGACATGATCAATGAAGGAAAAGTGGCGGTGCTCATAGATGACGTGTTGATAGGAACAGAAATAGAGAAGGGGCATGATGAGATTGTAGAAGAAGTATTGAAGAGATTAGAAGAGAATGACTTATACGTGAAACCAGAGAAATATGCTTGGAAGATAGAGAAAGTAAACTTCCTAGGAGTAATAATGGGTTAAGGAAAAATAGAAATGAAGGAAGATAAGGTAGTAGGAGTACTAAACTGGCCTACATCTAAAACGGTCAGAGATATTAGGAAATTCTTAGGACTAGCAAATTACTATAGACAATTTGTAAAATACTTTGCAAAATTAGCACAACTCTTGGACAATCTGACAAGGAAAGAAAAGAAATGGAAGTGGGGAGCTGAGCAGCAGGAGGCATTCAAACAGTTGAAAACAGTCTTTATAAGTAGACCTCTACTGGTTGCGCCAGACTTAGACAAAGAACTCAGAGTGGAGGCGAATACTTCTAACTTTGCAATAGGAGGAGTGTTGTCCATTAAATATGAGAATAACAAGTGGAGACCAGTGACTTATATTTCTAAATCGTTGAACAAAACTAAGAGAAATTATGAAATACACAATAAAAAGATACTAGCTGTGATATGCTGTTTGGAAACATGGAGACATTTCCTGGAAAGAACAAAGAGTAAATTTGAAGTATAGACAGATCATAAGAATCTGGAATATTTCATGAGCAACCAAAAGCTAAATTGTCGACAAGTGCGATGGGCTTTATATCTATCCAGGTTTGACTTTATATTGAAACATATCTTGGAAAGCAAGATGGGAAAGGCAGATAGATTGAGTAGAAGGCCAGATTGGGAGGTTGGTGTAGACAAAGACAATGAGGAACAGATGTTGGTAAAGAAAGAGTGGCTGGAGTTAAAGAGGATAAGAGTAGCAGAAGTCATAATAAAAGGAGTAGATTTGTTGGACAAAGTAAGAAAGTGTAAAGCAAAAGATGACAAAGTAGTGAAAGCAGTAGAAGAGATGAAGCAAGCAGGGGTAAAGATGTTAAGAGATGAAGAGTAGCATTAAGAGAACTGCCTAATGTTAAAACAAGAGAAGGTGTACGTCCCCAAAGACAAGAAGTTGAGAGCAGAAGTGATCAGGCTTCATCATGATATACCTGTGGGAGGACATGGTGAACAGTGAAAAACAGCAAAATTGGTGATAAGGAACTTCTAGTGGCCAGGTGTCACTAGGGAGGTGAAGTGGTATGTGGAAGGGTGTGATGCCTGTCAGCGTAATAAGAATCAAACACAACCACCGGCAGAAAAGCTAATGCCAAATTTGATTCCAGAAAAGACATGGACCCACATCAGTGCAGACTTCATTACAAAGTTACCCTTAGCTCAAGGATATGACTCAATCTTAGTAGTAGTAGATAGATTTATGAAAATGGCACATTTTGTACCTACTACAGAGAAAACAAGTGCAGAAGGGTTAGCATGACTATTTAGAGATAACATCTGGAAGTTACATAGGCTACCAGATAGTATAATTTCAGATAGAGAACCACAATTTGCAGCAGAAATAATGAAGAAGTTAAATCACATGCTGGGGATCAAGACAAAATTGTCTACAGCATTCCACCCACAAACAGACGGTCAGACAGAAAGAATGAACCAGGAGTTAGAACAGTACCTCTGGATGTTCATAGATCATCAACAAGAGCAATGGCCAGAATGGTTGGACACGGCTGAATTCACCTACAATAATAAAGTACATACAAGAACTAAAGTGTTATCTTTCAAAGCAAATCAGGGACAAGACCCAAGAATGGGATTCAAGATGAGGAAGAAGGGGAAGTATGAAGGGGCAGAGAAATTTGCAGAAAAGATGAGAAATGTACAAGAGGAAGCAAAGGCAGTGCTATAAAAGGCGCAAGAGGATATGAAGAGATATGCAAATAGAGAGAGAGGAGAGGTAGAGGAGTATAGGGTTGGCAATTTAGTGCTACTCAGCACTAAAGACTTGAAGTACCAGATGGTCGGAAGACAAATGGAAAAGTTCACTGAACACTTTGTAGGACCTTACAAAGTGAAGGCAATTATTTCCAGTAATGCAATAGAATTGGAGTTGCTAAGAACAATTAAAATACATCCAGTAGTTAATGTTGGTAGGGTACAAAAGTATAAATTGCAAGTAGAAGGACAAAAGAAGGAGATACCACAACCAGTGGTAATTGAGGAGGAAGAAGAATGGAAAGGAAGGTATGAGGAAGAGATAAGTACTTGGTATGGTGGAAGGGGTGTACAGCGGAAGAAGACACATGGGAAAGTAGGGAGAATTTGAAGAATGCCATGAAGTTAGTAGAAGAATTCAAGAAAGAATATAGGAGAGAAGAAGAAAATGAAGTAAGACGGCAAGAGGCAGAAGAAGATAGAAAAACATTTAGCAGAGAATTACCTGGAAGATATACAGCTAAGTTACTGTATAGATAGAGTAACAAGAAATATGACAGAGAGTATTGAAAGTGAATGGAGAAAAACTGGAGGTGGTGGAAGAAAAATCCATTCTCCAGATATAGTAGAAATCCATTCTTGAAAAGAATGGAAGAAGAGGAACATGAGTACAAGGGTGGAATGATAGAAGAGTGGAATGAAGAGGAGGATAAGGAAGATCGGCAGAGAATAGAAGAGAATAGGAAGTATTTGGAGGGGTTAGAAGATGAAACTAAGATATGAGTAATCTAAGGGACCCATACAATAAGCTATGAAGAAGTCCTCAGGATGAGGACCCTTGAGAGGGGGGTGGTGTTATAAAACGGCAGGCAAGCTAGACAATCCATGGCAGTGGATTATTTTATTTCTTTTTCTTTTTTGATAATTATGTAATATTAAATGCACACAGGACATCATGACTCAAAAGAGATGCATGGGATAAAATAGTTAGGCAAATACTTGTAAACACATGTTTGTGTATAAGTAGCTAAGCTAATTAGCAGGAACTCTAATGAGTTCTCTTTGTCAAACTCTGACTTAGAGTGCAAGTGAGGTTAGGGTTACTCAACCACTACTTTAATCATTACAAAAGTGTACACTGGAATTAAGGTGTTACTCTTTAAGACAAATCAAGGACAAGATCCAAGAATGGGATTTGAGATGAGAAAGAGAGGAAAATATGAAGGAGCAGAAAAGTTTGCAGAGAGAATGAGGAGTATGCATTCAGAGGCTAAGGCAGCACTGCAGAAGGTGCAGGAAGACATGAAGTGGTATGCGGATAGAGAGAGAGGGGAAGTGGAGGAATATAGAGTGGACGACTTAGTGCTACTCAGCACTAAAGATCTGAAGTACCAGATGGCCAAAAGGTGCACAGAAAAGTTTACTAAACACTTTGTAGGACCTTATAAAGTGAAGGCAATTATTTCTAGTAATGCAATAGAATTGGAATTGCCTAGTATGATTAAGATACATCCAGTAGTTAACATCAGTTGGGTACAACAATACAAGTCACAAATAGAGGGACAGAGAAAGGAAACACCACAACCAGTGATAATCAAAGGACAAGAAGAATGGGAGGTGGAAAAAATTATAAATAAGAGGAAGGTACAAGGAAGAGATAAATACTTAGTACAATGGAAAGGATGTATGGTTAAGAAGGATACTTGAAAGAGCAGAAAAAACCTGAAGAACGCAATGGAGTTGGTCGAGGAGTTCAAAAAGGAATACCATAGGGAAGAAGAAGAAATAAGATGGCAAGAGGCAGAAGAAGATAAGAGAATGTTTAGCAGAGAACTACCAAGAAGATATATGGTGAAGTTGTTATACAGTTGGGAAAACAAAAAATATGATTGGGAATACTGGAAGTGAATGGAGGAAAATTGGAGATGATGGAAGAAGAATCCATTTTCCAGATATAGTAAGAATCCATTCTTGAAAAAAAAAGAGAAAGGAAGGGATGAGTACAAGGGAGCAAAGATTTAAGAATGGAATAAAGAAGAAGATGAGGAAGATCAATGGAGAACAGAAGAGGATAGGAAGTATTTGGAAGAGTTGGAGGACAAAAATCAGGATATGGGCGACCTAAGGGACTCATACAACAAATTATAAAGAAGTCCTTAGGATGAGGACCCTTGAAAGAGGGGTAGTGTCATGAACCACTCAATTTCTCTAAGTTAATATTAATATTAATATTAATATTTATTTAATTTAATTATGTAATATCATTGGATCAGTAAATAAGAACAAATAGTTGAATGTATATAAGTAGTGTACAAAATCTAGTGAGGACTTTAACAAGTTCTCTTTGTTAACTCTGACTTAGAGTGGGTTTAGAGTTAAGGTCACTCAACCTTGACTCAAAGCCTTACACTAGAACTCGTTTACACATCCAGACACTGATCACCTCAATCCTTGTTAATCTTACTCTCATCACTCTCTTAGTGTGCAGTCGTCCTAACTTCCTCATAACTGGGCCACAGGCTTAAGTGGACTAACTAGGGAGTTTAGACCCCAGAGGTGGATAGCTAGAACCAAGCTCAGGTACTAGCTTAGACCAAACCTTACAACTAAGTGGTGCTTGGTAGTTACTTGTAAATTCTTCATACTATATACTTCATGCTACTAGTCTATTGTGATCAGTCTATGCAGAGGAATATCGCTGTATCCTTAAGAAGGCAATTAGTGTAGGGATCTCCTGTATGAAGTGATAGCCAAAGTACTATTAGGGTAGTAGTCAGTAAGGCAATAGGTACCTGGCTAAGAGAAGACTTGTGTACCCCAGCAGACATACTGTGAGCCCTTAGAAGAAGATGATGTACCCTCAAGAAATACATTTCTTTTTCTTTATGCAACATCTGTCCAGAACATAACACAATGTCTCTGGACTAATACAATAATCTTATGAGTAACATGCTCAACTAAAGGTATGCCCTTGCCAAGCTAAGGGCAGAATTAGAGGGAAAAGAAGAATATGTAGGTAATGTGGGAGGTTCAGGCATCTTGCCCAGAAGTGTAGGAATGGAGGGAAGCAGAAGAAGAAAACAGTAGTGGAGAATAGGTTTGAAGTACTGAAGAATAGGGTAATGCAATGTGGGGTAAAAGAGGTGAGAAAACAGGAGGTAGTAAAAAAGAGGAGGTAATGCTTCAAGTATGGGGAGAAAGGGCACAAGAAGTGGGAGTGTCCAAAGATAAAGGAGAGAAGAGAAGAAGAGAAAGCAGCCCCACCATGAAAAGTGTGGGAGAAAGTGAAAGAGTACTGTAAGGTGAAAGGACTGCCTCCAAGAGAAGCAGTGATGAGCATGAAGGGGTGGACAATGAAAAGGGAGGTAGTTACTCTTGTAGAGTGTAGAGGATGTAATTACAAAGGGACAAAAACTCAGGAAAACAGAGGGCAGGGTTTCCTAAGCAAAGGGCAGTTGTGTAACATGTGGTGTGGAAGTTGCAAGAAGGTGTGGAATTGGAGAGAGGAGGGAGCAGAAAGCGGCAGAGTAGAAAGAGTAAAGTGTAGCACATATGGAAGCAAAGGTATGGTAATAGGAGGAAAGATAGAAAAGAATGAGAAAGGAGAAGTGTTCTGTTTGCCCTGTAGAACAGGAAAGAAAGTACCATGGTAGAACTGGAGTGGAAAGATAGAATGGTCAGTATCTAGGGCCCAGAAGGGGAGGGCTGGAATCACTGATCCGGAGAGAGTGGCAGGAACTATCAATCAGAAGGCAGTACAAAAAAGAGAAGCGAGAGAAGTAAGGCAAATATTTAAGCCTCTAAGAGAAGTATGGATGAATGTGGGTATTGAGAGAATAGATACCCATGGAGGAAGAATAGTGAAGGCATTGTTGGATAGTGGAGCAACGAAGATGTTTATGAGCAGAAATTTAGCAAAAAAAAGAAGATATAAGCTGATTAAGTTAAATCAGCTAATACAAGTGAGAAATATAGATGGCACTAGTAACAGTGGAGATGCAATAACTTACAAGGTAGAAGTGAATATGTTCTATAAAGGACATGTAGAGAGAGTTAGGATGGATATCTGTGAATTGGGGAAAACAAACATTATTTTGGGCATACTATGACTAACAGCCCATAACCCAGAGATAGATTGGGAGAAAGGGAAAGTCAGGATGATGAGATGCCCACCACTGTGTGGCAAAGCAGTGAAGATAAAGGGAAGGAAGGAAATAAAGGAGGATGAAAAGAAGATTGTTAGACAGGTAGTAGATGGAAAGGAAGATTGGGAACAAGATGAGGAAATAGAGGCAGACCACAGGAAGATGGAAGAAATGGTGCCCAAAAGGTTCTACAAGTAGTTGAAGGTGTTTGAAAAGGTGGAGTTCAAGAGAATGCCAGTTAGGAAGGTATAGGATCATGTAATTGATCTTAGAAATGACTTCAAAGTGAGTAAAGCAAGAGTATATTCCCTTTCTAGAAATGAAAAGGAGGAAGTACAGAAATTCATTGATGAGCATTCAAAGAAGGGGTATATCAGACCTTCTAAATTGCCCCAAACTTTGCCAGTATTCTTTGTAAGCAAGAAGGATGGAGGAAAATGCATAGTTATGGACTACAGAAGGCTCAATAAGCAGACAATTAAGAACAATTATCCTCTGTCATTGATTATGGATTTAGTTGACTCTATGGGCAATAAAAGAGTGTTTACTAAAATAGACCTTTGATAGGGTTATAACAATGTGAAAATAAAGGAAGAAAATGAGTGGAAGATGGCTTTTACTACTTGTGTGGGATTATACAAACCAGTGGTGTAAGAATTTAAGTCGTGGTTGGGTAATCTTAACCTTAGTTCCTCTCTTTATCAGAGTTTGACAAAGAGAACTTGTTAGAGTTCTCATGTCATGAATCATAACACAAGGACTTTTTCCTTTCTTTTTCTTTTCTATTTTTAGAATGGACTTACATAATCAGAGAAGTCACATGGGAGGTCACATGATCAGTCACATGATTACCATAGGAAGGTAGTGCACAGACCAAGTAGAATAGGTATAAGTAGTGTACTCAAATCCAGTGGAGACTCTAATGAGTTCTTTTTGTCAACTCTGATTTAGAGTATAAACCTAAGCTATCCCAGGGGACATTCACTACACCTTGCTAGATTGTGTACACTACTTATACATGTCTGATTGTTTGTTCTTGTTTACTGATCTGACTATATTACATAATTAAAAGAAAATAAATATTGACTTAGAGGAAATTGGACGATTCATGACAAGTGGTAATGAATGTTCTTTGGGATGACAAATTCACCTGCCACATTCCAAGGGATGATGAATGAAATTCTGAAAGACATGATCAATAAGAGGAAGGTGGCAGTATTCATGGATGATGTATTAGTAGGAACTAAAACAGAAGAGGGACATGATGAAATTGTAGAGGAAGTGTTAAGAAGATTGGAGGAGAATAACCTATATGTAAAACCAGAGAAATGTACCTGGAAGGTACAGAAGGTGAATTTCCTAGGAGTAGTAATGGGTCAAGGGAAGATCGAGATGGAAGAAGACAAAGTGGTAGGAGTATTGAACTGGTCAGTGCCAAAAACGGTCAGAGATGTTAGAAAGTTCCTAGATCTTGCAAATTATTATAGACGATTTGTAAAAGACTTTGCAAAAATTGCTAGACCTCTGAATAATTTGATAAGGAAAAAAGAGAAGTAGAGGTGGGTAAGCAAGTAACAGGAGGTATTTGAATAGTTAAAGAGAATCTTCACTAGTCAACTATTATTAGTTGTGCCAGACTTAGACAGAGAACTCAGGGTAGAGGCAAATGCCTCTAACTTTGCAACAGGAGGAGTGTTGTCTATTAAGAGCAAAGATAATAAATGGAGACCAGTTGCATATATTTCCAAGTTGTTGAATAAAATAGAAAGAAACTATGAAATATATGACAAAAAAATGCTGGCTGTGATATGCTGTTTGAAGGCATGGAGGCACTTCCTGCAAGGATCCAGAAGTAAATTTAAAGTCTGGATGGACTATAAAAACCTAGAATACTTTATGAGTAACCAAAAGCTTAATCATAGACAAGCAAGATGGGCTTTGTACTTGTCAAGGTTCAACTTTGTGTTAAAGCATATTCCAGGGAGTAAAATGGAGAAAGCAGATAGATTGAGTAGAAGACCAGATTGGGAGGCTGGAGTGAAAAAGGATAATGAGGAGCAGATGCTGGTAAAGAAAGAGTGGCTGGAGGCAAAGAGAATTAGAGTAATGGAAGTAGTGATAGAAGGAGTGGACTTACTAGATAAAGTAAGAAAATGTGAAGTAAGAGATGATGAGGTGGTAAAAGCTGTAGAAGAGATAAAACAAGCAGAGGTGAAAATACTAAGAAATGAGGAATGGCATCAAAAAGATGGCCTAATGTTAAAGGAGGGAAAGGTATATGTCTCTAAAGATGAGAAGTTAAGAGCAGAAGTAATCAGGCTACATCATAATATGCCTGTAGGAGGGCATGGAGGACAATGGAAGATGGCAGAACTGGTGACAAGAAATTTCTAGTGGCTAGGAGTCACTAGAGAGGTGAAGTGATATATAGAGGGGTATGATGCCTATTAGCACAATAAGAATCAAACATAACCACCAGCAGGAAAGTTAATGCCAAATTTGATTCCAGAGAAAGCATGGACCCACATTAGTGCAGACTTTATTACAAAGTTGCCTTTAGCTCAAGGATATGGTTCAATCCTAGTAGTGGTAGATAGACTCACAAAGATGGCACATTTTATACCTACTACAGAGAGAACAAGCGCAGAAGGACCAGCATGACTATTTAGAGATAACATCTGGAAATTACATGGACTACCAGATAGTATAATTTCTAATAGAGAACCACAATTTGTAGCAGAGATTATGAAGGAGTTAAATTACATGTTAGAGATTGATACCAAACTGTCAATAGCATCCCACCCACAAACAAACAGGCAAACTGAAAGAATGAATCAGGAGTTAGAACAATATCTCCAAATGTTCATTGATCATAAACAAGAACAGTAACCAGAATAGTTGGGAACAGCAGAATTTGCATACAATAATAAAGTACATACTAGAACGAAAGTATCACCTTTCCAAGTGAATCATGAACAGAACCCTAGAATGGGATTCAAGTTGAGAAAGAAGGGGAGGTATGAAGGAGCAGAAAAATTTGCTGAAAGGATGAAGAATGTACAGGAGGAAGCTAAAGCAGCACTACAGAAGGTGCAAGACAACATGAAGTGGTATGCAGATAAGGAGAGAGGAGAAGTAGAAGAGTATAGAGTAGGTAACTTAGTGCTACTTAGCACTAATGTAATGATCATCAGCTGAGCTAGCTTAAGATCACATTCTAAGTCAGAGTTGACAAAGAAAACTTGTTAGAGTTCCTGTTACTTACTCTATACTACTTATACAATTTATTTATTTGTATACATTATCTTTTTCTTGTGTTTCCCTATTGAGTCACCATTCCCAATTTGGTAATAAATCCCCATACATCCAATAATTAAAAGAAAAGGAAAATAAAATAAAATAAATATTGCTTTAGAGGAAATTGGGCAATTCATGACATCACCCCCCTCTCAAGGGTCTTCATCCTGAGGACTTCTTTATAATTTGTTGTATGGGTCCCTTAGGTCGCCCATATCTTGATTTTCATCCTTCAACTCCTCCAAATATTTCCTATCTTCTTCTATCCTCCATTAATCTTCCTCTTTTTTTTCTTCATTTCACTCTTCAATCCTTGCTCTCTTGTACTCATCTTTCTCTTCTTCTATTCTTTTCAAGAATGGGTTCCTATTGTACCTAGAAAACAGATTTTTCTTCTACCATCTCCAATTTTTCTCCATTCACTTCTAATACTCTGTTATATTTTTTATTACTCCATCTATAGAGCAACTTTGCTGTATATCTTTCTGGTAACTCTTTACTGAACATTTCTCTGTCTTCTTTTGCCTCTTGTTACCTTACTTCTTTTTCTTCTTTCCTGTGATATTCCTTCTCGAATTCTTTGACTAACTCCATCACATTTTTCAAGTTCTCTCTGCTTTCTTAAGTATCTTCTTTAGTTGTGCATCCCTTCCATTGCACTAAGTACTTGTCCCTTCCTTGCACTTTCTTTTTATTCATAATTTTCTCCACCTCCCATTCTTCTTCTCCTTTGATTACCACTGGTTGTAGCACTTCTTTTCTTTGACCCTCCACCTGTGACTTGTATTTTTGTACTCTGCTGACATTGACTACTAGATGTATCTTGACTGTACTAAGCAGATCTAATTCTATCATATTGCTAAACACAATTGCCTTTACTTTGTAAGGTCCCACAAAATGCTCTGTGAACTTTTCTGTTCATCTTCTAGCCATTTGGTACTTTAAGTCTTTAGTGCTGACTTTGTAAATCTATCAACTACTACTAAGATTGAGTCGTATCTTTGTGCTAAAGGCAACTTTGTAATGAAATCTGTACTAATATGAGTCTATGCCTTCTCTAGAATTGAGTTCAGCATAAGCTTTCCTGCCAGAGGTTATGTTCAATTCTTGTTACATTGGCAAGTACCATATCCTTTTACATACCACTTTACCTCTCTAGTGACCCTGGGCCACCAAAAGTTCCTTATTACCAATTTTGCTATTTTCCACTATCCTCCATGTTCTCCCACAGACATATCATGATACAGCCTAATTACTTCCACTCTCAATTCCTTGTCTTTAGGAACATACACTTTCTCTTCTTTTAACGCTAAGCCATTTTCTTGATGCTACTCCTCATCTCTCAACATTTTTATGCCCACTCGCTTCATCTTCTCTACTACCTTTATTACTTCATCATCTCTCACCTCACACTTTCTTACTTTATTTAGTAAGTCTACCCCTTCTATTATTACTTTTGCTACCCTTACTTTCTTCACTTCCAACCACTCCTTCTTTATCAATATCTGCTCCTCATTATCTTTCTCCACTCCAACCTCCCAGTCTGGTCTCTTGCTTAACCCATCTGCTTTGCCTATTTTACTCCCTAGAATGTGCTTCAACACAAAGTCAAACCTAGATAAGTACAGAGCTCATTGTACTTGTCAGCAATTTAACTTTTGATTACTCATAAAGTATTCTAAGTTCTTATAGTCTGTCCATACTTTGAATTTACTCTTAGTTCCTTCCAGGAAATATCTCCAGGCTTCCAAACATCAAATCACTGCCAACATCTCTTTGTTGTATCTCTCATAATTGTGTTCTTATCACAAATGGTTACTTACTAGTTTGTGATTTGCAAGAGTGGTCTTCAAAAGGCTCAAAAATGCGAAGTAGTTTAGCAACAAAAGATGTTGTTAAGTCTGAGGTCTAATCCTCAGACT
>Ga0154005_100441_pt1 | contig 17510 bp, 16 predicted proteins | sample TSFL089MetaG_FD_104698 | JGI IMG/M metagenome (GOLD analysis project Ga0154005, IMG submission 104698) | Attine ant fungus gardens microbial communities from Florida, USA - TSFL089 MetaG | ecosystem: Host-associated > Fungi > Mycelium > Unclassified | place: USA: Florida, Lake Talquin State...
CACATCGCCTACACAATTTCCCCTCTCTTCCTTCCAATTCTGCCCTTAATTTGGCGAGGGCATGCCTTTGATTGAGCATGTCGCTCATGAGTTGGTTGTACGCTTCTAAGGACATAGTGTGTTATACTTAGAAGGGCGAGTTGTTGTGTTGTAATGAAAAATGTATTGTGGTGCCAGTTGACTGACCCTTTCTTCGTCGGCTTCGACTACTGACTACTTATGTCTACTGGGGCGCAAATCTTCACCCAGCCAGGTGCCTACTGCCTTACTGATTACTGCCCTAATACTAGGGTTACACTATTACTTCTCAGGGAAGATCCCTACTCTAATCGTCTTCTTAAGGATGCGATGATGTTCCTCTGCATGTACTAGTCTCAATGAACTAGCAGCACAAGGCTGATTGTCATAAATCGCCCGTCTGAACCAAGAATAGTAAGGTTAGATGAATGGGAAGAAAGAGAGCTATTCTCAGATGGACTAGACGAAGGAATCTAAAAATAGAAAAGGGAGATAAGATAAGATAAGATGGGATCACATGACCAGGTCACGTAATGGAATCTTCTGGAAGGATCGGTAGTTACTTAAGCATACACATAGACAAATAGAAAATGTGTATAAGTAGGTAGCACAATTCACCAAGAGACTCCATTGAGTTCTCTTCGTTTTCTTATAACGTTGAGTCTGATAAGTCCGTCGTCTCGATAAGGCTTGTCACTACACTGATAAAGTGAATAGTTTTACAAGTAATCTACTAAGCACCACCTGTTGTTAGGTCTGGTCTATGTGTGCACTCAGGTATAGTGCCCATAGTCCACCTCCAGGGTCTAAACTTCCTGGTCAGTCCACTTAAGCCTGTGGCCCGGCTATAGGGAGGTTGGGAGTGATCTGAGTCGATCACCCACCGAGAGAGTAATGAGAATAGAGTTGAACAGGGATCAAGGCAATCGGTGTTCTAGCAGTGGAAACGAGTTCTAGTGTAGTGGACTCAAGCTAGGGTTAACTCAAGTGCACACTCTTTATCAGAGTTGACAAAGAGAACTCGTTAGAGTCCTCGCTAATTGATTTAGCTACTTATACACAAATCAGTATTTACTTGTATTTGTCTACTCGAATTATCCCGTGGATTCCTTTTGAGTCATAGTGTCCCGCATACTGCAAACTATTACATAATAAAAGAAAATGGAAAAGAAATAAAATAATCCGCCACCACGGATGCCCCAGCTCATCTACTGTTTTATTACATCAGGGTTGTGTTTTCCTCTGTGCTCACCCACTCAGATTCAACAAAAGACAGGAGTTTATTTCAAAAAAGGAAAAGTGAAGGAAGTAAGACAAGGGGGAGCAGACTTAGTGAATAACAAAGCTAAGGGATAATTACATTGGCTAGCTACTTATAATGTGGAAGATGAGTCACAGTAATGGGAATTCAGTTAAATTACCTAGCCAGGGTTAGAATTGGTGACAGTCACGCTGAGGTAAGTGACCAGTTGTATATCAGTAGTGGTAACTTATCACAAGGTATCACTTGAGTGTGACATAGTTAATCTAAGTGTGAAACATAAGTAAGACAGTCTCACCTCAGGAGTTACCTATGAAGGTAGACAACTGAGAGAGTCGCTATGTGAAGACCAGGTTTTATAGAGAGGTATATTTTCTACTCTGGTTGCCCAGTTGCTATAGGGGTAGAATAAAAGGAAAATTACACTGACATCACTATATTCAAAAGAAATGGAAAGTATTGTGAAAAGATCAACACTATGAGAAATATATGGATGATGTCAGTCCATAACTTCAATAAGAATAAGATAAGAACAAAACTAGAGAAACTATTCTAGGATCTGGGCTAATAAAGAGGAAATCAGGTGGAATCCAAATAACTGCTTAGTTGTGACTTGTCATAGGGTGTGATAATATTGAAGAAAGAAAAATAAAGAAGAACATTTCATTCTCAAGATAGAATAGAAATCCATTCCTTCGAGGCAAAAATCTTGAGGGTAGTGTTATAAACTGCTACTTAAAGGACTTGGACCATTTCTTGTTTTCTTTTATCTTGTATCTTTTCTTTATTTTCCTTTTTCATGATATGTGGGAATTGGTGACTCAAAAGAGATATGTGAAAGTAATAAATATATACAAATAGATATTTGTGTATAAGTAACTAGTAAAATCTAATGAGTTTTCTTTGTCCAACTTGGATTCATATTGTTTTCTCTGTTTCTCACAGTTCCAACTGATTGCCACTCTTCACACACATGAGCTACGGCCAAAACTAGCTTCCCAAGCAATTTATTGCTAAAATGTTGGATAAATGGAGACCACATCAATGTAGGAGTTATTGATGGACAAACAAATTCTTCAACGAATCAGGTAATTTCAGGGACGTAGTCTCATGGTCAGCTCACGACCCTTTTTCCCTTTACCTATTGCCATGCTCCGTCTTGCGATTTTAGCGGTCGCCTTCTTTCCGGTGGTTTTCTCGCAGGCTATCTCGAACGCGAAATGCACTGTTGCCTCATTGTCATGGGTAAGGTATATTTCGTAGGACCTTCCAGTGCTTGATAAACCCTGCCGACTAGACTTCGAACTCACTGGATCAAACTCCATGTGATGTTGCGGCTGACCTCGCAGCAGTTTGCAATCATGGTGGTGAGTCTTTTGTGTCTAATTGATCGACATATCAAACTGGCTCTCGCTATCAGTCTTCACTCTGGATAAACTTGGTCCAGACCTTGTGTACCTTGGACCCAGTCAACCTGTCGCAAATTCATGTCGCTGCAGCACTGTTTACTATTCCTTGTTGAGCGCCTGTGCAGCATGCCAGGGCAATGAATGGATTGGGTCCGTGTTCACGCTGTTCAATCATACTCTCTATTTTCCAACAAAAATCGAATGAATAGCTGGACGGAATATAGTTTCAACTGCACGACATCATATAATGCAATGTGGGAAGCATACTTTTTGTCTGAAAGTCTGAAAACAGGCTCTTAGCATCTTCTTAGGTTTCCTCGGCCCCTCCCTGCCGGAACCAGTGTCCCTAGCTGGGCATATACAGATATCGCGGTAGGCCGAAGCTTGGAGATGCCTCGCTCTCTCCTCAATTGGTTTTAGGCGTCCAACAACTTCAACCTCTCGATGGCTCAGGACCTACAAAGTAAGGCTTTCTAGTTTTATTTTCCAATGCCATCTTCTTACTGATCATAGTGTCAGGTCTACCGGAATCCACTGCACCATCCACTTCCGGGACTTCATCTGGCCTTCCTACAAGTGGGAACACAGCTAGCCTTAGTACATCCGCTTCTGTCTCAAATGACAATGGATCAGGCTCCAGTTCTCACGCCGGTGCAATTGCAGGAGGCATTATTGGTGGTGTTGTTGGTTTGTCTGTTGCTGGGGTCTTCTTTTTCTATCGTCGCTGCCGCCGGAATACTTTACCAACTTTTTCAGCGCTCAAGACAACATCTTATACTCCTGCCCCCCATAGCGACTCGACTCTTAACATGAGTACCAATCCAAGCACTAATATCGTATCAACCCCATCTCAACCACAGAGATTTTATGTCAGTCTCAATCCAACTTTTCCGCTGATCGCCTCACTCTTTTTCCAGGATCCATCCGACCCTAGCACGTTCCCTACTACTCCAGCTCCACTTCCCAGCTCCCCTTATAATGATACGCACACACCCTCACTGGTGTCTGATCCCTTCCAAGAATCTGCGCTGCAGCTAGCCCATATTCCCCCAACTCAAAGTGGTCTTTATACAGGTGCTCCCGAGCTTTAAAGTTTGATATCATTAAAGCACATTCTGTGTAATCCTCTCGGTTGTAGTAATCTTCGCCAAATATAAATGTTACGAATAGTGCAAGCACCACTATATGATTTCTGAGGAACATCTACGTAGGGTTGTGGGGCTCTACGGTATCATGAGAATTCCTATGATTGTATGTGATGGCTCATAAATGGCTATGCAAAGGCTGTTCTTCATTAATAGGACAAGCTCCACATACGGCGTTTCCATCATCGATTGCCACGCTCGGTCTTGGATTTTCCTCTCTGTTGTTTACTGCAATCACTCTACGAACTCAGTATGAATGGACTCAAATTCCTGGGGTTGTTGGCTTTTGTCATCCAACTCAATGCTCAATCTCCAGGATCAGATGTTGTAACATGCATACCTGATTATCAGTGGGTATGCATAAGCTCCTTCCTCGAGTAATATCCATATAATATCCTCACGAGTAATTCAGGCAATTTATCGCAACCAAACTCCTTGCTTGATTGCAGCCTCTCTGGAGTCAGCTTGCGGTATACGTGAGTTACGGATACATTAGTTAACGCTATCTACCAACCTCACGGTCTCCACAGCCCACCAGGTCAATCAGATACCCGCAGGAACTCACTATATCGGTCCATCTCTGTCTGATGCCGACTCTTGTACATGCAACAGTGTCACATATTCTTTGGTGGAGGCTTGCGGTGGATGCCAAAATCGTTCCTTGATTCTTCCATTCACTCAATGGACGCGTAACTGCACTCCGGCTCAGGTTGGGCCAATCGGCGAGTCAGTCTTTGATGTAACTCTTTTGCTGTCATGACCAATGACTTTTGCTCGTCGGACTCCTAGATTTCCAGTATCATTGCCTTCTGGGGCAGAGGTCCCGTCTTGGGCCAAGCTCAACATCTCTGAAGTAAGTTGGCTAACCCTCAGAATACTCGAGGAAGCTCACCAAACTCACAAGGCTTTCGATCCCGATGCTGCACGAGGTGAATTTGCCTTCCCTGATAAATTTATCTATCGCTGAAAAGCTTGCAAGAGGCTGCCGAAAAGGACGTACCATTCACCACGACTTCAAGTGTGTCATCTCCTAGTACAGAGCAGACATTACCATCGCAGTCTTCTGGCACACCACCTTCAGGTGGCTCATCTAGGGAACTCAGTCCCGGAGCAATTGCCGGAATCACTGTCGGCATTCTTATGGCTGTCATCTGTATCCTCTTATTTATATTCTGGGGCATGCTTGCAAGGAGAAGACGTAGTTCCACGCAAGCACATGGATTAGTGGATCCCTTCAACGAGAAACAACGTCAATCATTTCCTCTAGACCATGTCCAATCTAGGCCGCTCTCAGATCCAGCATCAATCGCTATGCCACGTACATATGTAAGTAGCATTCGCACTCCAATTTGTTCGTCGTTTTTCCAATCAGCTACGATAGAGCCCTATGGATATTAATTCTGGCCTGGGATCTACAATATTTGCCACGGGGCCAGTGCGCAACTCGACAGATGATCTCACCAGTCCACAGACCGCAATGAGTCCGAAGACCATCGTGACCTCCCATAATATTGGCCCCGGAGGTTATACTGGGGCGCCGGAAGTATGAACATCAGTCAATCTGAGCATGTATTTTAGGAGTCCTTATGTTCTCCAAGATCTGCTGTCCCATTAGTTTGTCACTTGAAACACACCTGACGTACATTTTTTTTTGCAACATCATCTGTAATTACCAGATGAAGCAAAAGTTCTTGATCTCCTATAATACCGTCCCTAGTGTCCTGTTAGTAGTCTAGTGATGGGTCGCCCAGAAGGCTTCTTTCCTAGATGAAGACCATATGACCCTATCCACATGTGAAAACAGGAGGAATACCTGTTCTGATGAGCATATCCATGAGAGAAGAAGGATTCGTGTATGTATTGTCCGAAGCCGATGGGAAGATTATTTCACTGCTATCTGCTGAAATCAAGCCATTCCCAGTTTACTGACTGCTTGATTTTGACCTCCTTCCCCCTCTCGAAGTCTACCTCCATCTCTCTTAAAATATGGGCTGGTTTCTTGTCCTGGTTACAGTCATACTGTTGACCTTGAGACACTCTTCGGCTCAGAAATCAGAAGTGACTTGTCCTTCATCATTCGATTGGGTAATTACACTTTTTTTATTCGACATCCAAGCGACAATGGAACTCGAGTTGTTGATCATAGGCCAAGAATGATAAAGGCCAAGATCCATGTCTTGTTGCTGCTTTGCTACAGGCTGATTGTCGTAATGATACCAACGGTATTTCAGCTAGTCTAGACTACCGTGCAGTACTTTGTTGAGACTTGCTTATAGTTACAGTGCCAAAACTCGCTGTGAATGAGTTGTATCTCAATCCTGACTCGATGAACGCCCACGACGACTGTGCCTGTAATCAAATCGTCTATTCGCTTTTATCAGTTTGCGCAGCGTGCCAGGGCTGCTTTTATATCGAGTAAGTATAGATCTAACCAATTTCCGCTTCATCGAGTTACAGCTCAATTTGTGTTCAAAGCTTGACATCATGGATGACAAACTGTACCATCAAAGATGCCACAAGGTGATTTCATACGTATACTTTCACTGGATTCAGTCTCCATCAAACCACACACAGATTTTCAAATATATCTAATGATATAGATGTACCTATCTGGGCGTATAACTCTATGACAGTCAGTGTAGTCTGACAAGTGCCAGTAGATGAAGCTCACCAATTCGCTACCCTCAGACAGTTGATATCTTCAACATTGATCAAGCCATCAGGACCACTACTGCTGATCCCACGCCTGATAATCAAGGAACTAGCAAGGGTCTCATGATCGTTGGAAGCGTAGTGGGATCTGTTATTGCAGCCTGTCTTTTGTTCTGGTTGTTACTGCGGTGGGCTCGCCGGCAGGTAGTTAAGCCGTCAAACGAAAGACCGACTATTTACAGACCGGTGGTGCAAGTCGAGATACCCCACGAACCGATGGACAGCAAATACCCCCCTTCCTTCAAATTCAGCCCTTTGGAGATAGATATTGCAAACAGGTACCCGAACGACACAAATCACCCCTCCGCCAGCCCCGGCTATTCAAGAATCGACCTGCCGAGCTTCGTGAGTTGAATAGACCTACGTGATCTGAACCCTTCGAATGCAAAGCTAATCACTGTGGTAGGCATCACCAGAAAGTGATCATCAGCAGTCTCCAGCGATAGAATCCTCTGAACTGTTCACAACAATTGGAGGCCACTCTAGCTCTGTGGGCCACGATCTTGGAAGGCGAAGCAATGCTCAAAGCCCTGCAACACCTGCGCGCATCAATCCTTTCAGTAGGCGAGTTGCACCCAGGGGAATAAATACCAGCTTTCCATAATCAAAGAGAGATGCAAAAGGACAGCTAGATATTAGCTAATAAAAATGAGCTACTTGAAAGATCATGATAATAACCTTGCCAAAGTGATGGCCTTATCGACTTGCGGTGAAGCGCTGTTAGCTGCCTCCACTCAAGTAGGGACAAGTGCTAGCAATAAAACGGTCGACCCTGTGGCCGACATGGTAGAATACCTGCAGTAATTATTTGAATGTTAGATGACAGGTGGAGGGATGGATCTTGCCTCTAAGACCTTGAGTACTCGTAAACTCTTTGATTCGTCGGATTACATCATCAGGCTTTCACCATAACGCACGCTGGAACCTCCACCTCGAGAAATGACAACTCTTAACACATTCAACACTCCAGACAATTTCTTGACCAACGAATTCTTTACGAAAGTATCAAAGTCCAGACTTCAAGCCCTGTACTCCGACTTCTCCCGCCAAAGGCAATCAAATCCCACCAGCTTTCATGCAAATGTAGATTGGTGGCGAAAGGTTCTCAGAGCCTTAGTCCATTCCGACTACCAACGCACATCACGAAAGAAGGAATCGAGTCGCATTGCTCTTCGCGTAGATCATGAACTCCTAGAACACCTGAAACTGGAAAAGATAGGAAAGCCATTAGCAGTGAGGGCAATTCTCGTATGGATCATACTGTCCCTTGAACCGTCCTCTGACATGTGTTGAACCTAGCAAGAATGAACTTTGTTCCTCCAAGGTTCTTGTACCAATGTCAGAATTCATGTCTGCTACAACCTCGATATTGGTCCCCGGCTGGTTGCCATACCGCATAGCGTCCTTTGTGGTGGGAAAGCCTCTGTGGTGGGCATTAGAACAAATCGGAATTGTAGACAATGACTCCGAGGGTCATCAGAATTCGAATTCCCTCCAGGTTGATTGGTTTGGCGAATATGTTTTCGTAGAGCTACTTGAACATGCAGCAGATGCTGTTCTGACTTTGCAAAAAGCTCGTGCGACAGGGCTAGCCGACGCATTGTATACAACTGAGGATTTTAGAAAGACCTTTGGATCTATATTCAGTGTATCCAAACAATCTGCTCTCAGTGAGACGGATGCCAAGGTCTTGATCAAGTTCTTGGAGCGAGAACGCAAAGCCATCGTTACTGACAACGAGGTGAGCATCCTTGACCTTCAACAAAACAATGGTTACTGAATTCGTCTACCAAATACTAAAGATTGTGAAATTCGTCGAAAAAAATGGATCCCTAGATGAAAAGATGGTCACTGCAGTCGATCGCGGCATCTTAGAACTTAAATCCGCTATATCCAATCTGCAGTGCCTTGTCGAAGCAATTCAACAAAAATTGCATGAGTGAGACTTCTCATAATATACAGCTGTTGACGATTCATTTCCTCGACGTATTCCAGATCTACGAAGAAAGCGACGTCAGCCTTGCAGCAAAAGCAAAAATCATTGGCATTAAGTCATTTGAGGTCCCGAAAGCAGCTCGAAGAAGTTCTCCAGAAGCGACTTGCCTCCTTGGCTACTCTAGAAAGTACCATGACTTCTATTGAGACTGCTGCTGGTGATCTAAGAGTGAGCCTGCAATTCTAGTTCTGATGCCAGTCTAACGCGGTCCTCAAGATTCTGAGAAATCATGAATCGTCAACGTCGACATTACGGAGCATCCTTTCGGATCCATCCCTTCATCGTACTAACATTGACAAGACTATAGACGCTTTGGCAGAAGCAAACTATGCCGCACAAGAAGTTAACAGTGCAATCAGGATCGGAGGTGATGTGGCCCTCGGGGTCGATGTTGATGAGGAGGGACTGGAGAATGAATGGAGGGCCCTAGTCCAGGATATCGGAGCCGATGCAATTACTGCTCAGATGCTAGATCTACCTTCAGCCCCCACCACCTCAGTCCGTACTGGCCCAGCCGAACCAGGGAGACAACAACTTCCGTCTCTGTGACCGGCCCTGTCATAATGCGACCAGAATACTCTTCACTGCATACACTCCCTTAAATAAAGCTTTATGTATTTCGTTCATAGAATTTTGGCGATGATATGGATATCGGCGGTTTTCACTGGCGGCGAATGAAAGTATCACGAGAACAATCTACCTTCTCTCTTGCATGTGTTGGTGGAAGTATCGGTTGAATACTGGAAAAAAAAGCGAACGTCTATTCTTTTTTTGGTCAAAGCTTCTCATTAATGAAAGGCCGGTCAGCACAACTGACTATGACCAATCGGAGTATTGACACTCTCAAGCGGGTGATGAAGAGGCAGCTTTTCTTATGAGCACTTGGTTGTTTGGAAGGAAAGAAGGTGTATCAGCACGCTGTTGCAAACAGACGACGAATACTTGCTCGGACATGACCTCCCGTCGGAGTGACAGATGACTTCCATACGTCTGAGGCATCCAAAGGGTGTTTCGACCCTTCAGCTTCCCCAAGACGATGCTACCTTCACGGTTTGGGATTTCCAGCAACAGATTCACTCGATCTGTGAGATCTTGCCCTCCCGACAAACAGGTAAATCAGTCCAGTGAATATCGTGATACCACTGATCACTCTTCACTGCAGTCAAAACGAGTTATCCACCAAGATCTCTGACATTGATTCCTGAACTTCCCTTTTCAAGCCTTGGAATTATAGCCGGAGATCAAATTATCGTGAGCGAGATTCCGGGATCAGATCTGACTGCAGGAGTTGCGCAGGGTATAACGACTCGACCACCCCAACTCCCTGATTCAGTGGAGGTGACGCACACCGGTTCCATCCCATTGTCAAGCGCTGTTAATAGACCTGATTTCGTGGAAGCGGGAGATGGAAGTGTGTTGGTTCATAGAGTACGTTTTCTATGGCATTCTGGGTCTCTACTTATTAGGCCATCGCAGGTAGTTCCCGATGACAATTCTTGTCTGTTCTCTGCGACAGCACTGGTTTTTGAACAAAACATTGCAAACGCCCAGGGAATGCGAAAGAGTGAGCATCAATGACGAGATCCTGAGGGTATCCTGTTAAATTGGACTCAAGTCGTGGCTAATGGCATTCGTAATGATTCCGAGACGTACAATGAAGCTATCTTAGGGTGAGATATCGGTGCATTGCTTTAGAAATCTGAATTTATCAATCGGAAAAGCATGCTTCCTGAACAGTATATCCAGACCATCCTGAAACCAACGACATGGGGAGGAGCCATAGAACTTGGTATATTAGCCAAGCATTATGGCGTAGAGATCGCCAGTATCGACGTTGAAACAGGCCGCATCGACCGTTTTTCACCCTCGGAGAACAAAAGTATCAGAATGCGCTGCACATTGATTTACTCTGGTATACACTATGATGCAGCATCGCTGGCGCCGACGGTAGACGCTCCACCCGAATGGCATCAGACATTGTTTTCAATTGTAAGATATATCACGCATGCACCATATTTATGTTTATCTAATTGCTTAGGGACTTGGTGAAGACGACCCAATAATCACAGCATTGAGGAGGTTGGCAGACACCCTTCGGTCGAAGAAAGCATATACCAATACGACTACTTTCAAACTCAAGTGCGAGGTCAGTAACCATATCCTATTTGGAACAAATGCATCTTATCATTTTTCAGCAATGCAGGAAGGGCTTGAAGGGGGAGAAAGAAGCTCGTGTTCACGCAGAACAGACAGGACATGTTCGTTTTGGCGAATATTGATATGTATCAGTTTAGGGGCGGAGTAGTAGTTATTTGAAATACCAATTGAACAATAGATTGAGTAACGATCGATCACCAGGCAAGATCACCTGGCAAGATACTGTAGTGTGCAAAAATAGAAAAATAATGGGGGCACCGCGGATCGAACGCGGGACCTTTAGAAACCGACAACTTCAGTCTACTGCTCTCCCAACTGAGCTATGCCCCCACATACTTTCTCTATGTCTTAGGACTTTGACCGTAGCTAATTGATTTTATGGACAGTCTGAGAGCACTATTCTATTCTTGAAGTGCTTGAGTACAGTTTGAGTGTCTGCCTAGCTCATGTTCACACAGACTAAGCCCCTGATATTGTCGAGTTCCTTGGCTGATTGTGCGCACCAGGGCAACTTGATATCCTCCCGTCGCTCGAACGAGCAGCGTCGTTGAGACTACAGCCAGCCTCATGGCAGGCCCTTACAATTGCAGGCGTTCCACTAAAATGCTCGCTGTTGTGATCGTCTTATCACTCATATTGTTCTATCACTTTCGTGATGACACTGCAGAGACGCCTAAATTCATACCAGCGTTCACCCACACTGTAACGAAGATAATGACGCACACCATTACAGTTACTGACATGCCTATGCCTTCAATTTGTCCACCCGTAAAACCCAAGCTTGAGAAACACTCTTATCGCTCGGATGGATTACTGGAAGTCAACTACGATGGACCCCACCCAATCTTCGAGTTGATGGGTGAGGCAGAGAACCTATGGACAGAGAAGTTGCAGCGGGCAAGCAAGTCACTCGTTGACGCCGTTGGTGAATATCGACGGCGATATAAACGAGATCCTCCAAAAGGATTTGACTTATGGTATACGTTTCCTCCATTCCGTCCCGATTTCCGATTCTGAAAGAGGCGTCTGCAGGTGGGAGTACGCAATGGAGCATGATGTTCAGTTGCCGGACGAGTACGACCAGATTTTCCATGACCTAGAGCCTTTTTGGGGAATGGAGCCGTCAGATCTCTTTCTAATTCAGGCAGAACTTGAGACAAAGCTCGACTCGTATACCATTGGTAAAGCTCTTAAGGACACGCCCGTTGGTATCCTGACATACGCATTCCGTGACGGGCGCTATGACCAACTTATCGCGGGCTCTCATAAGATTCTTGAACTTTTGAATAAGATTGAACATCTCTTACCCGAGTTCCGTTTCACGGTCAATCCTCATGACGGGCCAAATCGCTTGTCTGATTGGGGACTCAAGCAAACACTAACGGAGGCTGCAACAACGAAGAAACGTAGGTCATCCATTTCTGATCGTGTGCTCTGTTTCTGACGTGATATTTCACAGATATTGGCCGACAAACCCTGCCAAAAGTCACTGCTCATGGTTGGATTTCAGCGTGTCCACCCACAAGCCTTGCCCGCCGTATACCCATCAATCTTGATCAACCCCCGGCTCCTCCTACCAGAAAGACTTTTATTTACAATCACAGGATGACGATGGATCCTTGTGTTCACTCACGACTGTTCTATCATCACGGGCAGTTCCTCTCACACAACCAGGGCCCTGATCCCCAACACATAATGGTTCCTGAATTTTCTTACTGCACAACAATGCTTCATCATAATATCCGCATACCAGTACCATATGGTTGGGTCCCGGATGTGCTACCAAGGGACGATGACCCTGAGTTTGACGAGAAATTAGACGAAAGACTTTTATGGCGTGGAAGTAATACCGGGATATACCATGGATCCACAACCCGTTGGCGAACCTCACATCGCAATTTCATGGTTCAATATGCCAATGATGTTGCCGGAACAGTGGACGTTTTGATGCCTCCTGTCAGACAAGATGAGAAGATAGGTGCTCCGAGAAAGTTGAAGAAAAAATCTGTAAACCCTGTATTTTTTGACGTCGCTTTCACGAAGAAACCTATTACCTGCTCTGAAGATATTTGTCCTCAACTGGAGGAATTGTATCCTTGGCAACCATATATGAGTCAAGCTAAAGCAGGAGACTATCGTTATGTTCTCGACGTAATATAGCTCTATATCGCCTACGTTTTGATGTTCCAATTATTTTTTCTCTTCAGGTCGATGGAAATGGCTGGTCTGGTCGATTTAAACGACTTATTACTTCGAATTCATTGATTTTCAAATCGACCATATACCCGGAATGGTATGTTTACATCTAGATGCTAGTGATAAAGGCGCGCTAAAAGCACGGACAGGTACATGGATAGAGTTCAGCCTTGGCTCCATTATGTTCCAGTGCAGGTGGATCTATCGGATTTGTATGATTCTTTCGTATTCTTCCGTGGTGATGGTAATGGAGAGGGGTCACATGAAGACCTTGGGAAGAAAATTGCTCTTGCAGGACGAGAATGGAGCTTAAATTTCTGGAGGAAGGAAGACCTCACTGCATATTTCTTCAGGTAGGAGTATTTTAGCCTTGACTTTTGATCATTGAGGAAAAATTCCCCCAGGTTGATCCTAGAGTATGCCCGGCTCATGAGCGAAGATAGGACCGCGATGTCATATACGGAGTGAATTGTGTTGGAATATCAAGCCGATGTTATGATCCGGCTGAAGGTTCAAGAACCTTCTAGATTTCTATTTATTTATTTAGTATATAAGGCTAATACTTTTTCTTTTTTTTTTTTAAATCATCAATTATAAAGCCAACTACAAATGAGCAGGAGGCAATGGGGAACACGGTGGCAGACCCTGTGGCATGTGTTGTAAGCATGCCTTCTAAGAACCAACTATGTAGTTAGTAGCCTAGGTAGCGAAGAGCAAGAAAACTACACTAAATGACAGACTCTTTACCTCCAAATATTTGCTTTCCAAAAATGTTTATTCATCTAAAGACCTCCCCACCCCTTCCATTTGCGATATCCACTGCCCCACCCTAGCCTTTAGCCCCTGTCATAGAACTTGATCATCATGGAACAATCCCATTGGGATTAGATGATGGACACCAAGATGAGTGCTCTGGTCAAACCCCTTTTCAAGGGTACCAGTGACTCCCCCAGGGTTATCCTACCCTGAGAGAGAGCTCAAAGTGGTTCATCTTTGTACCTACCATGCCCTAATATACTTCCCAAAGGTGATACCCAGATTTTGTAGAGGAACATGTGTATTTGTGGTGAGCTATAGGGAGCTCTTCCATATGGGTGTCATTCAGTGATAGAGTGTTCATAGGATTCTTTTTGAGGGTGGATTCCCTCCAGCCATTACTTCAACCTCCAGATGGTGCCCTCTTCCAGCCTCAGTAAAAAGTGGGTGCAAAGGAAACATGCTGTGGTCATGTTCCTAGTGCATAAATGAATGCACAAATGTGCCACCCTCAAGGGCAATGAGAAACAAAGATGGATGGGTGACTTTATGACAATATTAGTGAGAGGTGTTAGGTAGAGTATGACCCCTAGGGTTATTTCGCCCCAGGGGATGGTGGTGGTAAAAGAAATGAACTTGTATAAGGCTAATACTCATTGTATATACTCACTGGTTTGCAAAGGAATAAATTCTATTCCAAGACAAACCAGTGTGTGACTTCATTTTCACAACAAATTGATTTATAGAATTTCATTGATGAGACTTTATTTTCTATTCCACTTGTTGACGACAGCATCAAACAAGGTCAAGTTAAGCTTCCCAGTGCGCACACAGGTATCAGCCACTGTTGACCACTGCTTGTCACAGTCAGGAGGTCTTCCTAACGGTTCCAGCTGCATCAACATTCCGATCCTTTGAAATAAGAAATACCGGTTTTGCTACCCTTCATTTGTGCAACTGGCGCACCTCAAAAAGGTTGTTCTGGGAATGCAGGTCTTGGCTCGATTTTTGGACAACTGGGAGATCAGTCAAAATTGTAGAAGGAAGCAGCAGATAAAAATAAAACACGACTTCAAGTGTCGTACCTTTCAACAACTAGGCAGCAACGCAGATCCACAAAGAAAATAGCCGGATGCCCTAGGCACATTTGGGAACCGTGGTAAGAGGTGGAGAGATGTTGAGGATCGTCACAGATACATAACTGACACCTATACTAAACCATTGATTGAAATTGGGACCAGAAGCTTTGCTGCTCAAAACGACAAATCTACATTTAGCAGTATTTTATTTATTTGTAAGGCCTGCATCACGGAGAATTGTCCATCCCTGATTCTGCCACCTCCTGCCACCTTGCCTGACTTCCTGCCAGCATGTTGGTGGGCAGCACATGACTATATTGCAAACTGCTCTAGCGGCCCGCACATTGAGCCTGGGAAGAAGCGAAGTTTAAGGTAGTAACAATAATAATTCAAATCTTATGTTGATCAGAGCTCAGGGAAGGATTGGACAAATTGGTTTCGGAGTCGCTATCGCTGTGAGGGTGTTCCCTCCAGAAACAAGTGTTTAACACTTCAGCAGACCTCGTGGATACATCATATGGACGTTAAGTAGCTTAGCAAATTTCATCAGCAGAGACACCAGTGAAGTCTCACGAAGGTAGGCTTCGCAAATTCTTTCTACCCATCCAGTCCCACACGAAATAAAAGAGTAAAGATGCAACGTTGGCAGGGTTCCAGCGGCTGAGGCCATTCAAAGTCAAAAGATTATGATGAAGCGTTCAGCAATAACTTTTCTCGCGTTGCTCAGGTCGCTAGTTGCGCTCGGGTATGCTGCTGATACCGTGAGTTATCGGGTGGCAGAAGCAAGCATTAAACTACCACCTCAGGTTGTTGTGCGTTGCTTGCACGTCTTCGTTGATCCTGCCACTGAGGCATTTTCACTGTGTATTCATTTCCTTCCACAGTTCATTGAACCAAGGTCTTTTGCAGTCCTCCCCAACAATTTTTCGTTCCGCACAAATTCCTTGACCCAGTACTTCAATCCGACGAATGCTACCCCACCCGTTTTCCAAGTCTTCGATCAAGCATTCCTTGAAATCCTCGGCCCAGACGCGTCTATAGTCGAAATTGCGTCTAATGCGGCTTTTGCATTTGCTCATGAAGCACCGGTATATGTAGCAGCGACAGATGAAGTGTTCTTTGCAAGCAACGATGGAGGTCCGCTAGGGAACAGTGATCTGGACCATAATAATATGGTCTCTAAACTCAGTTTGACGGACACGGAGAGGGCCTTACAGAGGAGTGGAGGTAAGGCTGTCAATATGTCTATTACACATGTATGCTTTCTGGCCCTCTTGTTTCATCTCGAGATGAGCTTCTAAATAGGTTCAATTGGATGACAGTGTTCAAATGACAAATGGTGGAACGGGGCCATTCAGAGGTGACATAATTCTTGTCAACTCCGGTCGTGGACCTCTTCCCCCTAATGTTGTTCTTGTCAACCCTCACCCACCCCATAATGTCACTGTTTTGCTCAACAATTTCTATGGGCGTCAATTCAACTCACTCAACGACGTCAAAATTCTCCCTGAGACAGATATCTTGTTCTTTACTGACGTTCAGTAAGTCTGTTTCTCATGTTTGCACTCAGACGCATGCTAATAGTTTTTTTATCAGATACGGCTTCATCAATCACTTCCGCAATGCGCCGCTCCTGGAAAATCATGTTTACCGGTTTGACCCTGATACTCGCACAGTTCGTGTTGTAGCAGGAGATTTTGACAAGCCAAATGGACTAGCATTCACTGCCGACGGTCGAACAGCATATGTGTAGGCTTTGACCCTCACTTTTCTTGATCTGTGTTAACACGAACGATCCTTTTCTTCATTGCAGGACCGACACTGGTGCTACCACAAACACCAGTGCTACTGAGCCTGCTACTATGTCAGTGTTGTCACTAAAGGAAGAAAAAGGGTGGCTGTTCATCTTACGCTCGTAGCTATGCGTTTGATGTCGATCCAGTCACACACGCATTCAAGAATCGCCGGATTCTAGCGTATGTCGATGCGGGAATTCCAGATGGGATTCAAGTCGATACCCAGGGAAATGTTTATGGTGCCTGTGCTGACGGTGTTCATGTACATCCTTTTAATCGAGGCCTAAAATCAAATCAAACTGACGCTATCGTATACAGGTCTTTGCGCCAGATGGAACATTGCTCGGCAAATTTTTCACGAATATGTTGGGTGCAAATATGATCTTTGCACCTCCTAATCGACTTGTCATTTTGTCGGAGACGAAGATATTTTTGGCAAAAATTGCAGCAAAGGGTGTGGTATGATTGCTAATAAGTAAGTCTGAATATCATGTACCAGCCTTCCGTATATGTGCGCGGTACATCATCTGAAGAATGAGCGAAGTCTGACGAACACCGAGACGACTTGAACTCATGGATCAAGGATAACATTCGAGGGTAAGATCATCCTTTTCAAAGTGCCGTATTTGGAACAGACATGTTCCACTCACGGCCCAAGTTATTGATAGAGGCCGCAAATGCAATGTGGGACAGTGAGTCTCAGAGATGCTGGTAAAAGCAGCTAAGAGAACCTGCTGCGTTGATTAACACGTCCTTTCATGTGTTTTCGGAGGGCCGTCTCGATGTCAACCTCATTTAAACCAGGGAAGTAGTAAACTATCTGTAGTACAGAGACTCGATTCGAACACTGAGAGTGAGGTATACTGTTGGAAATTGCGACCGGGCATGGAGGGACCAACTGGTGAGGTACTCACCCAGTCGGATACATGTTTGAACAGTCAGACTGGTGAGGTACTCAACTAGGGACCTGCGGAACATGTATATA
>Ga0154005_100445_pt1 | contig 17454 bp, 18 predicted proteins | sample TSFL089MetaG_FD_104698 | JGI IMG/M metagenome (GOLD analysis project Ga0154005, IMG submission 104698) | Attine ant fungus gardens microbial communities from Florida, USA - TSFL089 MetaG | ecosystem: Host-associated > Fungi > Mycelium > Unclassified | place: USA: Florida, Lake Talquin State...
ATGATGGGAGACTTGAAAAATCAGGAGAAGGAGTTGACAGATGATATCAATAGTCTCAATAAGAAGGTTATCTGATACGTTCCCTTGAGAGGAAGAGTGGCTCATCCCCTGTCTTAGGCTAAGTTCCTCGAGAAACAATTTAACGACGCTCAGGCTCAGCTTCGTGATATCGTAAGTATGAGCCCTTACTGCGTTGTCTACTTATCCATCTTGGTTTCGGGTTATTGCAGTTCCATTATGCCCCGAACCAGCAATAGAATTTTTTTCACGCTTTCATCATTGTGTGAATTTCTCTGTGGTCTTGAGTCCCTGTTGGACTTGATTGGACTTGACTAGAAATGAACATATTACCTATCCTGGTCACTGATCACTGATCATCGCCTACTCGCCCCGGACATGATAATTTTCTTGTTCTTTGTCAGATTATCCTCGGGTTGTTCGGCTGCATATGGCCACTTTATACACGGGTATAGTTGTGATAGGTGGGCTTAGTGCTTCAGTCGTGCCTTCAAGGTCCGCCCAGTCTTGACTCGCTCCGAGCATGTCGTTTGCTGATAGATCGGCTTGATTAATATGACACAGCTGCGATTCGAACTTTCACATCAAACTTGGGAGACATCGGAGTAAATCTTCTATGACGGTAAATCCGGACACTTAGACATGTTCATGCCGTGATATGCCGTGATCAAGGTACAATCTTGTGGTCGTCTGCAAGAATCTTCGATTGAATGGTAACATTTGCCCAGGATAGGGTTTGCATCTGGCTAATCCAATATGGCTCATCTTTCCTTTTTGACATCTATCATTGTGAGGACAGGAACTCTTCCATCGATGGACAGTTCCCCTTGGCCAAATGCCTCACCACTGAGAAAGCTCGATATGTGATGCTTCTCCTTATCCATCCACTGCATAATAAGCTTGAGTTCAGCTGCTCAAATTTACTTTCCTTCCCATTCCCTTAGCTCTTCCCCTTCCCCTTCCCCTATCCTCATCGTCCATGACCCCTTTCTGGATACAGCTTTCATGTTTCTTTGTTTCTGTCTGTGGACACACCTTCAACTTAACGTCGACGTCGGTTCCTCGATCTTCGTCTTCGTCATCTCCCACATCGCTTGTATTGTCTAGCACAAGGAGCGTATCCTCCTCTTCTATTTCCTCACCCCCACCAAAGCCCAACTCGTCCTCCAAGCAAAGAACAAAAAACCCCAAACGCGGGATTGCCTTTGCGTCTAGTGGCAATACCGATGACATTATAAATGCCAACCAGACTCTAAGTACGATCTCCTGGATGTACGACTGGGCAGATCTACCACCCGCATATATTGCCCAATCCAACCTCAAGTATATCCCAATGCAATGGGGTTCAGGCAGTATCGATAAACTAGCAGATGCAGTCAGTGCCCAAGGAGCGGATACTCTTCTCGTAAGGCGTGTCTGTTTCCTTTTTTGTCTCCTACTTTAATTGTCATATCCGACCTCCTTGTCTATTCAGGGGTTCAATGAGCCCGATTCTGTCAATGAGGCGAATATACAGATCCAGGATGCCACAGCGCTTTGGAAGGAGTTCATACAACCTTTAAAACAGTATGACATCAGGCTTGGTGGGCCTGCGGTCACAGCAACCTCGACCGGGAAACAGTGGCTGACAGAATTTTTGTCGGCGTGCAATCAATGTTCAATCGATTTTTTGCCATTGCACTGGTGGGCTCCGGAAGAGGATTTTCTCATCCTCGGAAATGCATGGGCTTACTCAATCGTGTTCAGGTACGGTTCTGGCACAGAAGGATTTTATGATTACATCTGGGATATACATTTTTCGTTCCCTCAGTTTCCAATTTGGATTACCGAATATGCGGACATCTCAGATAACAAGACCGGTGAGTTTCTTTTTAACAAAGCAATTCCCCGTGGCGGCTTATCTTATGATTCATGTGTTGATCAGAGGTCTGGGATTTTATGAATCAAACCATCAATTACCTGGATTCATTGGATTGGATTGAACGCTATGCGTGGTTCGGTTTCTTCGTGAGCTTAGCGATTCCATAGGTGTTCAATGTTCTACGCTTATACTTTCATCTCACAGCGACCTGAGGACAATGTCAATTACAGTAAATCGTCTATCTTATCTGATAAACTTATCTCAAACTTTCTGCAGACATGCTTGGGGAAGATGGCAATCTCAATGATCTTGGTCAGCTTTACATTGGAGCTGATACCATCCATACATCTCCAAGAAACTCCGAAACAAGCCCTCAATACCAGACCATCAGTCCCTCTGACCAGCCCGACCAACCTCTCATCACATCATGGCCGAAGGTGACCAGTGGTTCCATTTGGAATCAGGGATCCCTGTCTATATCAGTCCTTTTGAGCACCGCTGCCTCGTTTTGTGTGGCCTTGTTCTAGAGACTCTGCACCTCGTGAAGGTCTCAAGTTAACTTCACATCATCCTCAGTGGATTCAACTCCTTGTTTCTACAGGTTCCTTCAAAATCCGTCTTTATGTGACTGGGTAGTCGCTGCAACTTCACCTCCAGTTTCAATGTAATAATTATTGAACATTTGTGTAATCTATACCATCCAGTTATCTTGAAAGGTATTGCAACAAGGTTGATCACCTCTGGAACTCTGAGTGTCTCAGAACTGTGAGCAGTGGAGTAGTCTACATGTTATCTCCCGACAGAAAAATTGTACAAAGGTCTGCCTTGGTATCTGCTCTTTGTGACTCAAATGTTCATGGTAGCATCTGCGGAGACCAAGAGTGTTGGGTCTTCATTACCGCATGTTGGATGGACATCTACATGCGAGATCGAAGGCATAGTCTAAGTCGAGTAGTGCAAAGCTGATAGCCTAGCACTGTGAACTAGTTAATTTATAATGAGGCCGTGAATAGGAACGAAGATAACTCAGCACGAGCGTTTCCGTTTGCACGTGCAGAGAATTTCTCAAGTTGTTTTCATGGCATCGATGAATGATATCGCCCAAATCCTTTCTGCCACTCTAACTTCCGATACAAATACTCGTATTGCGGCAGAGCTAAGACTTGCGGAGTTGTTCGGTAATCCTGGTATGCTTGTCTACACCTAAGACGTGGATGAACTTGACGCATGATAAGATACTGGCCTCGTCTTGGCGCAAATCACCCTTGCTCATGATGCAGATATTGCCCTCAGACAGATATGTCTAAACATTTAATTGTCATGGATTTATCTCATTTTTCTTGGATCAATACTCAGCTAGCATTGCACTACGGAAATATGTGAAGGAAAGGTGGTCGCCGTACTTTTCTGGTTTTCGAGGCGCTGCCCCACCTCTAGAAGTGCGAACAATCTCAGATTAATGACATTCTAGCTCTCAAATGTAGACACAGGTTAAAGCCCAAATCCGTCAAGCTGTTTTCCAGGGACTGTCGGACTCCAATCGTCGCATTCGATCGCTATATGTAAGTTCATCTGGAATGTAGAGGCTACAACAGTCCGATTGATGGTGGCTCTGCAATAGGCGCATACTCTATCATCTATAGCAAATTGCGATTGGCCCGATGAATATCCTGATCTACTCACCGCCCTCATTAACCTTCTCTCCTCGGGTTCAACGGATTCAATACACGGCGCGATGCAAGTATTCACTGAGTTCATCAAATCAGATCTTACAGAAGATCAAATATTACCTGTTCTGCGCCAACTCCTACCTGTTCTTCTAGAAACCCTAGGAGCGACACAAGTAGGTGAACTTCAGTAATTCTATGCACCAACTTGAAATTGCCCCTAGACCCATTCCCCTATCACAAGAGCCCGTACAGTTTCTGTTTTCCGGCAATGTGTGACTGCTCTTTTCATGGTTAAAGATCAACATCCTCAGGCTGTAAAAGAGGCTATTGGAACTGTCCTCCCAATCTGGCTGGAGGCCTTCAAAATTCTTTTGAACATTGATCCCACGTCTGATGTTTCCAACTGCGAGAACTGGGACGGCCTTGCTGTTCGCCTACAGATATTCAAGGTGAGAAACTTGGAAGGAAGGCCTAATAATTTCATCTCACTATTTGCAGACACTCTCGATAGTATACATATCATTTCCCAAAGCTATCAATTTGTCCCTCGTAACGGATTTCTTAGCAGCTTCCATTAGCCATCTAGATGCGCTATTCCCCACATTTGCTCATTATTATATCAGTTCTGAGGATAGCGTTCCTATCACCTCTGAAGATGACACCATTGAACTTCCGCAGCTTGTCTCCTCTATCTTTGACTTCATGTCTACTGTGGCCCGACATGGCAAGACTAAGGGGTGGTTAGAGGCTAATCTGCAGCAAATAGTATCTGTGATTTTTGGTTATGCGCAAATCACGAAAGATGATGTACGAGATTTGCTGACAGCTTAGACACTTTCGCTCAAATTTGATAATAGGAGGAAAATTGGACAAGCAGTGCCAATGCGTTTGTCGCCCAAGAAGAGGACGAAAACCAGACATACAGCACCCGAGTAGCGGGTTTTGATCTGCTGAGTGTAAAGATCTCACTTGTGATCTGATATAACCCTCACTTGACTTGAAACAGGTTCTGATAGAGAGACTCCCTGTTCAGACGATGCGTGGATTTTCAACAGGGACTCAACAAATCATCCAAATTTCTAAATCCCTTCGTGATAGTGGTCAACATGACTGGTTGGTGGAAATGATTATTCAACCGTTTGCGGCCTTTGACAGTCAATTCACCAGGTGGAGGCATCTTGAAGCTACTCTCGCTGCTCTCGGATCCCAGGCAGAATCCATTCTTGACTGTATCCAAGACGAGCAGGATTCTGGAAGAGAAAAGCCGCTAGATATTGAAAACCTTCTTGTGAATATCGTTCCCTCCATTCTCGGACTCCCTGGTGAATATCGGCGGCATTGTTGTTACAGGTGTCACTAACAACTTTTAGAATACCCTTTTCTACAAGGCCGCGGCTTTGTGTTTGCCAGTCAGTTCGCCCAACATCTTCCCCTATCGTCAATAGGACAATACCTGGAAGCTACCATCAACATCATTGAATCAAATGAAATAGCTATACCAGTCAAATTGTCTGCTCTTAAAGCTGTACACAAGTGAGCTCTCTGTCATTGTCTATTCCCCGATATCTTCATCACCAGGAAGCTTTTTCCAGACCGGAGAAGACAGCGTATTGGTTCCATTTGCTTACCGTATTGCGATGGATCTTGGTCCCTTCCTCCCAGCTGCAACAGATGATACATTGGGTCTCGTCCTTCAAACACTTTCTGTGATCGTTGGGGTTGATAAGGGCAGATGGATCACGCCTGAGCTCGCTTCTTCGATGATCCATGCCATCTTGGAGGTCTGGCGCAAGAACAATAGAGGTATTTGAATGAATCAAGCTGATCATACATCCATGATTTCCATGTCATTAGATCCTATCTTTATCTCAATCCTCACCGACATTGTTACTACGCTTGCCGGTGCTATGTCTTCTGGTGTCTACAACACGATGATGGAGACAGCTCTTCCACTGTTGAGTAGCGCAACTGCAAATGCAAAGGAGGAGGAATCGTGGATTGCCAGTACAGCTGTTGATTTGATGACCAGCCTTGCAAGGGGTGCCCCAGAATCAGGTCTTGGTGATGATTTCTTCGCCTTGGCTGCCCCTGCTTTATTTTCGTCCTTGGGGAAAGCAGAGGACAGAGATTTAATTCAGGTATATGATGCTGCCCTGCTTCATTTTTCGGCCTATCAGTCTCAATGCCCTGCAGAATGGTATCGAATGCCTTACAATAATCATTCGGAAAGATTGCCGCCAAGTGGTGTCTTGGAAGGATGGTGAAGGGCGGAACGGTCTAGACTACGTATTAAACCTTGTGGCCAAACTTCTTGAAAGCCAGGATGAGGCAGGAGGGCTAGTCATCGGCGATCTCATCATCCACCTGTTCCGCAAAGCAGGTGAAACCATTCTTCCAGTTCTCCCTCAACTTCTCCAGGCAATGGTCGTACGAATGAAGACTGCTAAGACGGCCACTTTCCTTCAGGTATGTTTTACCTCTGGTGATGGGCCATCTAATCATTTGCTTCCCAGAGTTTAGTTTGCCCCTTTGCATTCCTGATCAATAACCAACGCGATAGCATGCTCGATCTTCTTGAGTCCACGAACATAGAGGGACGTTCGGGTCTGGATATCTTGATCCAGACCTGGTGTGAGAATGCGGAGACATTCCAAGGTTTCTGGTCGTCAAGGATCAGCACCTTGGGTTTGACAAAGCTCTTAGCGTCGGAGAGATCCTCACTTCATACTTTAATGGTCAGAGGCGAATTAATTGTCAAGCCTGAAACGAAACATGGTGATTTTATGGATGCCCTGTTTATGATATAATACTCATCGATTTTTGAGTCATAATGACACGTTCTAAAACCAAGAAAAGTGAGGGCTATCCATTACATAATCACTTTTGTCAATTCCTTATTCAGCTATTACAGCCCCTCACGAATTTACCTCAATACCGTTCCCAACCAAGGCCCTCAAAATTATCATTCACGATCTTCAATTTGGTGGTGATTCAGCGACCATTACAGCGCAATGCAACACGTTCGAATTGGAATCTGATGACGGAGTGAGTGTATATTGAGTTGTAATCTTCCTTAATCTGACAGTCCTGCCTCCAGGATGAGGAGTGGGCAGAGGAAGGGACTGATAAACAGGACTTCAAAGATGAAGAATATGCATTATTATCTGAGATGCTTGGACCCAAAGGAGTGGCATTCGACAATGACGAACTGCTTGATGCCAATGATGATGATGATGATCTAAAAAATGATCCCGTGTCGCAGATAAACTTGCAGGTATTTGATCTCGCAAGTCAGTCATGAGAATTCTGTTCACTCTCATGTCAGGATTACTTGGTTGAATTCCTCCGGAACTTTGCCTCTCAGAGTCCACCCAGCTTCAATCAGGCTGCGGAAAAACTCTCTCCTGAGGAGTTACTTGTCCTTCGTAGAGCTATCGGTTCTTCTTGAATGGAGTAGGAGACGGATTACAGGAACCTCGTAGTCTTGTATTCTATTGACAAATAGATCATTGATCGTGGGAATCAGTTTGATTGATGGAATTTTCGCCCAACCCACTGTATACTTTAAATCCATTAGAATGGCGCCGACGCAAAAAGGCACCTCGTTATCCAAAAGCCGCTCCTCACTATCCCTGAAAAAAGTAAAGGGTGAAAACTTTTATCACAATGCAAAACAAGTCGCTCGATTGAAGATGCTCAAGGGAGGAAAAGCAGTAAGGGACAAGGATGGCAATGTCATAGAAGCTGCTGCATTCCAGAAAGGAGAGGATGAGACGAAACCTGGGCGAGTGCAACCTGATCGTAGATGGTTTGGTATGTTCATGCCTATCGCATGTGGGTAGAGACAGAATGATGTTTTGAATGTATTGATAAACAGGAAACACGAGAGTGATTTCTCAAACTGCTCTTGACCATTTTCGAACGAGCCTTGCATCGAAGAAGGATGATCCTTATTCTGTCCTTCTACGGCGGAATAAACTACCCATGGCTCTGCTGGACGATGCTGCAAATCCTAACCTAAGAAAGGTTTGTAAAATTGGCATGATTTGCCACTGGCAGCTTATCTTTTTCTCTCAGCGTGCACATATTGTGGAAACAGAACCATTTTCTGAAATTTTTGGGCCAAAAGCACAGAGGAAACGACCAAGACTCGAAGTCGGCTCATTTGAGGAACTTGGTAAAGCAGGGACTACCGCTGCAGAAGAGGCAAAAAATGTAGCAGGCGAAGGTATGATACTTATTCATCTTCTGATCTTCATTCATGTCAAGTCACATCCCCAGAACCCTGGGCGTCAGCCGCGGCTGAGCCAAAAACACATGCTGATCATATTGAACCCATCTATGCCAAGGGCACATCTCGTCGAATATATGGAGAACTCTATAAAGTCATCGACTCCTCGGATGTTATTCTGCATGTTATTGATGCCAGAGATCCATTGGGCACCTTGTGTGAATCGGTATTGGAGTATATTAAAAAAGAAAAAGCTCATAAACAGGTCGTGTTGATTATCAACAAGTGTGATCTTGTTCCAAGTTGGGTTACCGTACGCCTCGTTCTCTATCAGTACATGAAACCACTTACCCACCCGTATATCATCTAGTCTCGCTATATACAACATCTCACACCTCGTTATCCCACTATCGTGTTTCATGCATCTCCTAATCACTCTTTTGGCAAAGGATCTTTAATCCAGTTGTTGCGCCAGTTTTCTCAGTTACACTCGGACAAGAAACAAATCTCAGTTGGGCTCGTAGGATATCCAAACGTTGGGAAGAGTAGCGTCATCAACACCCTCAAAAGTAGCAAAGTCTGTAGGGTTGCGCCGGTTCCAGGTGAAACTAAAGTATGTAAAGCGTGCTTGCCCGGTAGACACCTCCTGATGATGTGAACAGGTCTGGCAATATATCACTCTGACCAAACGCATCTATCTTATCGATTGCCCTGGGATTGTACCCACATCTGCCACGAGTGACTCGCAAACTGATACGGTACTCAAAGGTGTTGTCCGTGTCGAAGCTTTGCCAACGCCATCAGAACACATTCCTCAGCTAATGGCACGAGTCAGGCCGTTGTACCTGTCAAGAACATACGGAATTCCCTTACCAAACAAACACGATCCAACTCAAGGATGGGACCCTGAAGAATTCCTCGACAAGCTTGCCCGAAAAAAGGGAAGATTGTTAAGACAAGGAGAACCAGACCTAGATTCTGTGGCCAAAATCGTTTTAAGTGACTGGGTACGCGGTAGGATACCGTTCTTCGTGACTCCCCCTGAAAGACCAGAAGAGCTCAATCTTATGGAGGAGAAGGCGAGAGCGAAAGCCGAGAGAGATATGAAGGCAAAGGGGAAGACTTCGGAGGAACCGGAACTCCCTAATGTCAAACAAAATCTGGGCTCTATCATGCAGAAGAACACATTCTTACCAGAGGACATCAGACCTTTGCAAGTACTTGCCGACGCTGAAGTGGAGAAACATGGTTCTCAAGGTGAAGAGGACGCCACGTTGGCTTCTGAAAATGGAGATGACGACAGCAGTGACGACCTCCAATGGGCAGACGTCTTCGAGGGAATTACGAAAGGTCTACATAGTTCACTGGACGAGCATTCCGAAGATTCAAAGAAGGGTACACAATCTCGAATAGTTCTCAATGGAAAGCTAACTCAAATCTACAGATAACGATACCGCGGTGAATGTTCCACTAAACGACGAAAAAGGCTCACGAATGACAACAAATAAGGTAAGATTGATGTATTACATAACATTACTGAGTTATCGATGGCCTTTGCCGCAGCGTAAAGCAACAAACTTCTATACAACTGCAAATGTGAAGAACAGAAACAGAGAAAAAGCAACCCTCATGAAATCATTGCAGAGAGGAAAGAAGAGTAGGTTATAAGAGGGTCGTCCAGATTTAGATCATCATCCAGCCTATATCTTTGTATGTGATACTGCTCTCAGACAAAAAGGCACACACAAAACTACGTACCTATCTTAAATTGATTAAGGCAAAAGAAAGATCCTGAAGTCGAGTTCTGGATCCTTCGTGAGAAAATCTAAAAAGTACTAAGATCAACTCAACTGATAACTTCAGGCATCCATCAAGGCATCCATCCCAACGTTCTACCATGTCTATTTCCAAAATTCACGCTCGCCAGGTAGATATCCTCACTACACCCAGTCTGGATCCCCCTGATTACTTTTCAGATCTTCGACTCTCGCGGTAATCCTACCGTTGAGGTCGATCTCTACACCGCTAAGGGTGAGCGCACTCCGGTACTGCGAGCATGTTTTCCTCACTTATCAGCACGTTATAGGCCGCTACCGTGCTTCTGTCCCCTCTGGCGCCTCCACTGGTGTCCATGAGGCTGTCGAGCTCCGTGATGGAGACAAGAACGCATATGTCGGCAAAGGTACGCGTTTCAAGTAGAGTTTATCAGTCATGCAAATTGTGACAGGGTTCAAGGTGTTTCGAAGGCTGTCAATAACGTCAATGAGATTATCGCTCCTGAACTAATCAAGAGCGAATTCACTGTGACCCAACAGAAGGATATTGATGATTTCCTCATCAAGCTTGATGGTACTCCTAACAAAGGCAAACTTGGTGCCAACGCTATCCTTGGCGTATCTATTGCTGTAGCTGAGGCCGGTGCTGGTGAGAAGGGTGTTCCCCTCTACCAGCACCTTGCCGAGCTTTCTGGAGTCAAGCCTCCCTACGTTCTCCCTACCCCTGCCTTCAACGTTATTAATGGTGGCTCTCATGCTGGTAACAAGCTTGCCTTCCAGGAATTTATGCTTCTTCCTACTGGTGCAACCACCTTCACGGAAGCCCTTAAGATTGGAACAGAGACTTATCACACTCTCAAGAAGGTCATTAGTGCCAAGTATGGCATCGACGGTAAGCAGATGTCATATGTCATGTCGAGAAAACTGAGTGTTAACCCGAAAATAGCTGTAAATGTTGGTGATGAGGGTGGTTTTGCTCCTAATGTTTCTGGTGCTGATGAGTCCCTTGAACTCTTGTCGGAAGCCATCAAAAAAGCCGGATATGAAGGGAAGATTAAAATTGCCCTCGATGTTGCTTCCTCCGAATTCTATAAGGACGGCAAGTATGATTTGGACTTCAAGAACCCTAACTCCGACCCCTCCAAGTGGATCTCGGGTGTTGAGCTCGCTGACCTTTATTTGAGTTATATCGAGAAATATCCCATTGTTTCCATTGAGGATCCCTTTGATCAGGATGACTGGGAGGCCTGGACTCACTTCACCAGCAAGAGTGGCATTCAAATTGTTGGTGATGATTTGACAGTGACTAATCCTCGTCGTATCAAGACCGCCATCGAGAAGAAGGCCTGTAATGGCCTCCTCTTGAAAGTTAACCAGATTGGTACTATATCAGAATCCATTCAGGCGTGAGTGAGCTTAAAGTTCTTGTAACATTCTTAGATTTTGATGTCTCCGATAGCGCTCAGCTTGCTCAGTCCGACGGCTGGGGTGTTATGATCTCACATCGTAGTGGTGAAACGGAGAATACCATCATCGCCGATCTTGCCGTCGCTCTTGGTGTTGGTCAGATCAAGACTGGTGCTCCTGCCCGCAGCGAGCGTGTCGCCAAGTATAATGCCCTGCTCCGTATTGAGTCCGTCATTCTCTCTCTCAGAGGACCTTCTGTATGCTGATTTCCATTTTAGAGAGGAAGTTGTTGCTTCTGGTGCTACCTATGCTGGTGATAAGGGATTGTCGGCTGGATCAAACCTCCCTAAAATCCTCCAAAAGTGACAGTAGACCTGGAAGATGATTCTTAGGTTGAACTCGATAAAAAGAAACTGTATCCTGCCCCAATGTAATGATATCCAACTGCTAACGCAAACTATGGTCTTACCAATGTGGAATTGATGAATCAATAGTTTGAATTTCACTTATGTGAATGGGGATCTCACGAAACGTTTAGGCGGTAATCAAAACACGTGAAATTTTCCATGGTTCGAATAACCCATACTAGAGCGTAGCTTCAAGCTTTCAGACTTCTGGATCAGGATGTGAAGATTCTAAACTCTTACGAAGACCTACTTTCGAGGATGTGATTCTCCATACGCAGGAGGTGTCGTGCCTCCGTTCCTTCTAACGTATTCACGAGACTGTTGAGCTATTTTGAACCAAAGGTGAGCCGAAATGCTACCTAATGTTACTCTTGTATTTTGCTATTGAAAATAAATACATCATCATTGCTCCTGGGCTCGTCAAGGTATGGCTTTTGAACAACGGATTTCATAACATAACCTTGAAACGACAATGAGCTTGGAGCGAATGGGCTGTTCTTGTAGCACGCATTTTGATGTTGGAACCTTCCACAGCTTGTAGCAACTACTCTATAAATATTTCTCAACAGAACTGCTGAGAAGGATGTCTCTTGGTATGAACAATGGCTGGTCTCGTCCACCTGGTGCCATCTTCCCTCTTTCAATGTGAAGAAAGGTGGTCTACATGTAGGCAAAAAAAAAAATTTGTCTTTCAGGAACCCACAAATTCAGCTTTGACATTGAATTTGAATGACATCGTGTATTTGGCCTAGAGACTCCTGTCAGAGATGAAGTTGAAGTCTGATATCTCCACACCTGATGACTTGAACGGGGATAGTCAACATGCAGTGATAGCAAGCCAAGCGTTTAGAACAGTGTCTCAGATTGAACTCAGATCGAAAGGATCCCCTACTACTCCAACTGACTACGACTACGACAACAAACGTCTCGTCCTCCGAGGCGATAACCGTGTCCCTAACTCGTTGTACAAAAAGTGTACTCTGAACCACACTAACTCATAGTCTGACAGCTTTCTAGCGTGAGCCACCAAACCAAAATCGCAGGGATGTCAAAAATGGCTCTGATCATGATTTGTTCCAAATCCAAAACATAAATATAGAGAGCCGAAAAGGAAAAAATATCCCTTTGGAGTTAACTAATCAAGACACGGTCCCAAGTCAATTTACAAGCAACTAAGGTTCCAATTAGTCAAGAATGATTAAGGTACAAGTAAAAAAGAAATCATAAAAAGAAGGTGCACACTCCGAAATCGGAGATACCCCCGAAAAAACATGTTACACACAAAACAGAAAATGCAGAAGGGACAGTGAGACAAAAATACACAGAAGAATGTGTAAAGATATGAAGAGGGAGGGGGGTATTATACAAACGGATATCATTGATGTAAAATTTTATGCATGGGAGAGACGCAAGTGTTGGTATGGATTTTCGAAACTTGGATACATTATCCAAGCATCTGGAAATAAAAATGAATGTTCAACCTGTGGGTGAACAAATTCGGGGTATAATAATACAAGGGAGAGTCAGTGAAAGTGGAATGTCCGAAAGCAAAAGGAGCAACATTAATGACGTGGATTGGCAGCGAGGGAAGGAGAGAATTATTGATCAAGGACAATGCGAGGCGTAAAACCGGATACTGGAACCAGCATAAACCAAAGCGAAACTGCTCTCGCAGTTCATTAGACGTATACGTGCAGCCTATAACAACGCCGATCCCTCGTTGCCTGATGCAACAAGCCTTTTCCAATCCGCCCTCCATTTTTTCATGCTATTTCTCAATTTTTTATCTCCGAGCGTCTTGAAAATCCATCTCAAAAGTAGATTCTCGTCTTCGGGTACGAAAAAGGAGGAGAGCAGAGAGAGGATGGTTTCAAAGTTCGCCGAGGATGATGTGATATGATCTATGCAAAGGATCACATTGGGATCAGTCAAATGAAGCATGCAATCAGAACGTACCCCGATAAACCCATACAATTGCCACAGCAACACCGATAAACAGGTCGTGCCCTTCTAATAGAAACGCATCCCACAAACGCAACTGCGTCTGGAAGGGCACCGAATTTGCGAACAGCGTGATATACCACTTGGTAGCATAAGACATTGTGGAAATCATGTGTTTCTTGAATGCCCTATATACATCGGGCATCATTTGTTGAATAATGCGTTCTTGAATGTATATGGCTTCCAAAAGGCCTGGGAATCCGGGATTGAAGATGTTGTGCATATTGTATGCATCATGTAGTCGCACAAGGGAGGCATACACGCGCTCGGGCTCAAAGTAACAGAGAAGGGTCGCGGCAATGGGCCCCATACCTTGCACGTAACCACACGTCTGGCATCGCAGAGAAAACGTATGTAGAACGTGGAAGAGGGAGCGTTGTCTATGAGTATCAAACCTCAGTCTTGAATATATTATGGGATAGAAAGTGGAACTCACCCTGCGCCATATCTCGTCTTGAACATAACATGCCCACCTATCGTTCTAGGAACATCTAAGTCGATCTGCACATCATACTTCGACGGTTTATCTAGTCCATCTCTATACTCTTCACTTAGCCTGACAACCTCCCGATATCCCGTGCTCGCGATTCTATTCATCAGTAAATCCCATGCAGCACCTCGCCACCGGTCAGGGATCCCCTTATACACTCGATCGCGTAATTTCGATTCTTTGGCAGATCGGATACACCATGTTTCGATGTTACCACCTGGATCACGAGAGTTGGGTTGCAACATTCGTGTCCATTTGGCTATTCGTGTACTCTCTCTAAAAGGTTGCACTTGAGGAGGTAAGGATTTGAGAGACGTAGCCGTTGCAGCAACGGACGATGGTCCCGCTGAAGCCGGAGAGAGGCGGTTTGTTAGAGGTGCTGCGTTAAGGAGGATCAATCGGTCATGGGAGGGCACTGAGAAGAAACCATAGCTGACGTGTAGGCTGGTTTAGCATGGCGGCCCAAGGCAAGTAAACTCGGACAAAACGTACCGATCCACAGTAGCCAATAGCTCAAATTCCTTAGGATTCAGACTCTTCGTCTTTTCCCTTGCAGAAATTTCTGCAGTCAGCTGACTATGCCTATTAGAACCCAAACGGGCTCTTGTCCGCTCAACGCCTTCCTCGTATCCATCTCCCGTGACACCAGATACTTCGAGTATTGCGTAGGTACTTCGCACGTGGAAACTGTCGAAGTCTTCACCTTCAGATGGAACCAATGACAGTTTACTTGAAGGAGAGCTAGAGCTGGATTGCAATCTTCCGATAGATAGTCTCGTAGAGTTCTGTGGAGAGAGTAGGACTGAAGGGGTCAGCTGCTGCACTGAATTGGGTGGAGTGGAAGCAGGAGTTGCAGGAGCGGACGGAGGTAACGAGGGTAACTCTCGGCTGATGGATACGGCTGAACATTGCGGATAGAGAAAGGATGTCTGGGACGAGGGACGAGATTTTGGGGAGATACTGCGACTGCAAAGGGACGATCGGGAGAGACCAGGGGGATGGGCACGAAGCCCACCTGGTGTAAGGCTTTCTGACACAGGTGCATGGGCCGGTGCATCAGATGATTCGGGCAACTCGGACGGTGGAGGCTGGAGAGTCGGAGGGGGACTGTGGGGGCGAGGGGAGATGCGGGAGGCCATTGGCGGACTGAAGCGCGCTGGAGAAGACGAAAGGCCGTCGATGTCTGTGAGATCGATTACCTGGTTTTGTGGCAGAGAATAGACTAGTCCAATGCCAGACTCATGGGTACTCAGAAATGAATCGTGGACGTTTGGCGGGTCATTGAGATTGATTGGGCAGTCTTTCAATCCACGACTGCCGCTTCCTGACCAGCTTGCATTGCTGGCGTGCTCCTCACCATACATGGAATAGATAGAAAAGATGGTCGTCTCAGAAGATGCTCGCGGCTCCTCAGCAGTGGTGAACACGGTGTCTGGCTGTGACGAGGAAGTCGTGCTGGTCGAGGAGGGAGAGGAGGACTGGTGCCCGAAATCTAAGGGGAGAGGAGCATTCATGCGACAAGGTAGTAGACAAGAAGAAACCTGCGAATTCGCACCATCACTCAACAAATAACTTGGCACCATTCTACCATGGCTATGCCTTGCGAACAGGGATCCGAGTGCCAGCTAGCTGCATACCTTATCTAACCGACTCAGGCGCTGGCTGCAACACATCAACTGATGCTGTATCATTCGTCAAAGGGATCGTAACCTTTGGCATTTAGGCGATAGTATCATGCACCTTGTTCAGATGGTGCACTATACGCTAATCGTTGACGTGGCAAAGCGATGTCAGTGTTTCACCTGATGCAAGAGCGATGTATACCAGACACTTGTGTCGATCCCTGGACTCTCTTGGGCTGGCTCATTCCTTCCTACCATGGACACATTCTAGGTGACAAATATCAAAAACAACAAGTGAGACATGGGTAAAAATGGATACGCAATTCCATTTTCGTGTACCAAATTGCCGATTTCAACGTATACCAGTCAACAATCAGGTGGATCAGGAGTATCAGCCTTCGGGCACGCCCAGCCGGACCATTATTCTAGAGATGTACCTAGGACCCCTGGTTTTTTACATCTCAGCTAAGCGAAATGATGTAAACAATACCTCCCGGGTACGAAATGGTATGATGTAATCTTTTCAAAAAAAAAACATCCACCATGACTGACATTCAATACGTTCTTACATCAACGCGTGCTGACCTTGACCGCTTGGCTTCCAAAATTGAGTGCACTAACAATTAACGACACATTCCAGTCATATTCGAGCATGCTAATTTTCCGACATTCAGGTAAACTGAAGACAATTAAACTACTGTATCTAACCGATCGGTTAGATGTTGATGGGAGAGCAACCAACGACAACAAGACCGCCTGAACGAAATAATCAGCGTCATTTCAACAATCAGGATCATTAGAAAAAAGTGCAAGGGGGAGGAGCTTACTGAAGTTGTTGCCAGTGCAGCAAACGGGTTGAGCGGCACTAGAATAACAATGAGCCTAGCATAAACCATTGATGACCAAAGGCAACTCACCATTTGTTCCCACCAATAGCACCAACAGCATTGACAGCGGTGCAGGTCAAGCCAACGTGGCCAGTCAAGCCATTGAGGAAGTCATCAATGTTGACAGCACCCAAGAGACCTTGACCGTGAAGATTCTCGATTTCTTGCCTAGTAGAACTATCGCTTGCTTGCTGCACTGAATTGCAGCAATGGACACTTCCAACGTTACACTGAGCGTTGTTCTGGGGCATGGCAGCGGCAACAGCAGCAGAAACGATGGCAGTGATGGCAAAGAGCTTGGCGTGCATAGTGAGAATAGGGATGGCAGCGATAGAGTGTACTTTTCGAAAGTCGAAGACGGATCTCAACTGAGGAACTGTTGCTGGAGAATTGAGGCTTAAATACCTCTGGAGACTAACCAAAAGACTCTAAACAACGAAAAAAACTTGATAGTAAAACGAGTTTGCAAGACTTTCTTCCCTGCAGGAATCCAAAATTCTTGATTACGGTAAAGTAAATGCTTTTTTCATTTGCGCTCATCCGACCCTGTTGCCTAAGGATCGTCCTATAACCCCATATAGACCAAGACCTACCATTTATAGACTAGATCGTTGTCTCAAAACCTGGGATATGACAATGTATGGCCATGTATCGTGTCGTACATTCTTCGTGTAGTGTACAGGGACTCGTAATAACAACAGGGACTCTACGTCTACCGTAATTGATCTTCGAGTGAATCAGAATTTATGGACGAGAAGTACATGGATAGTGTTGTCTAAGTTATGTTAGATAATTTTATCTTGGCTAATTGACGACATCACCTGCGTTTTGATCCTATATAAATGAATTGTGTAACGGAGAAGATGGTGCGCTGATGAATGCCCTTACGAATTATGAACCCATTCGGTGCAAGAAATGCACTAATTTCTTGCACCCTTAGGAGCAAAAAAAAGTAGTACAGTCAATGTCGACCTCTGTTACAACTAGTCGGTGAAGATGGCGGTGATTACAAATAATCGCATATCAAAAGTAATAGCGAGAGGTCTCAAAAATATATATAGGACTATGTTTATTCCACTTCCAAG
>Ga0154005_100446_pt1 | contig 17417 bp, 13 predicted proteins | sample TSFL089MetaG_FD_104698 | JGI IMG/M metagenome (GOLD analysis project Ga0154005, IMG submission 104698) | Attine ant fungus gardens microbial communities from Florida, USA - TSFL089 MetaG | ecosystem: Host-associated > Fungi > Mycelium > Unclassified | place: USA: Florida, Lake Talquin State...
AGCCAGCGCAATCCGGTTGATAAAATAGGTTTACGCATCAGGCAAATTCACGCTGTTCGCCGTCACCGGCTACGTTAGTGTAACAACGACCACAGACCTCAGCATGCTCAGGATTCTGTCCGACATCGGTAGTGTAATGCCAGCAGCGCTGACATTTCTCGCCTTGCGCCTTGTGCAGCGCGATTTTCAGACCTTTCAGCCCTTCACTCTGCTGCGCTTCGTCGTTCGCCAGGGCGTAATCCGCCACCTGTGCACCAGAGGTCAGCAGCACAAAGCGCAGTTCATTGCCCAGCGCCTGCAGCTTAGCCGCCAGTTCCGGATCGGCATACAGCGTCACCGTCGCTTCCAGTGCGCCACCGATACGTTTATCCGCACGCGCCTGCTCGATTACCTTGTTCACTTCGCCACGCACTTTCAGCAGCTCAGCCCAGTAGGCGTCATTCAGCGCTTCATCTTCCGCCAGGCCAAACAGACCCTGATACCACTCTTCGGTGAAGACATACTGCGCGCGTTCACCTGGCAGGTAGCCCCAGATTTCATCCGCCGTAAAGGACATGATCGGTGCCATCCAGCGCACCAGCGCTTCGACGATATGCCACAGCGCGGTCTGGCAGCTGCGACGTGCCAGGCCATCGCCTTTCGCGGTGTACTGACGATCTTTGATGATGTCGAGATAGAAGCTGCCCATCTCAATTGAGCAGAACTGCATCAGACGCTGGATCACTTCGTGGAAATCGTAGTTCTCATAAGAGGCAACGATATCGGCCTGTGCCGCCTGTGCGCGACCCACTGCCCAGCGATCCACGACGACCATCTCTTCCGGTTTTACCAGATCGGTGGCCGGGTTGAAGCCGCTGAGGTTAGCCAGCAGGAAGCGTGCGGTGTTACGGATACGACGATAGGCATCGGCAGAACGCTTGAGGATCTCATCGGAAACCGCCATTTCGCCTGAGTAGTCGGTTGAGGCCACCCACAGACGCAGAATATCAGCGCCCAGCTTGTTCATCACATCCTGCGGCGCAACGGTGTTGCCGATCGACTTCGACATCTTACGGCCCTGACCATCCACGGTGAAACCGTGTGTCAGTACCTGACGATAAGGCGCTTTGCCCTTCATCGCTGTGGAGATCATCAGCGAGGACATAAACCAGCCGCGATGCTGATCGGAACCTTCCAGATAGAGGTCAGGTGCATGTCCGCCAAATTCCGGACGCGCATCCACCACGGAGAAGCTGGTAGAACCGGAGTCGAACCAGACATCCAGCGTATCCGGCACTTTGACGTAATGATCGGCATCGTCGCCCATCAGTTCGCGCGGGTCGAGATCCCACCAGGCCTGAATGCCTTCCTGCTCAACGCGCTGCGCCACTTTTTCCATCAGCGCCAGCGTGTCCGGGTGCAGCTCTTCACTCTCTTTATGAACGAACAGCGCCATTGGCACGCCCCATGTACGCTGACGGGAGATACACCAGTCAGGACGGTTCGCCACCATCGATTCGATACGCGCCTGGCCCCAGTCAGGGATCCACTGCACGCCTTTGATCTCTTTCAGCGACTGCGCACGCAGTCCTTTCTGATCCATGCTGATGAACCACTGCGGCGTGGCGCGGAAGATGATCGGCGTTTTGTGGCGCCAGCAGTGCGGGTAGCTGTGCAGCAGTTTCTCAACGTGCAGCAGCGCGCCTTTCTCTTTCAGCAGCTCAACGATCATGTCGTTAGCTTTGAAGACGTTAATCCCATCCAGCGTCGGATAGGTGCCTGGCAGGTAGCTGCCATCCGGTCCGACCGGATTCGCCGTTTCGATGCCATATTTCTGACCGATGACGTAGTCATCCGGACCGTGGCCGGGTGCGGTGTGAACTGCACCCGTACCCGCGTCCAGCGTCACGTGATCGCCCAGCACCACCAGCGACTCAATCGCCAGGAACGGGTGCTGGAATTTCTGCAGTTCCAGCGCAGCGCCTTTGCATTCGCCCAGTACCTGCCATTCACTGACACCGGCGCGTTTCATGACGCTCTCAACCAGCTCTTTCGCCAGGATCAGGGCGCGTCCCTCGATCTGGATCAGCTGGTATTCAAATTCAGGATGCAGAGAGATGGCGCGGTTAGCCGGTAATGTCCACGGCGTCGTTGTCCAGATCACCAGTGAGATTGGGCCATTGACCTGTGCTACGCCAAATGCCTGACGCACCGCGTCGGCATCGATAGCGTTGAACATCACATCAATTGACGGTGACGTTTTGTCGTAATACTCGACTTCCGCTTCTGCCAGAGCAGAACGGCAATCCAGGCACCAGTGCACCGGCTTCGCGCCTTTATGCAGGTGGCCGTTGCCGATGATTTTACCCAGCGCACGGATGATGTTAGCTTCAGTGCCGAAATCCATGGTCAGGTAAGGACGATCCCAGTCGCCCAGCACGCCCAGACGGATAAAGTCTGCCTTCTGGCCTTCAACCTGTTCAGCGGCATATTTGCGGCACGCGGCACGGAATTCAGCGGCGCTGACTTTCTCGCCTGGCTTGCCGATCATCTGCTCAACTTTGTGTTCGATTGGCAGACCGTGACAGTCCCAGCCCGGCACATACGGCGAGTCATAACCCGCCATGCCTTTCGACTTGACGATAATGTCTTTCAGAATCTTGTTAACAGAGTGACCAATATGAATGCTGCCGTTCGCATACGGAGGGCCATCATGCAGGATAAAGGTTTTTTTCCCTTTTTTGGCTTCGCGGATGATGCCGTACAGGTTATCGGCATACCAGCGTTGCAACATTCCCGGTTCGCGTTTGGCCAGATCGCCACGCATCGGGAATCCCGTTTCCGGCAAATTCAGGGTAGATTTATAGTCACTCATCAGATTCTCGATTCCGTTTTTCGCTCAGGTTAAAGCAGCCCAAAGAACTGCCGGGCCGTTACCACATCGTTCGCAATTTGTTCTTTCAACGCCTCCAGTGAGGCAAAGCGCTGCTCGTTTCGTATTTTCTGTTTCAGCACCACATCAATGTGACGACCATAGAGATCCATATTGATGTCGAGCAGGTGAACTTCAAGCTGCTGGCGTAAACCTTTTACGGTCGGACGGGTGCCGATATTGGCAACACCCGGCAGTGGCTCGGGCGTCAGACCCTGGACCTCCACCGCATAAACCCCTTTCACCGGCGAGACGCTGCGGCGTAAAGGAAGATTCGCAGTGGGGAAACCCAGCGTGCGTCCCAGTGCATCACCGTGCACCACGCGGCCGGAAATGGTGAAAGGATGCCCTAACAGCGACTGCGCCAGCGCTAAATCATCTGCGGCCAGCGCCTGACGCACGGCGGTGCTGCTGATTCGCTTCCCGCCGTCACAGAAGGTTTCGGTGCTCACGACCTCAAAACCATACTCCGCACCGGCTTTCTGTAATAACAGGAAATCCCCCTGGCGACCAGCGCCGAAGCGGAAATCATCGCCTACTGCGAGGTACTTTACGTCCAGCTTGTCGACCAGCAGGTCACTGATAAAACGCTGGGCGGACAGGGCTGCGAAGCGACGGTCAAACCGCACACACAGCACTTTATCGACGCCGGCTTCCGCCATATAGCGCAGTTTTTCACGCAGGCGCGTCAGGCGTGCCGGGGCTTTATCACCGGCAAACAGCTCCAGCGGCTGTGGCTCAAACACCATGACCACGACCGGCAGATTACGCTTACGCCCCTCTTCACACAGACGGGACATCAGCGCCTGATGCCCGCGGTGTACGCCATCGAAATTACCAATGGTCAGAACGCAGCCGCGATGCTGCTCGTTAAGATTATGAATACCGCGGATAAACTTCATGGCTGGCCCAAACCGGTGGAAATCGGCGGATTATACCCTTGAAAGCGACTCAGGTTAACCCGTCAGCACGCCTTTCATGCTTTAGGTGCTGCATTTCCTGTTGCAGATGCGCATGTTAAGAATTTTGTCGCGAAATACTGTATTCAGCGAGGGGAAGCTGGTAGAATCTTGCGCCATCAAATACGTAACCGAGTGCTGCTCATAGAGCGACGCTTATTTGCACAAATCCATTGACAAAATCAGGTTAGAAGGGCATAGTCCTCGGCCTTTGATTTGTCTCTATAGAACACATTTGGGAGTTGGACCTTGGCTAATATCAAATCAGCTAAGAAACGCGCCGTAACATCTGAGAAACGCCGCAAGCATAACGCTAGCCGCCGCTCAATGATGCGTACCTTCGTTAAGAAAGTATACGCGGCGATCGCTTCAGGCGACAAAGCTGCTGCGCAGAACGCATTCAATGAAATGCAACCACTCGTGGATCGTCAGGCCGCTAAAGGTCTGATCCACAAAAACAAAGCTGCACGTTATAAATCAAATCTGACTGCACAGATCAACAAACTGGCTTAATCGCCCGTTGTTAATCGCTTTGTTGAAAAAGCCGGCTTACGCCGGTTTTTTTTCGTCTGTACTCTGGCGGGGAAAGAGTCCGCTGAAGTCAGCGTGACAGAGACGCTGCACGGCCGGATGCTGAATCATTCGCTCCGCGAAGAGGATGTGATACTCCTCTGACACCGCATCCAGCCGGCCAACTTCATAACTTCCCTCCTGCTGATCCCTGTCCAGCGCTGCTGCTACAAAAAATGCATTCTGCCGCGCACCAAACGCCTTCATCAGGGCCGCATCATCAAACTCACCGAGAATCTCCACCTGCAGCCCCTGGGTCGTAATCCAGTTGAGGATTTTGCGCCCCAGCATCGAGCGGCGACCCGGAATCAGCAGGGGATGCGTCTCCAGGCAGGCCGGAAAAGAGAGATCGGTGATGGGCTGCGCGGACCAGAAGCTGATCGGGCACTCCCCCAGCTTCACCGAAAACAGCCCTTCCTGCTGGGTCGGATCGATGGAGCAGTCAGAGATAATCATATCCAGCTTATGCTGACTGAGCTGCTCCAGCAGCATCTCGTGGGTCGACTCGAAACAGCGCAGGTGAATCTTCTCCCCGGCAGCCACTGCGGTCTCCAGCACCTTACTGACCAGTTGCTTAGAGAGCGCATCTGCCACGCCAACATCCAGCAGCAGATGGGACTCTTTGCGGTAGTTAACGATATCCAGCATCTCCTGACCCAGCATAAACATGCGGTCAGCGTAGCGGAACACCAGTTGCCCCAGTTCTGTCGGCACCAGCCCCCTCCCCTGACGCCGGAACAGCTTGCCCTGCAGGCGCTCTTCAAGCGCCTTAATCTGCCCGGTAATGGTCTGTGGCGTCAGCGAGAGGGCCTCTGCAGCACCCGCAATCGACCCCGCGCGGCAGGCGTGCCAGAAGTAGTAGAGGTGATTGTAATTAATGTGCGCCACAGGATGCCCTACGCCGCACGCTGCTTCAGACGCCAGCCAAGGATCACATAGCCCAGCACCGCCGACAGAATCGAGCCTGACAGAATCCCCAGCTTCGCCAGTGTCATCAGTTCAGCACTGATGTCGCCATAGGCCAGCGAGGCGATAAATATCGACATGGTAAAGCCAATACCGCACAGCACCCCTACCGCCGCAATATCTTTAATGTGCGTATTTTCCGGCAGCCTGGCTATGCGGGTTTTGTCTGCCAGCCAGCAGAACAGCGTGATGCCCAGAGGCTTACCAATCAGCAGCCCGGCCATGATGCCCAGCGGCAGCAGCGAGAAGAGGCTGCCGAACGAAACGCCCGTCAGTGACACACCCGCATTGGCAAAGGCAAACAGTGGCAGGATCACCCAGCGCACCCAGGGATGCAGCGCATGCTCAAGATGAATCGCCGGAGAGTGGCCCTCTTTCTTCGCCAGCGGGATCAGGAAGCCGACCACGACACCCGCCAGCGTCGCATGGACACCCGACTTCAGTACCGCCACCCATAGCACCAGCCCCACCAGCAGATAGAGACCGGTGTTGCGCACGTTAAGCAGGTTCATCAGCGCCAGCACGGCAATGGCAGCGGCGGCAACGCCCAGCGAGGCCATCGAAAGGTGATGCGTGTAGAACAGCGCAATAATCACGATAGCCCCGAGGTCGTCGATAATCGCCAGCGCCATCAGGAAGATTTTCAGAGCAGGCGGCACGCGGCTTCCCAGCAGTGCCAGGATGCCCAGCGCAAAGGCAATATCGGTGGCGGTCGGGATCGCCCAGCCGCTGCGGGTAGCGGCATCGGCACCGTTAAACAGCAGAAAAATGATCGCCGGGGCGATCATGCCACCCAGCGCTGCAATCAGCGGAAACAGCGCCTGTTCACGTTTAGCCAGCGCACCCATCACCAGTTCGCGTTTGACCTCCAGTCCCACCATCAGGAAAAACAGCGCCATCAGCGCATCGTTGATCCACAGCAGCAGGTCTTTGCTGATATCGAGCGCGCCAAAGCGAAACTCCACCGGAATAGCCAGCAGATCGCGATAGCCCTGCTGCGTCGCTCCGCTATTGGCCAGCACCATCGCCAGCGCAGCCGCAATAATCAGCACTACACCGCCGGTAGCGTCGCTTTCCAGTATTTTTTTTAGTCTGATATTCACACGCGTTGTCCTTCATCCAGAGGTCAATCAAAGGCCCTAAGAATAGCGGTAACAACAGCTCGAAAAAAACAGTTTATTTGGCGGGAATCATTCGGAAATAGCGAGTTGATAAGTACAGGCAAAAAAAGCCAGCGGCAGGCGCTGGCTTTCAGAGTGGATGAACTTAACGGGTCAGGTCATCAAAGAATTTTTTCACGCCGTCCAAGAAGCTCTTGGAGCGTGGGCTGTTGTGCTCACCGCTTGGGCCGCCAAAACTCTCTTCCAGTTCACGCAACAGCGTTTTCTGTTTCTCATTCAGGCTGACCGGTGTTTCCACCACGACGCGACATAACAGGTCGCCGACTGCGCCGCCACGGACAGATTTGACGCCACGTCCACGCATGCGGAACAGCTTGCCGGTCTGGGTTTCTGACGGCACTTTCAGCTTCACGCGACCATCCAGTGTCGGCACCTCAATCTCGCCGCCCAGCGCCGCCATCGCAAAGTTGATTGGCACTTCGCAGTAGAGATTGTTCTCTTCACGCTCGAAGATCGGGTGTTTCTTCACCGATACCTGAACGTAAAGATCGCCGGCTGGTGCGCCCTGCTCGCCCGCTTCGCCTTCGCCACTCAGACGAATGCGATCGCCGGTATCGACCCCTGCCGGGATTTTCACTGACAGCGTTTTCGATTTCTCGACGCGGCCGTGACCATGACAGGCGTTGCACGGGTCTTTAATCACCGAGCCGCGACCATGACAGGTCGGACAGGCCTGCTGGACAGTGAAGAAGCCCTGGCGCATCTGCACCTGGCCTGCACCGTGACAGGTTGAACAGGTTTGTGGCTGCGTTCCCGCTTTCGCGCCGCTGCCGTGGCAGACATCACACTCTTCCAGGGTTGGAATGCGGATCTCTTTGGTCACGCCGCGTACCGCTTCTTCCAGCGACAGCTCCATGTTGTAGCGTAAATCGGCGCCACGGGAGGCGCGCTGACGGCGTCCACCACCAAAGATGTCACCGAATACGTCGCCAAAGATATCGCTGAAGTCTGCACCGCCGCCACCAAAGCCGCCGCCGCCGAATCCACCGCCACCCATGCCCCCCTGTTCAAAGGCTGCATGACCATACTGATCGTAGGCCGCACGCTTCTGCGCATCGGTCAGGATTTCGTAGGCTTCCTTGACCTCTTTGAATTTAGCTTCGGCTTCTTTGTCACCGGGATTGCGGTCCGGGTGGAATTTCATTGCCAGGCGTTTGTAAGCCTTTTTGATTTCACGCTCGTCCGCGGATTTGGCGACGCCTAAAATCTCGTAGTAATCACTCTTCGCCATGTTTTTTTAGCCCTTAACATGATCGCACGGGCGTGGAGAGATCTCCTACGCCCGTGCTGGTTTCAACGGCTGTCAGGCCAACCGTCGCGCCCGGTCAGGGGCAATTATTTCTTGTTGTCTTTCACTTCTTCGAATTCAGCATCGACAACGTCGTCATCTTTCTTCGCTGACGCGTCACCGGCATCTGCTGCACCCGCCTGAGACTGCTGTGCTGCTTCCATCAGTTTGCCGGACACTTCCATCAGCGCCTGCATTTTGGCGTCGATTTCCGCTTTGTCTTCGCCTTTCAGCGCAGTTTCCAGCGCGGCCAGAGCGGCTTCGATTGGCGCTTTGTCATCAGCTGACAGTTTGTCGCCTGCTTCGTCCAGCTGCTTACGCGTGCTGTGGGCAATCTGGTCACCCTGGTTACGCGTCTGTACCAGCTCTTCGAACTTACGGTCAGATTCAGCATTCGCTTCTGCATCACGCACCATTTTCTGGATCTCTTCATCGCTCAGACCTGAAGAGGCTTTGATGGTGATCTTCTGCTCTTTACCGCTGTTCTTGTCTTTCGCCGATACATGCAGGATACCATCCGCATCGATGTCGAAGGTGACTTCGATCTGTGGCATACCGCGTGGCGCATTCTGGATACCGTCGAGGTTGAACTGGCCCAGTGACTTGTTGTCATTGGCGCGCTTACGCTCACCCTGCAGCACATGAATGGTCACGGCTGACTGGTTATCTTCAGCCGTCGAGAAGACCTGGCTGTGCTTGGTTGGGATAGTGGTGTTCTTGCTGATCAGCGAAGTCATCACGCCACCCATGGTTTCGATACCCAGTGACAGCGGGGTAACGTCCAGCAGCAGCACGTCTTTCACGTCGCCACCCAGTACACCACCCTGAACCGCAGCACCAACGGCAACGGCTTCGTCCGGGTTCACGTCTTTACGCGGCTCTTTACCGAAGAATTCGGTCACTTTCGCCTGAACCAGTGGCATACGGGTCTGACCACCCACCAGAATAACGTCGTTGATGTCTGATACAGACAAGCCTGCATCCTGCAGCGCAACTTTCAGTGGCGCGATTGAGCGTGCAACCAGATCTTCAACCAGTGACTCCAGTTTAGAGCGGGTCACTTTGATGTTCAGGTGCTTAGGACCAGTCGCATCTGCCGTGATGTATGGCAGGTTAACGTCGGTCTGCTGTGCAGAAGAAAGTTCGATTTTCGCTTTCTCTGCCGCTTCTTTCAGACGCTGCATCGCCAGTGGATCGTTGTGCAGATCGATGCCCTGGTCTTTTTTGAATTCAGCAACCAGATAATTAATCAGGCGGCTGTCGAAGTCTTCACCACCCAGGTGGGTATCACCGTTGGTTGCCAGAACTTCAAAGGTTTTTTCGCCATCAACTTCGTCGATCTCGATGATTGAGATATCGAAGGTACCGCCACCCAGGTCATAAACCGCGATGGTGCGGTTGCCCTGGCCTTTGTCCAGACCGTATGCCAGTGCTGCAGCAGTCGGTTCGTTAATGATACGTTTGACTTCCAGACCCGCGATACGGCCGGCATCTTTGGTCGCCTGACGCTGCGCATCGTTGAAGTAGGCCGGTACGGTAATAACCGCTTCGGTCACTGGCTCACCGAGGTAATCTTCGGCGGTCTTTTTCATTTTCTTCAGCACTTCAGCAGAGATCTGCGGTGGTGCCATTCTCTGGCCTTTCACTTCCAGCCAGGCGTCGCCGTTGTCAGCGCCGGTGATTTTGTATGGCATGATTTTAATATCACGCTGCACTTCTTCGTCCTGGAAACGACGACCGATCAGACGCTTGATTGCGAACAGGGTATTCTGCGGGTTGGTCACTGCCTGACGTTTAGCCGGTTGACCAACCAGAATTTCGCCATCCTGTGTATACGCAATAATTGAAGGCGTGGTGCGATCGCCCTCGGCATTTTCCAGCACACGTGCTTTAGTGCCATCCATGATCGCAACACACGAGTTGGTTGTACCCAGGTCAATACCAATAATCTTACCCATCTAAACATCTCCCACTTAAATTCGTTGCCAATTTGGGTTGTGAACCTTTTATGTGGGCGGGTTGTTTGCATTCAACCTGCCAGCACATGCTTTTTTTCCAACGTTCACAACGCTCGATGACAAGTAGATGGGGCCGCTTCGATGCGCATCAAGGGCTAAACCAAAAAAAATTTTTCTACCTCTGGCCCTGCCGGGATCAAAGAACACGATTAACCCACTGAATATGATGCGTCGCCTTGCTCCTTTCTGTGAGCAGGCTGAAGTCCTTTTATTTCATTAACGATCATCTTACTGCCGGGGAACTATGGCAAATTCAACGCTGGCTAATCCTGCCCCGCTGGGCTTAATGGGATTTGGCATGACAACCATTTTGCTAAACCTGCACAACGCGGGTCTGTTTGACATGGACGTGGCAATTTTAGCGATGGGAATTTTTTATGGCGGGATCGCGCAGGTGCTGGCCGGTCTGCTGGAATTTAAAAAGAACAACACCTTTGGGCTGACCGCCTTTGCCTCTTACGGCATGTTCTGGTTAAGCTTTGTGGCGATCCTGCTGTTACCGCAGATGGGTCTGGCGAAAGCGCCTGACGAACGCTTCCTGGGGGCATGGCTGGCACTGTGGGGCATCTTCACGCTGTTTATGTTTATCGGCACGCTGAAAGGTACGCGGATGCTGCAGTTTGTCTTCGGCTCCCTCACCCTGCTGTTTCTGCTGCTGGCCGTGGCTCACCTTATGCACCAGCCTTCGCTGGTCGTGTCTGCGGGTTGGGTCGGAATCATCTGTGGTGCCAGCGCCTGCTATCTGGCAATGGGTGAAGTGCTGAACGAAACCTTTGGCCGCACTCTTCTGCCGATTGGCGCAAAGGCACTTTAAGCCTGCTTCACGCCTGAAAAAAACGCGGAGCCTGGCTCCGCGTTTCCCTGTTACAACGTCTTAACGCCCTGCTGCAAATCCGGCTCATGGCTGACATCACGCCGCAACCAGATACCGGTCAGCAATCCCACCAGCGCCAGTGCCATCACATACCAGCACGGCCCCATCACGGAGACATTCATCAGCAGCGACACAAAGATCGGGGTCAGCCCGCCAAAGATGGCATAGGAGAGGTTGTAGGAAAACGAGAGGCCGGTAAAACGCACCTCTGCCGGGAAGGCGCGCACCATCACAAAGGGCACGACGCCGACAATACCGACGCTCAGGCCCGCTACGCCATAGAGCAGAAAGAGTTGCTGCGGATAGAGGGCAGTCAGGTGATAGAACTGCCAGCTACAGAGTGCCAGCAGCAGGCTGCCGACACATAACGTTCGACTGGCACCAAAACGATCGACAGCAAGTCCGGCAACAATGCAGCCGATGCAGAGCATCACGGTGGCGATACTGTTGGCCTGCAGGGTCAGCGCGGGCGCGATGCTCAGCTGCTTTTGCAGCCAGACCGGCGACATCAGGATCACGACCACGATGCAGGCGGAGAGCAGCCAGGTCAGCAGCATGGAGATGACAATCGACTTTTTATGCTCCGCCAGCACGGTCTTCAGCGGCAGCGTTTCAGCCAGCGCTTTACGCTGCTGCATCTCAACAAAGACCGGCGTCTCATGCAGCCAGCGCCGCAGGTACATGGCGATCAGACCAAATACGCCACCGAGGAAGAACGGAATACGCCAGCCGCCGTCATGAATCGCCTGCTGCGACATCGAGGTATTAATCAGCGTCGCCACCAGCGAGCCCAGTAAAATGCCGATGGTCAGCCCGGCCGTCAGCGTGCCACAGGCGATGCCGATACGTTTGTATGGCACGTGCTCAGCGACAAACACCCATGCACCTGGCACTTCTCCGCCAATCGCCGCGCCCTGCAGCATCCGCATCAGCAGCATCAGCAGTGGCGCAGCAATGCCAATCGTCTGCCAGGTGGGTAAAGCGCCCATCATCAGGGTTGGTAGCGCCATCAGCAGAATACTCAGGCTGAACATCTTTTTGCGCCCGAGCTTGTCGCCAAAATGCGCCATCACGATGCCACCCAGCGGGCGTGCCAGATAGCCTGCGGCAAAAATGGCAAACGTCTGCAGCTGACGCAGCCATTCCGGAATATCGGAGGGGAAGAAGAGCTCGCCAATCACGGTGGCGAAGAAGACAAAGATGATGAAATCGTAAAATTCCAGCGCGCCGCCCAGCGCGGCCAGCGCCAGGGTTTTGTAATCCTTACCGGTCAGACGCTGCGTGTGAGTCGGATTCATAATAGTCCAGAGGCAAAAGAGACAAGGTTGTAAAGATACCCTTACTATATCGTCAATTTTTTGCCACACCAGCCGAACTGTAGCTTATGCCTGAAATGCGGAATATTTAGTTATTTATCTCACGGATGGCGCTTTTAGGCCGAAATGCTGCTACCACGTCGGGATGCGTTTCAACATAAGGTCCTTCCAGCAACTGTAAACAATAAGGTACAGAAGCAAAGATACCGTGAACTTTTACCTTGCCCTGCTCATCTTTCAGCCCTTCCAGTGTCTCTTTGATCGACTTCGGCTGACCGGGCAGATTGAGGATAAGCGACTGTTTGCGGATTACCCCAACCTGACGCGACAGAATCGCGGTCGGCACGAACTGCAGGCTGATCTGACGCATCTGCTCACCAAAGCCAGGCATTTCCCGATCGGCCACGGCTAAGGTGGCATCGGGCGTGACATCGCGTCGGGCCGGACCGGTGCCGCCGGTGGTTAACACCAGATGGCAAAACCGTTCATCGACCAGCTCACAAATGGCGTGCTCAATCATCGGCTGCTCGTCGGGCACCAGCCGGGACTCAATCTCAAACGGGCTGCTGATTGCGCTGCCAAGCCAGCTCTCCAGCGCGGGGATCCCCTGATCCTGATAGATGCCGTTCGCGGCGCGATCGGAGACCGAGATCAGGCCAATGCGTAATGTATTCATGATGAGCTTCGCTGTGATTTACCGCAGTGCGGTGGAGTAAAAGGGGAATAGCAGAAAGGATAATATAAAGTGAAAGGGTCGGAAAAGAGAAAACCGTGGCAGCCTGCGCCGCCACGGTCAGCAGATTACAGCAGTTCTGCCAGCATCTTCTCAAGTTTGCCCTGATCAACGGCAAAGTTGCGGATACCTTCTGCCAGCTTAGCCACCGCCATTGGATCCTGGTTGTGCTGCCACAGGAACTCAGACTCGGTCATGCGGGCCGGACGCGCTTTCACTTCACCGCTGTAGCTCAGTTTACGCTCCAGGGTGCCTTCGCTCTCTGCCAGCTCTTTCAGCAGCGCAGGCGAAATGGTCAGACGGTCACAGCCAGCCAGCTCGATGATTTCGCCGACGTTACGGAAGCTGGCGCCCATCACCACGGTTTCATAGCCGTGCTGCTTGTAGTAGTTGTAGATTTCAGAAACAGAAACCACGCCTGGATCTTCGTGCGCGGCATACTCTTTCTTGTCGGTGTTGGCTTTGTACCAGTCGAGGATACGGCCAACGAACGGAGAGATCAGGAACACGCCCGCTTCGGCACAGGCACGCGCCTGAGCAAACGAGAACAGCAGGGTCAGGTTACAGTTGATACCCTCTTTTTCCAGCTGCTCTGCAGCACGGATGCCCTGCCAGGTAGAGGCCAGTTTGATCAGGATGCGGTCATTGCTGATACCGGCATCGTTGTAGAGTTTGATCAGGCTGCGGGCTTTCGCGATGCTGCCTTCAGTGTCGTAAGAGAGACGCGCATCGACTTCTGTCGAGATACGGCCTGGGATCAGTTTCAGAATTTCCAGACCAATGTTCACGGCCAGCTTGTCAGAAACCAGCTGCAGCTGCTCTTCTTTGTTGCTGCTCTGCTCACGCGCCCAGCCGATCGCTTCATCGATCAGTTTACGGTATTCAGGGATTTGTGCGGCGTTAAGAATCAGAGAAGGGTTGGTGGTAGCGTCCTGCGGCTGATACAGCTTCATAGCTGCGATATCACCGGTGTCGGCGACGACGGTGGTGAGCTGGCGCAGGGAGGTAAGTTTGTCCGTCATGTTCTTTTCTCTTAGTTAACTGTCAGTGTGAAAAAAGGCTGTTGGGATAATATCACGCGCCAACGGTGGCGCAAGGTCAGGGAATGCCGTTTACGATAGCGCGAACAAATAGGTGTGATTCGTCATTCTTTGCGGCTTTTTTGGTACACTGCAGAGCCTGATAAGCAGCCAATGCCCTGTTAAACCAGGCATTAACCGAGGAAGCAACAATGTTGATGGTGATCTCTCCTGCCAAGACGCTCGATTATGAAAGCCCGCTGGCGACCACGCGTTTTACCCAGCCTGCGCTGTTAGAAAAATCACAACAGCTGATTGAGATTGCGCGCGAGCTGTCACCCGCCAGCATCGCCTCGTTAATGGGTATCAGCGACAAACTGGCGCACCTCAATGCCGAACGGTTTAACAGCTGGCAACCCGATTTTTCTCCGCAGAATGCCCGTCAGGCCATCCTGGCGTTCAAAGGTGATGTCTACACGGGTCTGCAGGCCGAAACCTTCAGCGATGAGGATTTCAGCTTTGCTCAGCAGCACCTGCGCATGCTGTCAGGCCTGTATGGCGTGCTGCGTCCGCTCGATCTCATGCAGCCTTACCGGCTGGAGATGGGGATTCGCCTGGCCAATCCGGCGGGCAAAGATCTCTACACCTTCTGGGGCGATCTCATCACTGAAACGCTGAATGCCGCGCTGACGGAACAGGGTGATGAAATACTGATCAACCTCGCCTCGGACGAATATTTCAGAGCAGTTAAGCCGAAGACGCTGAAGGCACAAATGATTAAGCCGGTATTCCTCGACGAGAAGAATGGCAGCTACAAAGTGATTAGCTTCTATGCCAAAAAGGCGCGTGGATTGATGAGTCGCTATGTGATTCAGCAGCGCCTGACAAAGCCGGAGCAGCTTAAGGCGTTTGATCTGGATGGCTATCGTTTTGATGCGGCCAGCAGCAGCGAGAGCGAGCTGGTCTTTAAGCGCGCGGAGCAGTAATAACCCGCGCGCGTAGTGTACTCTCTGCAAATTGGCTTCCCGCCACCGGGAAGCCATTCACTGCACTACTTCAGCAGGAACGCACGCAGTGAGGCGAAGTCCGCCTTCATCTCGTGCGACAGCAGCGGCAGATCGGCACGCTCCGCTAACTCCGGCGGTAGCGTCAGAGTCTGTTCAAGGATCGCTTCCACGCTTTCGCGGAATTTCGCAGGGTGCGCGGTACCCAGGAACACACCATATTCCCCTTCCTGCAGCTGATCGCGCAGCAGACGCCAGGCGATGGCAGCATGCGGCTCAGAAACATAGCCAATTTCAGCCAGTTCACGCATTGCGGCGCGCGTGGTCTCATCAGAGACCGCACCACAGGCGAGATCGGTTAAGCGCCAGGTTTTACGGCGGAACAGCTCTTCCACACGCGGCCAGTTGTTTGGCTGGCTGACGTCCATCGCATTCGACAGCGTAGAGACCGTCAGATTAGGCTGCCATTCGCCGTTGCCAAGGAAGCGCGGCACCGTGTCATTGGCGTTGGTGGCGGCAATAAAGCGCTTGATCGGCAGGCCCAGCGATTTCGCCAGCAGACCGGCGGTCAAATCACCAAAGTTGCCGCTCGGCACGGAGACCACCAGCTGATTACGTTTTTCCTGCGGCAGCTGCGCGACCGCTTCAAAGTAGTAGCAGATCTGCGCCAGCAGGCGGCTGATGTTGATAGAGTTCGCCGAGTTCAGACCAATCGTCTTTTTCAGCTCTTCATCATCAAACGCCTGTTTCACAAGCGACTGACAGGCATCAAAATCGCCGTCGATAGCGATGGTTTCGATGTTGCCGCCCAGGGTACAGAAGAGTTTCTCCTGCAGCGGACTGATTTTGCCCTGCGGATAGAGGATCACCACGCGCACGTTCTTCATGCCGTAGAACGCGTGCGCCACAGCCGCGCCGGTATCACCGGAGGTGGCGGTCAGAATGGTGATCTGCTCATCTGAGCCTGAAACATACGACAGCATCTGCGCCATAAAACGGCCGCCGAAGTCTTTAAACGCCAGCGTCGGACCGTGGAACAGCTCCAGACAGGCAATATCTTCGCTGACGGCTTTCACCGGGGCCGGAAAAGCAAAAGCGGCTTTAACACGCTCATGCAGATGATGGGCCGGAATCTCGTCGCCAATGAAAGCCGAGAGAATTTTGCTGCTGCGGCTGACAAAATCCATCTCCAGCATCGCGTCGATGTCAGTCAGTTCAAACTCTGGCAGTTCCAGCGGAAAGAACAGACCCTGCTGCGATCCCAGACCCTGTTTCACCGCCTGGGCGAAGCTGACCTGCTCGTTGTGATCCTTAAGATTGTAGAGTTTCATGCGTTATCCCAATTGTCGTGCGCCAGCCGTGTCGAGACGGCAGATATGGACGAAGCCTTCATCATTCTGCAGATAGTGCTGGCTCAGCCAGTCAGCCATCCGCTGTGCCGTTTCCATCTGATTGCAAACGGCGAAAAGTGTCGGACCAGAGCCGGAGATACCGCACGCCAGTGCGCCAATCTCTTTCGCGGCCTGCCGCGCCTCGGCGAAGCCTGGCAGCAGCCGGGTCCGGTAGGGTTCGGCAATCACATCCTGCATAAGTTTAGCTGCCAGCTGCGGCTGACGCGTATGGCAGGCGTGAATGAAGCCGGCCAGCAGGCGGCCATGCTTAATACAGTCCTCTTTGCGGTACTGCGCCGGTAAAATGGCGCGCGCTTCGGCAGTCGACACTTTAATGCCCGGATAGGCCATCACCCACAGCCAGTCGTCAAAGCCCGGCACCGCCTGGCTGATGATGTCATTTTCCTGCAGCATCAGCTGAATGCCGCCGAGGAAGCAGGGAGCGACATTATCATAATGTACGCTGCCGGAGATCCGCCCTTCCAGCTCACCCATCAGCGTCAGTAGCGTGCTGTCGCTGAGTGGCTTGCCGCAGAACTCATTCATTGCCATCAGACCGGCCACTACCGAGCAGGCGCTGGATCCCAGACCGGAGCCGATGGGCATATTCTTCTCCAGGGTCATCGCCACCGGGATCTCTTTGCCAATCGCCTCGCAGAAACGCTGCCAGCACTGATAAACGATATTCTCTTTAGGATCGGCGGGCAGTTTACTGACAAAACGTCCGGCGTTGGTCAGTGAAAACTGCTCTGCCGCTTCAACGGAGACGCAGTCACCCAGCAGGGAGCCATCTACCGGCGAAACCGCCGCGCCCAGCACATCGAACCCGACGCTGACGTTACCAATCGAGGCCGGTGCGTAAATTTTTACCATGATTAAACTCCCAACTTCCATGACAGCGTGCGCAGCAGATCGGCAAAGACACCGGCCGCTGTGACATCATTTCCTGCACCGTATCCGCGCAGCACCAGCGGAATCGGCTGATAGTAGCGGCTGTAAAACGCCAGCGCGTTCTCGCCATTTTTCACTTTATAGAGCGGATCGTTGCCGTCAACGGCGTCGACCTTCACTTTGCAGACACCGCCCTCTTCAATCACGCCCACGTAGCGCAGGACTTTGCCCTCATTCTGCGCCTGTGCAACGCGGTCGGCAAAGGCGTTATCCAGCTCAGGCAGACGCTGCATAAA
>Ga0154005_100447_pt1 | contig 17404 bp, 12 predicted proteins | sample TSFL089MetaG_FD_104698 | JGI IMG/M metagenome (GOLD analysis project Ga0154005, IMG submission 104698) | Attine ant fungus gardens microbial communities from Florida, USA - TSFL089 MetaG | ecosystem: Host-associated > Fungi > Mycelium > Unclassified | place: USA: Florida, Lake Talquin State...
ATTAATAGACTGGGAGATCTACTATGAAAAGAAGAATATTAATAATTAATTAATGAAATAAAAAAAAGAAAGGAAAATAACTACAAAATTCTAGAATATAACAATTTATGAGTAATAAATCAGTGTTATGTCCAAATATTGAGAACCTTATATCTTATTGCCTTGGGATCTATTTATGGTTGTTGAAAGTGTCTTAAAGAGAGCTCTCATATGCATATGGAAGCAAATGGCCACATTTGGTGGTTTCTGAGATATTAGCAAATTAGTATCTAGCACTATACTAATAATCTAATATCTCAATGAGTATTGATTTCTTTGAGACATTTTACATATCATCTAAAAGGTCTTCTTAAGGGCTTTAAGGTACATTTAAGATTGTCAAATTGGTCAAGTATCTGTGGAGTTATGGTTGAATGAAGTTTTTAATACTCCTGTACATTAAATGAGAGGGAATGACAAATAATTAATTCCTTACATAATTACCACTAGACCACTTCATCATTACCACCATGTATATAAAGCTCACATACTCAATAGGATCACTTTACTATCTCTAACAACTATGTTTACTTTTAAGTCTTTACCAGGTAAGCCTATTAGTGTATAGACTACTGTGCAATGCTCACTGGTATCATTTAAACAGTAGGGGCAGATCAAGTAGAGTTCTGTATACTGTGTCAGTCCTCTCCATTCCAACAATTCCAATATCCACTACATAATACTCCGAACAAATCATTCCTTCTCTTATTGGGATGATAACCCATGGACTTTGTACTCTAGGTTCTTCCTAAAAGATATCTTCCATTCATTCTCTTTACTCTACTTATTCTTCATTGCTTACCCTTTTACCAGGATCTACCCAATATCTATAGACTCTTTTCAACAAAATATTACAACTCATGTAGAGTTCAAAGGACTCAATAAAATCAGGCAACAATATGCACAAATTTTAGTGGTATTGCTGCTCAATGATCTTTGAGTATTTCAAGTATAAAAACAGAAGACAGCCTGACAACCACTGTATAAGAACCAACACTGCCTGTGATTCTCTTACCCTGACTTCTTGCAATGCATGCCCCGGAGATTGAGCACCAGCAGACGTGAAGAGCAATCTAGTCCCGCAACTAAATGAACTTGCCCTGGTACAAAGTCAATGCAAGTTCTTTGTCGATAACAATCGTAGTCTGCAGCATCCTTGATACATTTGGAAGTCACACCCATATTAGAAGCATCTATAAGATTCAATGTAGAAGGTCAGTCTAAGCTGTATGACCAGGCAGAAGCCCAAGATGCCAAGGTTATGATGGAGACGTTGGAGTCGTTCGTCACGAAACCTACTAGAGGATAAAGGACGCAGCAACATTTTATTTTCTTAGGGTTTGCGGAGAGTGTATAGGTTCAGCCAAACATGATGGTCGGCTTATAAGGGCCGTGCTTGCTGATATCTAGCAAGCAGTTGTGTATACGATTTTGAGATCTAAATGTGAAGAAAGCCCCGTGAACATCGCACTCGCAGCAAAATGAGACTTATACACTTGCTTTGTCCGCGCGTTCTCGACCACCCGGAATAAAGCGACAAATAACAGTGGCTGCTTCAAACCAACGTTTTGCCTCGTCGAAACAAGAAGCACTGACAAAGGAAGCTGAATCAAAGAAAATTCTTCGTATAGATATGTACATACTGTAAACACTCAGTCCCTGTATTGTAGGTGGTGGCGAGCAGCCATTGGCGCTCATCCATGGGATAAGCCTAGATCGGTTGTTCGGAAAGATGCGTGAGCATAGAGATACACAGGCTAAGTGCCCAAACCTGGTTGCCTTCGTGATGCTGCTCTAGGACAGACAATGCTTGTTCGATGTAACCAATTGTTTTGAGCCGATCACTAGCAGTATTCCTGGAGAGCCCGATTGTGCAAAGCCCGCGGAGCCACCGAGAAAATCTTTGAGGGCAAAATCCCTCCTTAACTTGGGAAATCCCATGTAATAACTTCTACTCCGGAGTTCAAGAATTTATAGAGCATAATGCAACGAGAACGAACCTCCAAGCACGAGTATAACACTAATGTATTAGTAGAAACGGTAGTGAAACACATCCGACTTCAAGACGATGATACATAACGTACCATTCACAGGTGTTTCCTTATTAGACCACTGCTTAAAATATATCAGACCAGGAGTGTCCAGAGTTGGGTATTGTACGAACCAAGATGTCAGCAATTGCTTCGTAGGTATCAAGAGCCAAACTACCTGATTTGACGATTTCCTAATAGCAGAAAAGTTACGATTACCAGAACTGCCATGAAGAACACCCAGATACCTCGATAACCGCCGAGACCTCATGCCATTCTCTCAATTGGACCAGAAATTCCGTCTCAAAGATTCGAAGCGTGTGGACGAGGTACTGGACGTGGGCAGTATCAGCATCTCCTCCTAAATCATTCCCATTGATAATTTCAGCTAATCTGTTCTTGGATGTATTGATTTCCGATGCAATGGCACGCAATTTTTCCCGCTAGCCGAAACAAAAGTAAGAGATGGATTGCTATCATATTTGGCCTGTTTATCGCACATCAACCGATCCGTCTGATGCAATGGTCGCACGGAATGAAAATACTAGCAGAGGAAAGTGTAATAATTAGGTCAGGACATATAAGGCGAGTCATGTGGAACTGAGATACCTCGAGCAGATACTGCGGCAAAGGAAGAATTCACAATGTATAGCGCAGCCTCAGGGTTCATGTCCACAGGCGAAGCGTTACAATAAGTTTCCAGTAGCTAGGTGCACATAATTGTCCATAAGCTCAGTTTTGTCTCCTGCAATCGAACTTACTTCACGTGAAATGTCAAACAGCTCTGCAATTTGTTCTTCACACCCATTCCACTCTGAACATCCTTGAACGGCGTAGTTATACGACATCCGCCAAAGCCAGGAAATATCTTTCATAATCAATTGAAAAATCTGCTGGGATACCGCTGCTTCTGTGAGGCGCTTGGCTGAATGACAGTATTATCAATCAACACTCCAAAACATAAACTTCGAATGATGCTTGCCTGTCCGAAAGTGATTTAGAACTGTGTCCATCAGAACGGGCCTGGCGCATGGTAAAGTTAGCGCAGATAGGGTGACAGGTCATAAAAGGACCTATTGGCCAAAGGTTCCGAGAGGAGTTTCATCGCTATCTTAATAATACAACGGACAAGTGTCATAGCTTCCACGACCGCATCATTACTCGCTCTAGTCTTCAAAGTGATCAAAAGAGATTCGAGAGCAGAAAGGAAAACCGGTTTCATGGCCAATTTGTGTGAGAGTTGCGTGGCCAAAAGGAGCATCTTCCGGTCAAAGTCTGATGCTTTTTGCATGGCTCTGATGTTCACGATGGCTATAAGGTGAATGGTTCAGTAGCATATCTTGAAAGGAACGTGGGTATTGCTAACCCTCATCTTCCAACCCTGTGGGATACATTCGAGTCATTTCAAGCTCACCAAGGGAAGAAAGCAACTAACCTTGATGAATAGCAACAAGGAACATGACATAACATGTTGCTGCTTCGTTTGCAGGGCAACGACGGATTACCGTCGATGCTTTGGTATATTCTTTTTGCTCTAGGTAACATATAGCGGCTTTCCGATAACATTTAGAATAAATCATGGATGATTTCTCCTTGAACAGTTGATGGGTACCCGCAAGGTACCAATCGGCGGCCTCTGTCCATTTTTTCGCCTGATAATGACGATCACCACGTTGCCAAATCAACTGCCACCATGAGAGAACAGAATCATATGCGTAGTCAAGTATTTTCATGTTGATCAGAGTACGTACTGTAAGACACGCTGTTGCGGGTACACTCTTGAGTTCCACATCGGCTTCAAGTACGGCTGTGTTGTATCAAAGTTGTAGTACAAGAATATAATCTTGCCACTAGGTGACACACATGTGAATGCCGCTTCTAGCGTCTTCATTCCACGAGTATGATCATCATCTTTGGCGCAGTGAAAAATCAGAGACAGGAGCAAGCGGTCAATGCTGTCCGAGCCTGTTCCATGTAGTTGCAGAGCGCGCTGCAGGCAGTGTTGTTTGACAGAGGTGACTAGCGTGCTAAAGTCGGACGAGTATAATCGTAGAAGCAAGCACTGTGTTCCAATTCATGCCATGACTCACAAGATGGTGAGAGTTTTCAGTTCTTGGAGAATGCTAAGTAAGGAAACTTGAGCCACGGACCAATAATTTTCTTGGATTTACTGACTCCGTGATATCTGCTTCTGACATTTCCATATGATTGACTATTGTTTTGAACACTTGAATCCAAGTATCAACAGCAGCACGCAGCTTGGCAGCAGGGTGAGAATTTACCCTCGAAGAGGTCATTCACTCCTGCACTCCTTCTCTTCAGAATAGCCAATTTCAGCCATCGGAGGTCTTGATGCTCGGGAAATCCCTGGGTAATCAATAATTTTATCCAGAACCAAGTTGTCAGAAGGAGCTCACTTGATCTTGTGAATCTATGGATGGAATAACTTCATCTAGTGTTGCTTCGGCGCGATCGTACGCCCCATCTAAAAAGTAGGCTCTAGCTGTTTTGGTAAGATAGTCAGATGAATGATGCTCCATCGAAACATCGACGGACCCATTGTCCTCAGCAGGGATATCTAAAGATACGAGTATGAATGTGGGCGGCTACGGACGCCGAGCTTCCTGAACATACTCTTAATTTTTGCGTCCCAGGCATTGTTCCTTCTTCGAGCTGTTCGACCAGTTTGAAGGCATTCCGTAACCAGTCTATTGCAGTTGATGGGTTCGATGGGCTGGAGTCTCCCTTGTCCTGAAGGAACGACTTCCCGATCTGAAAGAGTTTATAGATCAACAGCTTTTTCTAGACAAGTAGGGAACTATTCAGTTATCGCGTTTGCTCAGGTTAATTCCGGACATGCTTACATCGTGAGGAGGTAGAACGGTGAGGCGCTGATCATCATCTGAACGATGTAGATAAGAAGGACCCAGCCAAATCGAAATAAATCTTTACTCATGATCATATGCGACGCATACTCGGCCACGGCATAATTTCCCTCCTTCCATGCCTGAACCGAAAAAAATCAGCGCAGTAGTCCATCAACAATAGTCCAACAATCTAAGCTTGTACTTACTGCTTCCATCCTGCTGGAAAAGTAGACAATTATAGCACATGCAACAGACTGCTGATTTACTTTGTCCGAATCATCCAAACCCCTTAACTTCTCTTCATACTGCGAACAAATGCGTTGACAACCTCGGGAAAACAAAGGGATAGATGCTAACCTTGGCTGCTGCCGTCAAGATGGTAGCTGCCACATCGTTCTTTTTAATTTCTGCATTTGGACTGTCCACCCCTGATTTTCATACATGGGAAGTGAATATACCTGAGAGAGTGTTCCCTGTCTTGCTGGCTATGCGTAAGAGGTGTACAAGAGCTAGAACGAGATTCGCGATCATTCAGACACCAGTTTCTCGGGTAGCACCTACTCTCAATACTTGGCTTGAGCTCTAGCCCCGCTTCTATGAGACGAAATGCAGCAAGTCTGACTGTATGACGAAATGGACGTCTTCAATGTCCGGACAAAATATCTTGGGCGGTAACTATATGCTTACTCGCACCAACAAGAACCAGGCTTTCGGCTGGGATTAGGCAGATAAGCCCAGATATATTCCACAGATCAACTCCTAGTGGATAAGAGGTCGTTGTGGAGTAAATAAAACTCGGCAAGATATTGTGGAGGTTCACTACCTTCCTGATCCAGGTTGTCAGCGAGATGACTCCAATTGTTGTTCGACTTCGGGCGCTGTTCTGAAAAGCTCTCTGCCAGAGAAGCAATCTGATGGAGATTCTGGACTAGTGAGGGCTGATTTGGAACATCACTACCACTGAGGTGGGGCTTGGTCTCCGCAAGGAGGTCTGAACGTTATGAGTGTTAACGGCATGAAGATAAATTACGAATTCTTGGATGCACCCATAATCCTATCATAAGTTTGCTGAAGGTTTTGCAAGCTTTTTTTGTTTCGTGCTGACATAGCCTTCCTTATGCGCCTAAGGTAAAGGAAGATCAGGGCATTGATGGCATGGAAATCACCAAAGACGCGACGACCACGTGATAAAAATGAGCTGGTTCGATTGAGACGCGCTGGTTCGTGAGAGTACAATTTGGCAAAACTCAACATGAACCATCTGAATGCAAAGGAATACGAGTTACCTCTGGACGCAGAGGCTCGGGTCATTAAGGTATGTCCTTCTTACTCCTCGGCGCTGGTTACGTCGCCCTGGGTGTCTCATCAATCACATTTGTGGGTAGGAAGCTCGGAAAGAGGGTGTGTTTGCAGCACTTACCTGTGGACTTGCGTCAGGCAAGCATGTGCTTTTGCGCGTGAAACCGGACAGATAGTCTGACAAATATTCTCCTTGTGGATCCATTTCCGTCGCGATCAGCCGTTCTCGGTGGTAGGCTATATGGTTTCAATAGGAACAAGACCATCATGTGTGGAATCCGTAAGCGCTTTTCTTTACTGGATTCCTTTTTTGTTTGATGCGCCCATCAGTCAGCGGCGTTTTCTCCGGATATCTGTTCACCCAAGTAAGTATATTGGTGTGCAATCATGTGCCCAAATCCTGTCATCTACTTCCATCCTTTGCTATATCACCGCCAGAACTCACCCTGATCTTTAATTCCACAATGGTTTTTCGCATTTAGGCTAAGGCGACACTTGCTCACCTGTTCAACTAGGCATTTACTTCAACAGCAATAGCACAACTCCGCGCAGAAGAGGCACGTCGACGCAAAGAGGTTCCCGAAGTCGAAGCCGTCATCCACCCTAATTCCAGCTCTAAAGCCATGTAGACTGAACTCAATGCAATTGAATAGGAGAAGCGCTTGGGCAGCAATCTCAATGTTGCGCTGCTGTTTCAATAACCCTCTACCTGAAATACATGTACCACTGCTCTGGGAAAAGTGTCTGACATGCCATCGGTTTCGAGCCTTGTGGCAGACCATGGTACGACGTATGTGTATTACATGCTCAGTTAATCCGGCTGCCCTGGAACAGTCTTGCCACTACCGCACTTGTCGCCGAGTTTAACTACATAAAGGATCAGCAGGCGACATCTAGATTGACCCTAATATAAAACTGACAAACGACTCTAGCCGGAAATCCTCATGGTGTCGAACAAAACATTCCCGCTTCATTCGTGCGATCAAAGACAGTCTCTTCTTTCTTCGATCTGTCTGACGAAAAATGGGCACCTAACCCGTGATATTCTCTCCATCACCGCCACTTTTGCTGCCTTGATCTGGTAGTTGCATTATTGGACTTGCTTTGTATTAGAAACGGGCCGTATCTTCTGACTCCAGTACTGGGGTCAAAATGCTCATTCATTTTTACTGTGGTTGATCGAGCCGTTGATTCTATTAGTCATGGTAGATTCTTGAGACTTGCCCAGGATACACCGAGGATCTTGCAGAGCACTGTCTCACATGTAATTTGGAGCCAGTCTACGACCAAATCTGGCCTCGGCAATGACTCCTGAACTATTGACCGTCTTTGGGCAGTATATCCAACTGAGGCAGGCTTTTCTTTCTTGTGGCCTCAGGTGGGGATACCATCTTAGTGGCATAAACAATCCTTGGCGCAGCATGATATGCATATCTCTACGTTCCCAAGTTACCCGTTCCCGATTCATATCTAGCTTACTCCGCGCAAATTGGAGGAGTTGAAGTGGCAGTGGCAGCTCTATTGCATTTCTCGTGAATTTAGATATTGAGTAAGTTGGAAAAAGAACGTTCCGGTCCCGCCAAAAAAAACTTGACATATCTATTGAATCTACCTGGTGAGGCGTGGCATCGTGCCATCCAGAAGTCCAGGGACTGACTTGATTTCTTGAGGTTTATTGTTTCTTGCGCTGACAAGTCATCTTATGTGGTCCATCAATTCGACGAGTAGATTTCAAGCCTAATAGAAGCGTAATCCGAGCCTCGGACACGGACACACGGATGCTTCCTCTCTTTTGCTTCATTCTTCGCTGAACACCTGGCCCCTCAAGAGCCGGCCTCCGAATATCCATCCTAAGCTTCCGCCGATGGGTCCCATTCTTGGAAATCCATACTTGGGAAAAGAGGGGTTCAATTAACTCCACAAAGAACTTTTGCTCGCATTTAGCCCATTTAGTATATACCTATCAGATATTCTGGAAAAGTTTGCCCAATCTGGTCATCAAGCCGAAGTGAGTACACTGCCACCGGAAGACCCGTTCAGGCTGAGGAAGGAGTGAGTCATCGCAACAGGTTGATCAACAGGTTGATATCCTTGTCAATGTGGCTTACAAGCCAGAGATTGCCACCAAAGGTTACTCACACAGCACTCACACAGCCTCTCTTTTGGCAGGCCCTGGGTATCTGGCCCATGTGTGTGGCCATCACCACAACTATTTGACCTCAAACCATAAGTTACCCCTTCCGATGGCCTAGACTTCTGTTCTGACTTGGATTCCTTCATTCAAAGACCCCCATGAACCTTGTGATTCCCCTTTCGCAGATACGCTTCCTTTCCGCAACTGGCTATCATAGGCAATTGATAATAGTTGCTTTCCACATTGCTCTTCTTGCCGATTGCATGCCTCTGCGAGCCGACATCTTCACCGGGTCTTGAGGCGAGGATGGAAACTCAATGTCATTGTGTAACTAGGCGTTCAATCCAAGTTGATGGTTCATCTGACCTCACGGCACATATCCCCTCCTGCTTAGCCAGACCGGCAATAAGCACACTGATTCCTGGAAGACTTTCTGCCTCGTAACGCGACGTTAACATTCGAATGGCGACGGGTTACCTGATATACACACCCTTCTCAAGCTGAGTTCACGCAAAGTCCGAGAATTCCTTCTATCAAATCAACGTTACTCTCATGCTAGTGTCTCGAAATGACAGGTAAAGCTGATTGCCCGAAGTTCAAGCTCAGTCTTCCATTTTCCATTCCCATTTTTACATTTGATATATTATAAGATAAATCACAATAATCCATCCATCGGGGACTGAAAAAAGTTCTTCTGAACTCTGAACTGAGATCGAACCTTGATTATTATTAGTCTCACAACGATGCTGTAACGATGCTGTGTGAACAGGAAGGGGAAAGAGCCCCATTTCACTATTATCAGAATGGTAGAAACAGCTGTTAAGCGCGGTATCATAGGAATTCGAATTGAGCTGACTCCAAAAATACCAACCATCAATACTACCAACACTTGTTCCTTGGCATATGCAATTTCATCGCACTTGCAACGTCATCCTGGTAACGAATTTTTTCCACTAAAAATGGGACAGGATCTCTGCTCTGCTCCCGCTCCTACTTGACCGTTCGGGCATGACATTTTCTTAGGTCTATCACCGGCTATAACCTGGCATTGCCATTCTAGTCAGCAATTTGAAAATTTGACAGGTATCCAATTCTATTCCTCCCTCCACCATATTCCCTGGAGAACTAAGTTACACGTCAAGTACCGGGTTCACCCGGAACGTTCTGAAGAGAGGTTCATGAAAGTATAAATGATCCCTCTCAATAAACATAAACGTTGCATGGAGAGAGAGAGAGGGAGAGAACTTTCTCATCCGTCTCCTAGCAAAATCCAGACAGATCTCTAAAAAAAACTAACGATATAAAAATAACGAACCAATCGTCAATCAAGGAACGGGTTAATCCGAATTCTTTTTCCGAAAGGGAGGACACTTTGACTAAAGTGATCCGTTCCTTATGGTAACAAACTTCCTTCCAGTCAAATCAATGTCAACTTCCACGCTCCAACGAAAAAATGTGCGTGTGTTAGAGAGAAAAGAAGAGAAAGATTGACTCCTTTGGTTGTGAACCGATTAACAAATCAAAGTCCAAAAAAATGTTTTACCTAGCAATCTGATTGTTATCAGATCATCATCATGTAGTCAAAGGGGTGGAACGTCCATCTCCACTTACCCGATGAGAAGAAGGAAAACAGTTGACCATCATCATGGGATAGAACTACCAATAAAACCATCTACCATACCAAGTGATTACTTTTTTGAGAAGATAGAAACAGATACTTATTATAGTAATTCCAAGACAAAGACCAGAGTTAGCATCCAGTGGTTTCCCATCCCCATATGTCCATCGTATTCAAACTACTCTGCATCCCAAAGAAAATTGAATTGAACTAGTCACACAGAACAAGAATAGGAATCAGCATTGTAGTGATGATCACATTCTATTTGAACAGCTTCAAATGAAACAATTCACGTTTTTTTAACCTCAAAAACTTTGAACATTCATTACTTTCATCCTACTAAGCTAACTACAACTGCGGCTGTGGCTACAGCTACAGCTACGGCTACGGCTACCACCAAAAATCACTACCATTGCAGTGGTATATAGTGTAATATATATGTGATGTCTGAATGCAACGTGCGTATATAAAGAAAAAAATCGTTCGAAAGCGATAAGAGTCGTTCATTATCATACATCATAACAGACGTAAAAGTGCATGGAATGAATTGCATTGCAAAAAAATGATGAAATTCTTGAGGAAAGAAAACGAACAGATGCAAAAAAAATCAGACACCGACATACCCAGCATTATTCATAGGTCCGCCATAGCCACAATCATAGATATAGCCATAACCGTCGCCATAGCCGTGTGCATAACCGTGGCCATAACCGTGTGCATAGCCGTACCCATACTCATTCACCATACCAGTACCAGTGCAGGTGTTATCACTAGGTGAAGAGTACGACATCTGACATACTCCAGACGGCCCGGCATTCGCAAACAGCATACTGGGAACTCCAGGACTGGTGTCGTGCAAAGGAGATGGTAATGATGATGCATTTTTAGCATTGACTGCATTCACTTCGGCTGTTGCTTTGGCAAAAGCTAATTCTTCTCTTTCTTTGGCATTCAAATGCGCAGTGGAAGGTTCTTGGGGAGTAGGATACAATGGATAGACTGGCGCTTGCCTTTGTTGCAGTCGTTGCCCTTCTGCTGGAGAAACAGAAAAGGGTAGTGGATAGTACGGAACAGGTATAATAGGCGAAGTATACGCCGACACACAAGCCCTGCCGTAATCACAACACTGGCCGTAACAGGCGGCACCTGTGGCCATAGGAGTAGCGGCGGTAGTAGCACCAGTCAAGGAATGGCCATACAAAGGCGGAACATAAAACTCCTTGCAGACGATTGTCTCTGGAACATGAGAAGTCATCGTAGCTGTGAGGGGGGTAGGGAGACTCGGTTGCTGAACCTGCAAACCAGCTGGACAAGGCTGAGGCTGAGCATTGACGGGACTGTCAGTGATGGACGTTGTTGGCATTGGTTGGGGAGGTACAGGAGTATAAGCATAGTCGCTGTGACAGGAAGGTTTGTAGACTCGGAGCCTATTCTTGCGCATGCGGTCCTTGTTATCAAGGTCACGTGGTGGGCAGGGAGCATTATTAGAGCAGGTCAATGAGTAGAAATATAAATACTAGACCACATTAGAGAGAGAAAGTAGGACAAGACGAGAGACAGACCTTGGGAACATCATTCTTCCTCTGGTCCTCAAAGGGCTGCACGAGAGTAGAGAGCTCATGGACTGGGCCGAGAGCTGTACTGAGAGAATTTGTGGAGGAATCTAAATTCATGCTTGCAAAGCCCTGGATTGTGTCCATGGGAGAAGGATTGGGGACAGGATGTGTGGTAGAGCGAGGGATCTGGAGAGTGAGCTCACTGCGCTTTGTAGGCACATGAGAAACCGCTGCAGAGTTCGGTGAGAAGGCCACAGTTGCGGAGCGCTTGAGGGAGGACGGGGCCGGGGACGGGGATTGACTGTACGAATCCGGCGTATAGTTGCTCGGGACGGCAACGGGCGGCAGGGAAGGGCGCATCACCGGGGAGGAGGAGCGGGGCCGGGAATCACGGTGAACATTGGGGAGCAAAGGCCGGGGACGGGCGGAGTAGAGCGGCTTGCGAGGCCGGTGGCCATGGAAGGCGCGGGATCGATCGTGCTCCTTGGCGGTGACAAGACCTTTGAGGAGGTGGAGCCATGAAGTGTAGGTATTCAAGTCAACATAAAGATTGTGGGCAATACCTCGGAGAAACTCGGCCTCGGTGTGGTTGACGTCAGCGAGAGGAATGCCAGAGACCTCAGCCCACGTCTTGTTCGTGTATGTGTTGTCGTCCAGAAACTTGTTGGCCATCATCAGGCCCACCACGGCAATGCGGTACTCACTGCCGGCCGGCCCGATGACCGCCATCCGTTGCTTGAAGCGCCAGATGTAATGAAGCGAGAGCACAATGACGCTCTGAGAGACCTGCGTCGTCTCGAGCAGCTTTTGGACAAAGGCAACAAACTCGGGTAGGACTCTGAGCTGAAGCGGCAGTGGTTGGACAGGAGAGACATGGGGGCTGGGATATGGGTTGGTCGGGAGCGCGTACCACAGGTAGCAGATCATTTCGCTCGTCTTTTCCGCAAGAAAGTGTGCGGACCGTGCGCGAGTCGAGTCAAGCCAGTCTACGGGGTGCGCCATCCGCAATCGTCTGCGCCCTCTTCCCCCTCATCTTTAAGAACATGTCGATGCATTCTCTACACCTTTATTTATTTATGCCTGTCTCGAGCGAGCTGGCTCACTTCCGCGGGATTCCCCAGGGATTCCCCATAGCCTTGCCCTCTTCTGTGCACGTGACCTTAACATCCATCTGATCCCATCACCCGTTTACCCGACTGTGCAAAACACAGGCAAATGACAGCCACTTGGCCAGAAGGCCTCACTCAATAACGTAATCATCTGGTCCCGTCAATAGTATCAAGACAAGTGGCAAGTGGACTTTAATCGTCGAAGAATTCGACTAGAATAAATTCTTTTCATCGGTGATATGCTCGGGTTCCCTCCGATCTTTTATGTGGTATACCTTGATGTAGTAGTAATTAGTTGCAATTAATTGCTTGGACCTGCAATAAACGTTGATGGGATGTTGATAGGATTTCGGCTCAAGTCAAAAAATTAACGTCTCTTGGAGAGCTCCTGATGTCATCATGGGCTACGTTGTTCTCATACTCGGGATAGTAAATGTAGCAGGTACTGTAGAAAAGTGTAATCGACCTTCGCCACGCGTGTCAGTATATCCCCATACGAGTTCCGAGTAGTCCCTGTAAGTTGAGTTTTCGGTACGGCATTGTATAGTATACAGGTTGTGGATTATACTACTTATCGGATCCAACGGTTAGTTTTACGATACTTCACTACATATATGTCAATGACTATAATAACTGAGACACGACCCCCTTCCACTATGTGTTAATGGTAATGATAATTGAGATTCATACGTTCAGGGCGACATTGACCATGACCATATTTTGCAGTCCCCGTTTCCGTCCATGGTATGGTCACAAATTCTGCTGTCTTGATTGCCGTTAGCGCATGTTATGGAATTGAGATCATCTCCATTATTTTTCCAATTGGGTCTTACTTTTTTTTTTGTGCTACAAGAGTTGGCATCATGATATGATGGAGGGCAGTTCATTCATCTTGTTACGCCCATGCGGGTTAGCCCAGCTCTTTGATAACTGCAAATAAAGGACTGGACAAATCTAGCATCAAGTCATTCGCTGAGAGTAGTAGCCTCAGTAATTTTTCTAGTACTTGACTAATAAGTAGCAGATAGAAGCTTAGTCATCCACCGTGGAAGAATTGGCTGACATGAGGCCTACCCATCCTTGTCGACGACAACGCCATCCTTCGCTTCCATCTCCTGAGACCTGAGTTGCCTCGCGCTCTTTGCCTTTCTACTACTATTGTCTCGCCTTTTGCGAAACATGGGCGTCCAGTTTGGATCTTTCGATGCCATTTGCCAAACCGCCGCACTCGTTATATGCCCCCTCCTTGGATCCGATCAAGGCATCGAGCCCACTTGTTACAGCAGGAATGTTGATGTTGGTGGAACACTCATCTTTCAGCCATGTAAGTCTACTTCGGGCGAAAGTTATGCCAAAAGTCGTTTGCTTTGTAGTATCTTCGGATATCTAAGGGTTTCCGGCGTGTGTACGTTTCTCGATGGAGGCGCAATTTTGTTCTCGACGCCACATTAGTTCGCATGCATTTTCAGGATGGTCGACCCTTAATCCTTGGGAGAGCACAAAGAACGCCAGCACGCTGCTTTCGTTCCATCACTTACGTTCAACTGGGGGCTGACAGCTTTTTAGCAACATGTTTCGTGCATATAGTCGCAATCATTATGACTGCCATTATGATCCTTCATATTCGGAGTAAATACACCGCCGTTGGTGAGTTTATCTACGATCTCCTTACTCTATCAGCCTTTATCTTGCGTTAGGGCGGAAGGAAATCGTGATGTTTTTTTGGATGTATGCGCTGATAGAACTTCTTGCTATGTTCTTGGACTCCGGAGTAATACCAACTTCCAATGGAGCTTATTCAGTGCGTTTTTCTCTCGTTCTCAGTGCGACCTGGGTCGTTTTACGCAAATTAGTGGTTTGCTGCAGTATACTCAGGACTCGTAGCTGCGGCGTACTGCTGTCTTTTGATCAATGGTTTCGTCGGCTTCCAGTTTGCTGAGGATGGCACTCCTTTATCGCTCTGGGTAGATTCATTCCGTTGGTTATCACCCAACTTTTGCTCAAAAGTTGATATCAGTTTTTACGAATCTCCTGTCTTGTCATCTTTGGTGTCTCCTTCTTCATTGCTATCGCCACCTTCAAACAATTTGCCGGTTTCAAGTATGACAAGCCCATCGGACTATGGATCGTCTACATTCTATGGCCTCTCATCTGTACTGTGATTTATGTTGTGTCGCAACTCATTCTTGTCTTCCGTACTCTCGATGACCGCTGGCCCCTCGGTGACATCGTTTTTGGAACGGCCTTCTTTACTATCGCCCAGGTTCTTCTCTTCGCTTTCAGTGTCACCATTTGCGACGCCATCAAGCACTATATCGATGGACTGTTCTTCTTCACCCTTTGTATGCTCCTGAGCGTGATGATGGTTTACAAATACTGGGATAGTATTACCGTAAGTTCTTACGTCCTTGTCCGATCATTCTGTCATTCGATGTTCATTATCTTAGCGCGAGGATCTTGAGTTCTCTGTCGGTTCTAAAGCTGCCGTATGGGAAGTCAAGGATTCATTACTTGCTGGTCCTGGCGGCCCGGACTACGAGGAAGATACTGCAAGTAATTATCATGGTGGCGCGCCGGCTAGTCTTGTTGGTGGTGTGAGTGGTCAGCAGTTATACCAGAAAGGTGGTTTCAATCAACGTGCATATCCACCGTCTGCCGGACCTGGATATTGATATCTGCTTTCTTTGCATCTATTCGGTAGATTGGACTATTTCCTATTTTCCGCCATTTTCAAATCTAGATGTACATTTTGACGTATCACAGGACCTCTTAATATGTAGTTTTGGGTTTTGACTTTGATGATATTCCTCGATATACCATACTTAGCATTGGTTTTGCTGAAGTATTCGCTGATGTGATGGATTATACGAGTTACACTCGACATCATTTGTGCGACGTGATTTAAGTTCAATCAATATATCACAAACGTTACTGGTCAAGTTGCACACAGGAAGATAGGATTCACAATAGCAAACTTCCTGTTATTTGGGTAGCTCTGGTCATCCAACTGGTCTGGGAGATTTATATAAATTTACATAGTTTATCTGAATTGATATTGAGAAAAAAATTATGTCCCAGTAGCAAGCTATAAGCAGATTAAATAAAAAAAAGAAAAAAAAGCTATAAGTAAATCACTTATGATATCTTATTTATTATTATTATTATTATTATTATTATTATCTGTGAATCATTACATGCTCATAGTCACATTCCTTTTACCACCACCATCCCCTGGGGTGAAATAACCCTAGGGGTCATACTCTACCTAACACCTCTCACTCATATTGTCATAAAGTCACCCATCCATCTTTGTTTCTCATTGCCCTTAGGGGTGGCATATTTGTACATTCTTTTATGCGCTGGAAACATAATGACAGCATGTTTTCTTTGCACCTGCTTTTTACTAAGGCTAGAAGAGGGCACTATCTAGAGGTTGAACTAATGGCTGGAGGGAATCCACCCTTGAGAAGAATCCTATGAATACTCTATCACCGAATAACACCTATATGAAAGAGCTTCTTATTGTCATGAACTGCCTTTTCTCTAAGTTAATATTTATATTTATCTTATTTTTAATTATGTAATACCATTGGATCAGTAAATATGGACAAACAATCAAACATGTATAAGTAGTATACAAATCTATTGAGAACTCTAACAAGTTCTTTTTGTTAACTCTGACTTAAAGTGGGATTTGTAATAAAACAGCAGGCAAGCTAGAGAATTTGTGGTGGCAGAATATTTTATTTCTTTTTCATTTTCATTTATTATGTAATAGTTTGAAGTACATGGAACATTATGACTCAAAAGGAGTCCACAAGATAATTTGAGTAGACAAATACTAGTAAATATTGATTCACATATAAGTAGCTAGACCAATTAGCAAGGACTCTAATGAGTTCTTTTTGTCAACTCTGACTTAGAGTGTGATCTTAAGTTGTCTTAACTGAGGGTTACTACAGGATTAAGGTTAAGGTTACTTAACTGCAACTAAGATCCTTACACTTATAGCTTACCACAAATATATGTGTTCCTCTACAAAATCTGGGTATTGAAGGGATTGGGATGTGTAACAGCGTCCAAGAAGTAAGATTAGTGAGTACAACAGCATCCATCTGTTGTTAGCTTTACTGACCCAAGGTTATTGCAAGTTTGAATTTGAGACAAAGTACTGAGATAAAAATAAAGAGGGGGGTTTTCTAATACAATTTTTTTTTTCCTCTCTCTCTGAAGTAAGGGGGCTCTATATACAAAATAACTACATAGACTATCCTTAACTAAAGAGAGTACTGGGAAGGTCCTCATCACATAGATACTCCTACTAGCTAGACTAGTCCATATTAAGTAATGTAAATTTAGAGAGGTAGATGAGTTATGAGAAATTAGTTGAGGAGGATGCTTTCTTGGTGATAATGAACATCCAATCTCTACAGTATCACCTTTGGAAAGTATATTAGAGCATGGTAGATACAAAGATAAACCACTTTGAGCTTTCTTTTAGGATAGAATAACCCTGGGGGAGTCACTGGTACCCTTGAAAAGAGGTTTGACCAGAGCACTCATCTTAGTGTTCCATAGTAAGCATCAGCTGAGATAGTTTAAGTTTACACTCTAAGTCAGAGTTAACAAAGAGAACTCATTAGAGTCCTCACTAATTTGTGTATACTACTTATACTACAAGTTCAATTATTTGTCCTTATTTACTGATCTGACAATATTACATACTTAAAAGAAAAAGAAAAGAAAAGAAAA
>Ga0154005_100451_pt1 | contig 17263 bp, 21 predicted proteins | sample TSFL089MetaG_FD_104698 | JGI IMG/M metagenome (GOLD analysis project Ga0154005, IMG submission 104698) | Attine ant fungus gardens microbial communities from Florida, USA - TSFL089 MetaG | ecosystem: Host-associated > Fungi > Mycelium > Unclassified | place: USA: Florida, Lake Talquin State...
ATAGATACAAACACGTAGCGAAATGTGTTCCTAGCACTTGATCGTACAATCACCACACCTCGTCTCCATGGGCGCCACCAATCCAACCTCTGATATTGCAATAGTCACAAATCACCTGCATGCAGCCCATCTTCACAACACAAGCTGGGTCAGTTACATAGAATGCACTCTCGACTGGATGAGTCTTATCCTCAGGCCAGGTTGTGAGATTTTAAGTAGCTTGTGTCGTTCGGTGGGTGGCGCGTAGGTGAGTCATTCAACGCCTGAGATGGTTCTTGGCTATCACGAATCCTATAAGGCGAATAATCATGATGGTAATGAAATACAAGAGCAGGCAGACGTGAATCTCGAGGGTTATGCTTTGTTTTACCCAAAGGTTTTCATGTTCATAAACCCAAAGTACAGGCAGGAAAAATTAGTACGTGCTACGATTTAAAAGGGCTGCTGTATAACCAAACCTTGTTCGAGGATCATGATACAGCAAGTGATGTTAACAAGAGACCTCTGAGTGCTCACATCAATCTCTATCAAGACACAGATAGATTTGCATACATCATCTGCGTCCTCAGCACTTATCATGTCCAGGTTTGTCCATCTTAGAAAGCCCGAAGATTCTCCAACACCACGTCCTCTCCAGTACCACCCTCGTACCACATCGCGCATACTTCATAGAGACCGGGTCTTGAGCTTTCAGCCAACACGAGTTACCATAAGTATTACACAGGCCAGCCTCCTTACACTTTACGTTGGTGACTCAGTTGTACAGCAGTGCCCAGCAAACCACCTTGAAGACACTTAGATAATATGCCCACATCACCTGTAATTAAGGAGACATCACATACTCATGCACTAGGGGACAATGCTGTGGATCTTTACTGGTTTCGATCAGACCCAAAAATCAATCCGTCCCCTGCGAGCTTCGTGGAACCTTGCCTCAAATGCTTCCTCATCAGTGCATGATACATTAGATGACACTGTACCTTAGACCGATAAACTAATGATGATCACTTCGAAGTTTGAGTCACTCATGATCTTCATTCGAGTAAATACAACAAGTGCTCTTTGGGTTTGAATTCTTTTATTATGCGCCAATGGGTGCGGTTTTTGACACTATCAAGGTAAATATGAAGAGTGTTAGCTTCGCCAGCTGGAAAAAAATATCGGTGTGACAAATGTGCCTGAGGAACCATTTGTGCAGGTATGATCAAAGGCTACGAAGGTATTAAAGGAGGTGGAAAATGTTCATGAGGCACAATCTACGACGGAGTATCTGTAATCAAGAGTTCGGGAAACTGTCCGATCGGAGGTGTAGAGTGTAACATCACATCTCTGGATAGAGACGGGGACGGCAAGCAAATAACAAATGATCAATATACTACCAATGTGTGAGAGCAGATTTTGTAAGTGGTACACTCTCCACTTCGTGTTCGTATTCCACCTCCACATGCGGCCCTTCTATTGAAAAAGAGTGTCAAATGAGCCAAGACGTGCAAAGACAGTGTAGAAACTGAAGACGGACTCTTTACTTTCTTTTCTGGCCGCTTGCGAGGTTTTGGTGGTTTGGAAGGGGCCTTGCGCTTTCCAAGCGAGGCCTTCTTTGAGACTTTCGATTTTCCGTCTTCGTCATCCGAGTCCTCTTCGTCTTCCTCTGAATAAGCAGAAAATTGTTCAGAGGCGTCATCCTACAGACCCCGTCATTACAGATTCATGATAGAATCGGATAGCATCACTTACCACTTCTTCCAGATCACTCAACCCATCATCACTTTCCTCCCCACTGAGATCACTCACGAATTCCCTGCCATCCCACTCATCCACCTCATTCTCATCCCGGTCGCCCTCTTCCTCACCTTCCTCATCCTCGTCAGTCTCATCATCAACCATATCCAGCCCACCTGTCTCCAACTCAGTTTCGAGTCCCTTACCACTACGCTCACGATCAAGGATAGCTTGCCATACAGTTTCATTGACGTTGAGCGGAGCGTCTCCATAGGCTTTCGATTTGAGCCGTTCAAGAAGTTCTTTTTCGATTGAACGTTCGAGATGGGCGGCAGAAAGGGCTTTCCGTTCGCGTGTGGCTTCTCGGCGATCGAGTTTCTTCTTAATACCAATGAGTTGTGGTCTGTAAGCAGTTATGGGAAAATGATATGAAAAAAAAAAATCAGTGTTCTGGGATGTCGACCCAACAAAAATGGCACATACTGTTGGCGAAGTTTGAGTCGTCGCATTTTGATGAGATATTGTGTGATCCTTGTTACACGTTGCTTGCATTTGTGAATAGTAAAGTTGGGCCAGTGAATCAGCTCGGCGTCGATCTACATGATTACATGGGGAGGGGAAAAAAATCAACACAACACCTGGAAAGTGAAATTCAACCACACCTGCTCCAAAGCCTTGGAGTAGTTATTGGACAGTTTAATTCGTTCCCACATATTCGCTGGCGTGTGAGCTCGTTCAATCGTCTTCACATACAGATATAAGATTCCTAACAAAAAAAAACCTCAATGATCAAGATGCGGAAATGGAATGAGCATAAAGGGCAGATCGCACCTTCCTTTTCGCGAACAGTGGCATATCGCGAGTTGGCAAGAGGGCATGACTGCCGATTACACAGTCCAGTGACATTGTACTCATTCCTACAGAAATTCTGTGTTGTCGTTCTTCAAAAAACTCAGACATGGATGTCTTTTTCGACGTCGAGGTCACACTCACTTGACTTTGTATGAGCAGAAATGGTGATTTATCACTGACCAGATAACATCATCACTTTGCATAACTCTACAAGTAATAAACCCCTGGCGACCGGGGTTCAAGCAGACTTTTCTTCTGAATTTGGATTAGCGGCAACTTTTGGTCAAGTTATTTGTTCCAGCTTGCATCAGATCCCGGGTGGCTGTGCCCCGGACTTGGAGGCGGGTCAGTGCAAGACAGCAGGCAAATGTGCTCTCCTCTTCCATCGTCTTTACCTACAGTGTCACAAATCCTTCAATGGCGGCTATGCGCTTCTTGACTTCAATTAAATGTATACAAAACACTCTTCCAACTCACCTCCCTCTCCGAGCCTCAATAATTCTCCAACACCGTAGATCATTGTATACTCGCTCATTTACCTCCACAACGAAGCGTTCCGATTTTCATTTCGATACACATCACTTTGTGCAACGACTCGAGCGAGAAGGACTCAAGCGTGAACAAGCTGAAGGTATCATGACCGCAATGGCTGAAGTCATCGACGAAGCTATCCGGAACATGACAAGTAACATGGTCACTAAATCCCAACAAGAAAAGGTGTGTCTGCTCCAACAGTCCAACTCTTCCAGTTTCAGCCAGCCAACCCTAACCCAAATCTCACGTTTCTTCCCCCATTTCCTGTGGATCAAAAAAAGCATCAATACACCCAACAAGTCGACTTTGCCCAATCCAAATCCGAACTTCAACTCATGGCCAAAAACGATCTTGCCATGATCAAAGCTGAAAACGAGCGCCTCGTAACCGAGGTTGAACGTCTCAAGCAACGCCTCCGCGAGGAAATCACACGAACACAAGCAGGTGTCCGTCTCGATCTCAATCTGGAAAAAGGACGAATGCGAGAGGAGAGTTCGAAGCAGGAGCTGAAGATGAAAGAAGTCGATACCAGAATCGAACAGGAAATTGCCAATCTCAAGACGAATATTCAAGCTTCGAAAGCTACAACTTTGCAGTACCTCGTCGGTTTTGGTGTGTCTATCTTGTTATCTTTTTGGTGGAGATGATGGTTTCTCTGACGGCATTTTAACTCAAGTAACCGGTTGCTCCGCCCTTCTCATGGCCTACCTTAGATTCCGCGCATAGACATATTCACCTGGGTTATTTATTAGATATCATCCACCGGTTCTTGTACGTGGTTTGGTGATGCTATCCTTCATTCTAACGCACTCGGTTTGAATTAACTTTTACAAATTACATGGTCAAATAGATCTCGTTGATTAAACACAGAAAGAGAGAAGAATCGTCATCTATCGAACACGAGTGTCAGACCGTCATACACAAGCAAGTCAAAGGAGTAACATTTTTCAAAAAGACGATTCAGAAGCCTGGCACGCACTCGGATGTCCTTAGACTTGCTGAAGTAACAACCTGGTGACTCCAAGACAGCAAAACCGTGAGTAGAGCAGCGAGCTCCGCAGACTCGCCCTACTCTCCAGCTCACCTATTCATTCGAATACCTTAAGTACTTTGGTTGAGGACAGGATGCACTTGTTTTCTTACTCCAGCAGGTTTCCTACCTCCTTCTCCTTTTCCTCAAGTTCTCTCAACCACTCTTTGTCGATACATTCTATCCAGTTTCTGCCAAACCTCGAGTTAGAGAAGTCCAGGATTGTTGAGGTTTGGGGCCCCTCGATCACCACTTTGAGCTGTGGCGCGTGCAAACGTCCTCTGTACTCGACTGGGACCCAAAACAATGGCTCATTGTCCTGATCCATCACCCATCCATCTGTCATGCCTTGTAGCATAAGCTCATATCCATGAGTGGGATACCGGTGCTCATCTGTGAGATCTGCTATGTCCCAGATTCTCAGACCAATGTTGGGTTGATAGAATGCCAATGCTGTTCCGTCTCTGCAAAACTTCATGTATGCATCTGCTGAACCCAAAATCTGAGCATGCAGATGGCCAGTGTAGGCATCAAAGAGGCATACTGCGTTCTCATGTCTCAACCTAAGAGCAATAAGTCTGTTGCCAAGGGGATGGTCAATCAGAGCAGGTGAAAGGGCAATTTCATCCACCTCGGACGTTGGAAATTTGGAAGTGAGGTGGCCAGTTTGAGTGTCCCAGACTCGCACGTGGGAGTCATTGGGAGACCAACATGTGAGGAGTTTCCCGTCGGATGAGTACGCAGGTGATCCACGGAAGTACATATGCACTTGATCGTCAAAGTGGATAGGATTAAACTGGGCAGTGTCACAATTCCATGAATAACATGTGGTGCCAGATGCGAGATGGATGATGGACAAGCCATTCGGTGCCACAAGTAGGGGCAAGCCCTCAAAGTCTAAAGAATATGTGCATTCAAAACCTATGGGATCCTGCCAATGCCAAACTTGAATTGTTAATGTTGAGTTATCACGTGACAAGGTGCCTATAACCACGTCGTTACATGTTTGGAAGGCAACTTTCGTAATCCTGGCATCCTTTCTCAGCCGGAAGTCGATTGAGACGCGATTCTCTGGGTGCATCATATCATATATAGTGACGAGAGAGTCAGAGTGAAACGCGAACCGATCTTCATCTGGCGAAAATGCAACGTTCAAGTAATGTCCATACTCAAGATCCGTATGCGCTACGACTTCCCCACTAATTGTATCCAGGAATTTGATGTCGGAGGATTGACATGTAGACGCCATCTTTCCGGAAGGGGAGATCGCATTAACTGTGAGCACATCGGTATAATCTTGAGTATCTGCAGTCTCTGCCTGATTTATCGCCGAGTCCAGATCCCACATACTCACACTTCCATCCCGATATCCAACCAGAGACCTGTGGCCATCGTGTGATGGACAAATACTCCATATAAATAAAAGAGGCTCTGTCTCCCAGATCATTGTCGAGCTGGTCACAGAAATGTCCCATATCTCCGCTGCACCATCGCGATTAATAAATAGGTAATTGGTGAGGGGTGATTGAATAACATGTATCTGATGGTTATAATGAAAAGCATGGCTGAAGGATAAGGATGCCATCTCTTTTGCCATCTCTTGTGTGTCCAATCTCCAAAGGTAAATATGGTGAGATTCTACAGCCATCAGAGTGTCACTGGTTGGAGAAAAGTGGAGCGATAACAGATTTCCAGGAGGATATGGGAATCGTTGGGGATCCTTGCCATCTTCCAAGCTCCATAATTCAATGACATCCTCAGACTTCCTCCCTATGGCCAGGAAATGCCCAGTAGGAGAAAATCGGGTGACGGCAACATTATTCACCTCAAACAACAACCTGTTGGATATTGGTGCACCATTGCTAGCATCCCAGAACTTGACCAGAAGACGAGTTAAGCCTTCATCTTCAGAGTTGTCTACCCAATGTCTGCAGACAATTCTTCTGCCATGATCAATGAAGGCGAAATCAGAACCCTGGATTCGAAACTGCTCCTCGCCCGTCTCAATGTCTAAGACTACTGCATCAGAACGAAATTTGAGTAGAATACACTTCCCATCAGGACTGAAGCAGGCATCATAGACACGATAATCAAATGGGCCTGAAATGCAATGACCTGTCTCAGAGTCACAGATACATATAGTTCCATCTTTGCGTGATATGGAAGCAAAGATGCTTTCATCTAGTGAAAAGATCACTTGGTCCACTTCATTTTTGTGATACTCTGCACTGAAGACCGTCATTGGCCATTGACCAGGTTTCCCTCCAGTGACCGCAAAAATATTAGGAAACCTCGAACGGAACTTTCTGGCGACAAGAGATTGCTCAGGTGCAAAAGGGAGCACCGAGAGGTATATGTGAGGGACAGATTGAGAGATTGGAACCATGAATGCAGAAATGAATCTGAGGACATCGTGCATAAACAACATCAGCTCATTATCAGGGTTGAGGGGCTGGCCAGCCAACATCAGATGGGTCGCGGAGAAATAACCTGGGAACACACCTTCCGTGCTAAAGCCCTTTTTATGATCGAATATGCTTCATGAACATTACTAGACAGGCCCATGACCTCCAACCAGAACAATAGCTTCTCGTACATGACAAATTTCACTGCCTCCAGCAACTTCTCCTCGAATGGAGTCTGGGTAAGGTGGTCGACCCAGAACAAAGATGAATATAGAATGAGAGGAGGGATAGTGGATTTGACAGCAGGCTGAATATCCACATTCTTTATGGTCGAAGAAGCCAAGCTGCACATATTGAAATGGAGCTTGGGTGATGACAGGGTTTTCAAACATAATACGGCAAGCTGACGCTCATGATAGCCCCGATCCTGAACAGCGGAAAACTCTGGTAGTTGTTGTAGAAATGAGGTAGAGAGAATGAAGTCTTCGAATGACTTGTGATGGAAACGAAGGATAGGGCCAGAGTCAATGATAGACGAGAATCCTTTTCGGATTAATCGCATTACATCCGAGTCCTCAATTTTAACCCCAGGAAGCATCACAAGTACATCGTCACCCAGTGGCTGCTTGGCATAAACCATGGCGCCCATAACAGAGACAATCCCTTGGACCTCTTCCTTCAAAATCCGTCCAAATGATGTCCTGACAACAGTGGTATACAGAGAATACAGATCGTCCATGTCAACCTCTTCCTTCCTCGATTCAAGAACGCAAAACCGTACTTCAGGATTATCTTCAAGGAAGTTGGCGACAGTTGTGGCCCAGATAAAAATACCAGCAGCGCCAGGAACCAGATAGTCAAGAGCCTTGGCAATCCATGCAGGTTTCATTTCCATTTCGTTGAGTCGCGACTCAAGGAATACACGGATGTCTTCAGAAGCACTATCTCCCAACTTGACGTCACTACCAGAAGGAATAGTGATATGGATGCTGACGGATTCGGGGAAGATTCTGTTGATATGGTCCTCTGGCCGGCTAGTAACGACCAACTTGAACCTCTTCAAGTGATCAACCTGAACCCAACGCTTGAGCATGCGCAAAAGACCCTTGTAATCGTCTTTTCCAGACGAGTCGTGCCTCATGCCACCACACTCGTCCAGTGCATCTATCACAATCACCGGAAGTTCCTCACGCGGTACATCATTGAGTGTGGATAATGGCGTCTCAATCAGGGATTTGAATCTACCATTCATGTCGGATGGGTCGGGCACTTTATCGTCATGGACTAGTTTCAGGATATGTTGGCGCACCGAGGGGTACAGGCGAGCAAGGCCAAGGGCGACGACACGCCAGAGGGCATCTGTAGTGATGGTGGATTGTGTGCGGTCAAACCGGAATGATATGACATGGCGATCCTGTTCACGTAGCTGAGCAGCAATACTAGCTGCCAATGCAGATTTCCCAACACCAGGGAATCCCTTTATCCAAATCACGTTGGGACCATCGACATTCTTGATCTCGTTTCCAATCTCTTGTAAGATTAAGATGCGGGTACCTTCCATACATGGTTCGCGTAGGGGAAGCCTATTCTCTCCGAAGGCCCTCACTAAATCATCCAGCTCCTTCTTGTCAGCGGCCGTCTTTGCATTTTTCTCCATGGTGACTGATAACAACCACAAATCAGTCAGATTGAAATATGAATATCAGGCACAAAAATCAGACCTTGCTCTGTTCGAATCTCTAGAAGAAGATCTCGGTCGAAATTTGTCGCGAAAGCATCCAGTTTCTTCCGTAATTCAATAGTTTGGTTCTTATGAGGGGCAACGAGGAGGTGTTTGGCTGCGACCAACGACTCAGTCGTCGATCCATCTCATGCGACTGAATACGCACCTGACCAACTTCTGAGCCACTTCTCTATAAAGTCCACCACTTCTTCCATCATTCTAGGAAATTCACGGATAGTGACGCACAGTTCGTTTGATTTTGGAACTTTGTTGAGCCGATCCATCTGGGAAGCTAGGATTCTGATACTTTCTGCCATTTTTTTCATTTCTCTGTAAGATTCCTCTTGAGCCTTGAAATGCTGCCAAATTTATCAGTATCCTTCACGTTAGAAATAGAAAAGGGAGCCAACTTTGTATACAATATCAATACAAGAAAACACAGATTTCACTATAGAATTCAGCTGCTTCGAGTCAGATCATGCGCATGGGTGCTAGTCAACCATGATTTACCCCACCAATAGCTACTCCGAACTCAATGAACATCGCACCCGCATCATTTGCGGAACCGAGACAATTATAATAGGCCTAAAATTGTTCAGGTCCTTGATTGTGCCCTTGATTTGTCCATCCAGGGCGTTCAGGTCACACTCGTAAGCCTACATCTGTATTTGAGAAATGTTGACAACAACCCATGATAGCGTACCTCAGCGACGATCCAGAAGTGTAATCCTGGAATTCCATTGGGGAATTCAACCTTGAAATTTGCTGAAGGATTCTGAGAAGGCTTGGAGTGATCGAGGGAAATATCAACCTACATTCCCGTGTTTCTGATACCAGGTGATCCCATAACTCGTCAAACTTAACGCTGACTTTACATAAAGGATCATTGTTTGAAAAATAACCAAGACTGGAGATCTTCCGTCGCAGAGGATGCTTCCGGTGTATCTCAATATCCAATTCACTTTCTTGCTTGAGAATACTACATTGTTACGAATGTTCAGCACTGCCTAGGCATGTGGCGTTCAACTCACCATTTGCTTGTCAACTTCAGACGCTGCTCTCCCTCCAAGGTTTTCTTGAGTTTCCCTTCAGTATCTTGGAGATGGCTATCCGCCTTGTCAGAGTATTTGACAATGAATGATTGTGGCAATGGTTGATCGAGCTTCCCGATGAATTCTAGATGCAGTTTAGCCTGCTGATAGATTGAGCCGATGGGACAGAACTGTACTCACCAACAATTCGGATAGTTGGTACCATAGTGGCAGTTTCACCTGGGTTTGCCATTGATTCAGAGTAAGCAGGAGACAACGTTGCGAAAGTGGATATGATGTTATCAGGTGGACAAGGCTGTGGAACCTGAGGCAGCTGCCACTGCCTCGCCAAATATAACAAGTGGGAATTTGATCATCTTGTCCAGAAGCATGGCGGTGTTACAAGTGCCCCGGCTTGCATCAGCCGAAAGAAAACGGCTGACATAGTCTCCAGTTACAATTGGTTAACCCACTGCATCCGTTATAGAAGGCACAGGAGACCTCATGCCTTTGAGTAAGTATTGCTTTCCGTCCTCAAATGTATTAATCTTACTCAATCCAAATTGACTCTGAGTACCATGAAAGGAAAGAAAATGCAAACATTCCTGTCAGTCTCGGTATCAAACACAAGGGGAAAGCCGTTTTATCGCATCGACCATGATGTAGCTGCTAAATTGGCGTAGGAAAGAAAGGTAGACTGAATATTTATTTGACACACCCTTTCGACAACGAAAGAGGGATCACATCAGGTCACGCCTTGATCTCATACTATCACACATCACATCCACACAAAAGCATACAATGCTACGAAAGATTCTGCACCATCTTACGCCAAGGATACTATACCTTCTCAAAGGATGGCATACAAGCCATGGCATCCTCAAACTCCAACACCACCCCACATTACAGACAGACCCCTTACAGACTCTTGAATCTCAAACCTCCAGCCAACACAAATCACATTAAGCAACTCACGTTGCAGTATATAAATAAATACAGAACTCCACACGTGGCCCCTCACGTGGCCCTCATCAGCTACAGACCCACAAACACACATACATATCTCGCATCAAACCAAACGCCAATGTCATAGACCCCTAACACACACAAAAACAATCTTACACATAGCTTCCAAAAAAACACACAAGCAAAAAAACAAAAAACAAAAAACTAGACACGACAGCTAGCCATCGACAGCACCAAAAACCAAAAAAAAAATATCCCCTCCACAAGTCCTTTTCAAGTAGTCATCTGTAACCCCATCACAAAGTCCTGCCACATCGATTGCATATTCCCTTCAGGCGATCCTGACGCTTTCCTTTGCTGCTGCTGCTGTTGTTGTCCACCACCACTAGGACTCGGCGTATCCAAAATCGGTGCATCCCCATATCCACCACCACCCCCCACCGTCGCTGCCGTCGTCGCCGTCGTCGTCGATGCCATCCCTCCATTTCCATTTCCATTCATCATCCCACTCCCATAATCAAACACTGGAAAATACTGCGGAAACGAAGAAACAACAACAGGATTCGGATTCGTCGTCGTCGAAGAACCCATCGTAACATCACAAAACGAATTCCCTCCATCATGAGATGATCCTGAATGCTGTTGATGCTGTTGATGTTGATGTTGTTGTTGTTGATGATGATGACCCAAAGAACCAACTCGCCGATGTGGATGCGTAGGTGATGATGACGACATATACGTTAAAGAATCCTGCGTTCCATAACTCGTCGGTGTACTCATAGATGTCATCCCATAAACCGACACCGGCGATAATTCCACCTCGGCAGAAAAACCCGCACTCGGCTGTTGCGCACTCATCTGATTTCCACCTGCTTCCGACGGCACACCACCACCACCACTATGGGTAACAACAGGAGGTCCAAACGAGTGCAAATATTCAACCACACTCGGGTCCATGTGATGATGCATCGTAGGCGACAAGGGCAGCGGAACAATCGGGTTGTGTGAATTCGGCGACCTTTCCATGAGATTGGGAGACGATGGTAATTCAATATTGGCCACAAGACGCGTCTTGCCTCCTAGAATCGCGAGCTCGTCGTTGTCGTGGTCCGGGGAGACAGGTTCAGAACCTACTGGGTATCGGTTAGCTATCGTATGTCCTCGCCTAGATTCTTCCAGGCTATAATGAGCTCTCTGTTGTAACTGAAGCATGATTTTCTGTTCAACGGTGTCATATGAAAATGTAGATACCATCCTTTAGAACCAGGGCTCACCAGGACTTTCATAGCACGGAATCCAGGTGCGGCTTTGGAGAAGAGCTCACAAGCCGAATCGAGTTGTAATAAAGCAGAAGGTGCCAAACTCATGGACGGGCACCGTGTCACGATGGATCCAAGGACAATCTAATTTGATCAGCTATATCTTCTGTCGTAACGAGCGACTCACAGCGCAGGAAAACATATGGGTCCACAAGAACCACATTCTCTCACTGGCAACCTTGAGTTGCGTATGCAGATTCCTCATCAAAGCCACCAGAGACCCAGCACTACGATATGCAGCAATGACAGATGTGCCATAAGGGCTTCCAAGTGGGTCTTTCGGATGGTCGCTGATAGCCCTGGCAAAGAAACTACGGTGAAGATACAACAGATCTGAGCCAGACAATGAGCACCTGGATAAACCCAGTCATCGGGTACACTCACTCATCTCGCGAAGTGCCAAGACAATGTGCCTCTGTAAGATAAGCATGATCGTATCCGGAAAGCCACTGTGCCTAGTTTCCACAGTTCCGAACCCGGCAATTTGCAGAATCGGAGGAACAGGAAATGCACGCATCTTTCTGTCCAGTTGCAAGACTGTGGCGTAGGTCGGCATCTTGGCGCCGAAAGCTTGATCATGCAACAGGTTCATGCATTCGGAGGTGAATCGGTGCTTCCATGCATGGACTAGGTAGAAATGAGTCAGCTTTCAGAGCTAAAATGAAAGATGAGAAAAGGTACAAGTTTGTTCGTCAGATGTGTCACCAGAATGGGGTTGTTTGCAGTCGATATGGGGAAGGGCAAACGAAGGAGGTCGTCCAAACGTCAAACACTGCAACGAATCATAGGTAAACAGTTCCCAGAAAAGTTCACGTCGACGTTGAGTTTCAGCGGGCTCGATCTTCCAACGGCCACTGTCTCTGTCTAAAGAGAGAATGAATCAATGGTCTAGTTGAAATCAACAAAACCTTGGCCTCACGTAGACCAATCTGTGAGAAGACATGCCAATGAGAGAGCGGCAAGATGAGAGATGGATCATATGACTGACGCTCTGGCCCACTTTGACAGCAATGCCCATGATGGCCCATCTGGCGCCAGAGGCGGTTCCGTGGCGATCTGCTAGAAAGAGATAAAAGGTCATGAGATACTGCGAGATTCTGGATGTGAGTGATGGGGTGACTCTGAAAAAGGTCTTGTCTTACCAGAGCCTGGACGGAATGCAGGGTTGGTGCATCAAAGATGGAAGTGTGGAAAAGGGCGGCGCGAGCGAGCTGGTGATATTTCTCGGCCTCGAGGTTATAAGCGGGTAAGGTGGTGTTCATGAGGGAGCCTATGGCAAGGACGATGAAGAGCAGGGCGAGTTTGTGTGGGAGAGCAGGGTCTTGGGCGAGAAGACTCGAGTCGGAAGTATAGAAGCAAGTATAGACCTGGGAGTCGAAAGTGTCCATGGAAATGGGGTTGTACCTGGAGATGGATTGAGAACAGACTGAGAGAGGAAGAGAGAGGACTTACATCCAAGCAGCATGAGAGTAGTAGATGGTGCGTAGATCATAGGCATTACCTGAAGAAGGGAGATACCAAAGGAGAGACTGGAGAGAGCTAAGATCTTGATGGGGGAGAGTGGATATAGGGAACATGGCAGCCCTGGTGAGTAGATCAGGGGTGAGGACGGACTGGAGGGAGAGAAGGAGTTGATCGTGGTCAGACTGGTCTTCTTCCTCTTCGTTCTTTTTTGAGAGAGAATGGTGAGAAGTGAGATGAGGAATGATGGAAAGCTTACTTGAAGGAAATACTAGAAAAGGAAATGAGATGGAGGACGGGTAGGAGGGGAGGGAGGATACCCAAGAGTTTGCGATATGACCGTAGTAGCGAGACTTGCCGGACAAGTTGATGGACAAGGAGCCAAAGGCGTCTACGACGTCGGGGTTGGGGTCTTCTTCCTTGACGGCGAAGGGGGTAGCGTTTCTGAGGGCAGGGGGGTCTCTCTGCAAGGGCGCTTTTATCTTGAGGAGGTCTTCTGCGAGGAGAGGATGGGGGTCGTTGGAGAGCTGTGAGTGGGAGGAGCGGAGGGCGTCTTCGAGCTGGCGCACACGGTTAGCGAGCTGGGATATTTTCTCATGGAGTTCTTGGGTGGAGGCGAGAACGAAGCTAGGAGAACGATGAGCTCAGCTTGGAAAGAGGGAGAAAAGCGAACCGGTTGCCCTGGCCTGTGGTGAGCGATCCCTATCAACATGGGTGAGATGGGGGAGAGAGAAAAAGAGAACAAAAAGGACGTCTGGGCATATGGCGCCACAGCCACGCTTTATGCAGGAGCTACATGGGATTGCGCGGTCGCAGCGGAGCTTGAGGCTGGAAACGGTGAGATGATTGTTGTGGGAGGAGAGGCAAGGACGCACCGACGACACTCTGCACAGCTGAGACGGGTTGCGCCTTTTCTGCGTTTTTTGAGCTGATTGTCGGGATCGAGGAGAGGAGTGGCAGACATGTGTGGATGGAAGAAGAGAAGGACAGGATCGACGCTCTGCAGCCCAGCGCGGAGATGGCCGACGCCCGATACAATGTGTGGGTCGCTGCTTACGTCATAGAGTCCCACGCGCACAGCTGGTGGATGTCACATGTCACACCCGTCTTCCCAGTGATGGCTGACTGCTTTCCGCACACAAGGGCGCTGCTCAGTGCGCTCGGGCGACGGTACAAGGGCGTTGACGACGACGACGACGACGAGCGCACACTCGTTGGCCAGGTCGTCGCCCTCCTTGTCGACGAGAAGGAGGATGAGCTCAAGGGTCTGCTCGAGGCCACGTACGGCATGGACGGCCAGGCGGTAGGTCGACAGTGGGTCGGACGTGCACATGCTGACCGTCGTGCAGACCGAGGAGAACGTCCTGGAGCTCATGCACAAACACCGCGACGACGTTGGAGGCGTGCCCTTTGTCGTCCTCACTCCCACCCGACGCCCGACGCCCATGAGGGAAACTCGTGCAGAGACGCCCCGCTCGATGTCCATGAGGGAAACTCGCCCAGAAATGCCTCGCTCGATGTCCATGAGGGAAACTCGCCCAGAAACGCCCCGCTCGACGCCCTCCCGCCATTACTCGCCCTCGTCGTCGCCTGTCCTCACCCACACACAGGCAACCCATGCCCATGCTCAGTGGACTGCCTCTCTCCCGGCCTCTCCGCTGCTCACCTCCCGCTCGCTCAACGCCAGAGCCTCAGAGTTCAGACCCATCCAGCGACCGCTCTCCTCCGCCTCCTCACAGCCTGGCTCGCTGCTCAGAGCAGACACTCCCTCTCCTGATCTCTGGTCCCACAGCTCACCCCGTCCCTCCTCCAATCTCGCCATCGCTGCCCCCCTCGTCCCCCCAATCACCCCAACTTCCTCTCTCCGCTCCTTCGTAAGCCCAGAGGACAACGACGACGACGACGACCAGTCCCCCTTCACCACCCCCGATTTCGATCACCAATGGGCGCCCATCGATCCCTATCATCCACCGACCATCGACGACCACGATCCAAACACCGCCCTCACAGACGGCATGACCCCCTTCGACGTCCTCACCTCCGTCTTTGGCTCCTCTCTTGCTCCCTCAGAACTCGAGGACGCCCTCGTCGCCAGCGGCTACGACTTTGACTCCGCCATTGCCTCCTTGGTCGACCGCGTCCTTCCATCCCACCAACCCCCCTCTCCCCCACAGCCTACCGTCCAGCTCATCGGTAATCGCATCACCCTCGTCTCCCGTGACAGCCACCTCAACTTTTCCAGACCCTCTCGTCCCTCCGCCCGCTACCTCAATGGCCGCCCCCCTCAAGGCGGTAATCGCGTCTGCAGGTACTTTATCGCCGGAGAGTGCCTCAGAGCGGACTGCAGGTTCAGGTATGTTTTCTTCTTCCCTTCATCTCCAAAAATACCCACACTCACCGTTCCCAGTCATGATCTCGAGCGCGCCCTGTGCCGCTTCTGGCTCAGAGGCACCTGCGCAAAAAACGAATCTTGCGAGTTTTTGCACCACCTTCCCAAAGATGTAGACATCGCCAGCCTCAACGTCGCCATGTCTCGCCATCACATTCGCAACCCCCCTCCTTATATTCCTCCTCCCCATAATCCATCCGTTGACGACTTTCCACTTCTTGGCTTTCATTCCCAATCCCCCACCATCAACTCTTCAGCAAGATACTTGGACCCCAGCCGTACACGTTTTGCTGCCGCCGTCAAAAAACCGCCACCCAAGCTCACTATCACCCGCGTCATGGGTCCTGCCGCCGATAATCTCCATCATCAGTCAGCCATCGTGGCGCCTCGCCCGTCTCCCCGTTTAAAGCTTCGTCCTCCATCCTTGTTGCCCACATTGCCCACCGGCGAAGCCGTCAATCAACTCTACATGACCTATCGCCAACGTGCATTACAGCTTGGAGCTGCAAGGAATGCTTGCTTGTCTCGTGCTGCAGATGCCTGGAGAAGGGGTGATGGCGCAGCAGCCAAGCGTTTCAGTCGTGAAGGACATGACCTCAATGCCAAGATGGCTGCTGAAATGGCCACCGCAGCTTCTAATCTCGTTCGTGAGCGCTCTCGCCTCGCCGAGCAGGCAGCTAGACAAAGAGATTTGAGCTGGTCCGATGATCCAGGAGATCGGACCTGTCGAGGCAAGTCATGTGGCTCTGGATTGGGTGTCATTTTGGGAATTGCTAGAAAAGACGCGGGTGATAACAAATTGACTGCCGAGGAACGCACGGAGTGTATCTTGGATTTGCATGGCTTGCACTCCAACGAGGCGACAGAAGTCTTGGAGCATTTTTTGCTCTCTGTGGGTCTTTTGTTTCTATTTTTTTCGCGCCTGGTGCTCACCCTGCTCCTGTTCAGTTGGAGAATGAGCACTTTTACGGATTGGGTGCGTGACTCTCCGCGTAGATGCTGACAGCCACTGATAGTCATCGCAGCCTATGCCATCGTTGGCGAGGAGAAGCACACGGGTACTCAAGATTCTCTTCGTGGCGCCTCTCGCAATCGTCTAGCAACAGGCGTACGTGAATGGGTCCACCGTTGGGGATATCCTTGGAGCGAACGAGATGGGATCATCTGCATTGATCCTCTGACACACGCTTCCGAGTAGTCGTGTGTGGTTGTGAACCTGGCAGTGCTCCTGGCACCAAAGAATTTATGGATGTGCAAATAGCTATTGAGTAGATAAATGTGAATAACATATAAATTGTAGTGCACACGTGATGGCAGACCAGGCGTTCAAACACATACTCCCGAGTGACAGGATGGACATGTCTCTTCTCTCCTAACCACAACCACCCTTTCTATTCACCATGTCTCTTCCACACGATGCCGGTTCGTCCAGCGGCGGCCTCGGCGCCCAGGCGTCCTCACCTACACCCACAAAGGCCCCTGAACAGCTGGGCGGGCCCAAACATTTTTCTATCGACCTCAGTCTAGAACTTGAACGACAGCTCGAGCTAGAGGGTTCTTCACCTCCAACTACTCCTAGTGCATCGGAGAGCTCTCATTCGCGTTCATATCCACACGCTCAACCCAACCCTAATACCCTGGACCCCCAGATCCTCGTGCACATTGTTACAGGACTACGAAAGACAGTCGAAGATTTGACCAAGGAACGCGATGATTTGGTTAACCTTTTTGAGAGTTCCACCACGAGAGAAGCAACATTACAGGACACGTTGGCTTTGATGACGGAGAAGGCAACAGACTATGAAGAAGAACTCAGTGCCGCCAAGAAAAAGAT
>Ga0154005_100452_pt1 | contig 17242 bp, 15 predicted proteins | sample TSFL089MetaG_FD_104698 | JGI IMG/M metagenome (GOLD analysis project Ga0154005, IMG submission 104698) | Attine ant fungus gardens microbial communities from Florida, USA - TSFL089 MetaG | ecosystem: Host-associated > Fungi > Mycelium > Unclassified | place: USA: Florida, Lake Talquin State...
GTCCAGAGGCTTGTGGGGACGGGCATATGATTCTGCGTGACGAATAAATAAAATTATGTCTCCACGACATCATATCAGAACATACGAACCGAATCCGAATGGGGGAGAAACACGGATAAGTCCCGTTCCGGTAAAAGAGATAAATTATGTAGCTGCGCATGGCTGTGAGTTCTCACTACTTAATCAGAAAAAGCGAACAACAGACCCGAACGACGCGCGAGCATGTGGCGAAAAAAGTCTCCATAGGTCCAACAGACTGCGCCGAGACTGAGCGATGGTCAGCAATCTTGGATAGTGGCTGAGGCCTGGGAGCAAAGAGACCAACAGCTCCTTCATCATCGGTATGGTTCAGAAAAGACGAAGGAGCGCTGGGGAGCAGAACAGGCGACTTGGGAAGATAACTCCGAGGGGAGACCATGGGAGGAGGTAAAGAAACAGACAAAGGCCGAGCTGATTTATGAAACGACAAGACAAGGGCTAAATGTCTATGCCCCGTACCAAAGTATTCCTCGCGTGGCATCCCTTTTCGGTCGCCATTTCCACGTGCATTTGAAACTTGTCTACATAAACGTAGATGCTGCCCCGGGATCTCTTCACGAAGCGCTACTGGTTTCCACTTCTTCGCAGCGACCGAGAGTGCACATCGCGGCCAGCAGACGTGTCGTGATGCTTGTTTTTGTTGTAATTAGGTACCGCGCAGCTGTCACTACATTTCATTTCATTCTACTGTGAGTCTGATCTCAGATCAAAACCATCCAATACTCGTTCCGCGCATTCATTCCATTGACACTTGGACCGACTCTCCGGTCACCAAGCTCCGACCCCGTCATCCGACACCACCCTGTCGTTCCACGGGTCAGACGACTCTCGTTCACCAGCACCAGCTAGTATCTGTGCCAACCGCTTCACTCTGCGAAGCATTCCCTTTTGGGCTCCTTCTGGAGCTTCCTATCAGATCATTCACTTCGGCAGCTTAAAAATAACTCCTAACAGAACAGTGAAACTCAAACCAAGACTGATTGCAATCATTAGCATGATAATAATACGCGGTGCCAAATCATAACCCGATATCCAACCGAACGACAAAATGTCTGACTAGTAGTGTAGATGAACATAACCAGCAATTGGTCGAAAACACCCAATGAGATTCATCATCCGATCTGCGCGCCCACGTCACCCACAATGCATCCTGTCAACAAGCCTTGGGCGGGCGCGTCGTGTGTATCCACGGTATCACTGATAGATGCCCATGCCGGTCCCCCCCTGCGTCCCCTGCAACAGGTCATACAGTATCATCAACCCAGTTTTGGCGCTGCATACTAATCCTTGGATTTCCGATTCCCATACAACGTTTGGGATAAACTATCCCCCACCAACCTCAATACCAACCCTTCTTTGGCCAGCCACTCTGCATACCGTTTCCAGGAATCCGCTCCTTTTGATGCTATCCCCAGTGCGGTACTGGTCAATGACGATGCCGTAATCCTCTGGACAATACTTGGTCCACGCGCACCAAGCGTTTCAATACTCCCCACAACAAATAATCCTCGCTTCGCCCTCGTCAATCCCACATTCAGTCTTCTTCGATCCGCCAAAAAACCAATTTCCCCACCCTTGTTGTTTCTCACGGTTGAGAAGATGATCACTTCCTTCTCTCTCCCTTCGAATCCATCTACAGTCTTCACTTCCACATCTTGCATTTCTGGGTATCGTCGTCTCCCGAGGACTTGATTAAATCTTTGTTTATCGCTCAAATCATTCAGGCTCAATATCCCGGTCAGGTAGCGGATTTGCGCTACGTAGGGCGCAATAATGCCTATATCCTGCCCTCGGAGTTGCTATGGCCAAGAAAATTCAGGTGAACGTATCTCAGCTCTACTCATTCGTTCGTTGAAAAGAAGAGGAGGGGAAGCAAAGAACTTCCTTTCAGGGACTCACCGGATTCTGAAGCAGTAAATCTTCCACCAGGCTGACCACGATCTGTGCTTCGGAAAGATTCACCCAACTTCTCCCCTGCTTCGATTCAGGTCCGCCATGATCTAAGAAGATCACAGATGGACGAGATTGCGCTGACCCTTCTCCACTCATGTCCGCCAGTTTTCGTAAAAGATGTGTCGAAGACAACGGTGGCTCCAACCCCCGCACCACATTCCCGTCCTTGTCCTTGGTTCCATCTTGAATCGAACTATTGTAAAACTCAGACGAAGGGAAGCGGGATATCGATGGATGCATCCGATATTGGATATCCAACATGATGGAAGGAACAACTTAATTATACAAAGAATAAATGGACGTCAGTCTTCCGACGAAACGTAAAAAATGAAGTACAAAGACAACTCACTGTCTTCTTCTGTCAATCTCTCGAAAAGACTGACTTCAAGACCCTTTTCTTTTGCTTCCTTGCTGACGATGACGGGAGGCAATTGCTTGTGATCCCCGATTAGTGCTAGATGTCGAGACTATCTCCCCAGGCAACCAACAAAACGATATGATGCGCCCGATTAATCACCGTATGCATCGTAGCAGTATAATTCATTCGAAGCAAGGATGGTGGATCATGACGATTAACATCAGGTAACCTGCCGCCCGGAACGTATTAAACCTACTCACCCCTTTCATAATCGGAATTAACGTTGCAGGCTCCGTAGACATCGATGCTTCGTCGATGAATAAGATGGGAAAATCGCAAACGTTCAATGCGGGACTCGCAGACTTAATACAGGTCGTGCAAACCTGTGATGCACGAATTAATAAGCTCCCGTATGCAAAAAACCGTCCATCAGACTAATGCGAGCCCAAGCCACCCAGAATTTGGCCAAGAATCGGGAAAACACTCACGACATCGGCAGATTTGACAACATCATGCAACATTTCTTGTTCTAGACGGTAAAGTTTGGCTTTGAGCCGCAACAGTTGGTGTTGCTTTGCTGCCAACGCCCTACACATATTTCGCAATCGTTGTTTAGAGGTTTCGGTGTTAACTTTCGCCGCCTCTTCAATCTTAGATACCAGTTCCTCGATTTTGTTGTCCATTTCTTTGGAAGCCTCCAGGGTTTCTCGAAAGGATGGTTGAAGGGGATGATTTGATAACTGCACCTCCAACGAAAATTTCTGGAGGGACTCCTGATGGAAAGCATTAAAACCGACCCGGAGAGGTTTCAAACCCGCTTTGACGAATGCCTCAAGAAGATTATCGACAGCAACGTTGGTAAAGGTGCAAACCAGGATTTGACAAGGTACTTCGAAGTATGTCTATTTATTTATAAATCAGCCCAAACCATAAAAGGACTTCCATGAGAAATTGACCCTCAGAAGCTTGATTGTTTCGACGATAGTCTTGGTTTTCCCAGTTCCAGGTGGCTAGCATCACAAAGTTAAGCATATCGCAAAAGGATAGGCGATGGGTAAGAACTTACCCCCTGCACGAGACTTATACGTTTTCCAACCATAGTTGCCATTGCTTTGATTTGAGATTGGTTTAGGTGACTGAGATCGGGATCACCTTCCATTATCAAGGGGTCGTCAAGTGAGTATCTCTCCGCCCAACTGTAGATACGCATATCGTCCTTGAATAAACCCCTAAAATCTTCCTGAGAAGGTTCTCGAACATCATGCGACAGAACATCCTTAGGATAGGAGACATCATCCGGGGCCTGTAATGCGTGAACTCCTTCAGCTTTCCCTAATAGATGAGCGGATCGTAGTAAGACATCCCTGAGACCTGTTCCAAGAAGAATATTTTCCACTTTGCCCAGTCGAGGTTGTTCAAGGGAATCCAAATCACAATGGAAGGAAGCGATGGCTTTTCGCATCCGTTCGAACATGACATTGGTCATAGCCAAGTCAAGCCGCCAAGACCCTGAATCCAAGTCATCAGGAAAAGAGGGCAGAGCAATTCTGATATCGGTCCTGGTGAGCTTGATAATTGAGCCCGTGTATGTTTGCGTCATCGAATTTTTGCTTTTATTTAAGGGGTGTTCCCTAGATAGCATAACTTGAAAGCCATTCCTTCCAAACAACTTGAGTGACGATCGTAAGAATGCGACAACGAGCGCCTACCCGAACTGCAGATTTTCGGGCAAGCATATTCCAGGTCCGAGCTGAAAGACAGCGACCGGCCTGCCGAAAGAGACGGCCTTGGTCCAGAGTGCAACAACATCTGTGAGGCAATACCCTTCTAGCTTCAATTTTTCGAGAGGCCACGACTCCAGACGCGCAATGATTTCTCTATCGCCTGCTTTCTCTTCACCGTCAATCGAGGGCATGAAACTAGTGAAGATAATTAGCCTACAAAAAGATTCAGAATAGATCAACGCACTGCTCGGAATATTTCTGTATATTATCATAGTACGGATTACCTTCTTCAGTAGGAGAGAAATTGGGAAATTTCCGGAGAGGATATTTCTTCCTTCTTGTTGGTGTAGAGAGAGGGATTGCGACGCGTGACGATTTGAATTTTCTCCAGTCAAAACGAGATGTCATGACTGGCGTATTGAAATTTCCAACCATGTCGGAGTCCTCGGATTCGAACCAATTGTTGTCCATGCTGTAGTCGCGAGAACCATGAGTGTCAATAGCCAAAGGAGCTGCAAAATTGTCTGGTGGCGATAGGTCGAGTGCAGCAGACGCTGGCTGTCGGTGTGGCCCAAACCTATGAAAACACCTGCATGGAATCCGTTGACTGTGCACATAATAGCGGATGCGAAACATCAAGGAAAACTTTATTTTCTGATCCCTATGAATTAATTCTCAAAAGGTGGCTTATTTACCCTTATTTTCACTTATTGATAATGAGCGAGACAGCTACTTAAGAAATGCATATTGAGGACTTAATTATTTCACTTCACAAGTGTAGATCATATGTGATCCAGGATGCGACTGTATAGCTCAAAATGAATGGTCTAAAGTTGAATATATAAATCTCTAAAGAATAATAAGCTCAGGTGCCATAGAGTCAAGTAAACAACTATACCTACAGGATAATACAAGCTGTGCCATATCTATGAGTATCAATTATCCTAATGATGAGATTATACCTCTTCTCAGACACCACAGAGTCAAGTAGACAACTGAGGGAGGGAAATTCATGACTACATGATGATACAAGGAATAAATACCTGAGCAGTGTAAGAACACTAATATATAATGCTACAAGATGAACCCTCTATAACTGTTACTATCCCTCAATGTGGTTTTGACCACTTTGGAAGATAACAAGATTCGAAGTTGCTTCTGAGAGTGATAAATTTATACATATAGTGTATTCTACAGTTGAATATCTAGCAATTTGTGCTTCAGGATGACAGTCTACTCTGATTACCCGATTTGGACAGGAGCTAACCAACATCATACTTGCTATGTCTGAGTTTCAATTTGGTTGATTCTAGTCAATGTATTGAGTATGGTCTCATTTAGTCTGTCACCAAGTAGTCTCATTTTACTGCCCTATTCAGCACAAGACATTGCAAAGCACTCATGCCAGCACTAGCATTGGAGGGTGACTTGATACAAAGTAGTGCTCACTCCCACCCATCAAATTCAAGTCCACCTTCAGGCTATAATAATAATTTCTTTAGTTATTAATTGTCATATCCAGGAATTTTGTGGTCATTTTCTTTTTAATTCTTTTCTTTTTATTTATTCATTATTATTATTATTATTATTCTCCTTTTCATAGTAGATCTCCTAGTAGTCAAAACCTCCTGTAATTACATTGTAGTCTGTGTTCCATGTATATCTCCTTTTTTTTCAGATTTAATATATATATTGCATAGTTACTTTGTAGTTCTCCAGTTTATAAATTAACATTACTTGTGTCTATTCCTTCTCCTTATACATCTCCTTTTTAACTCATATTCTGACAACTCTGTCACTCCAAAGTTAGCAACTAACACAGTGATAAAGGATTAGAACACAACATACAAGTTGAAGCCAAGGTTGTTCTCTCCATTGTCATTGAATACAATCTCCAGACATTATTTTGCAAGATCTGGGATGTTGTATTCAATAACAACAGAGAGAATGACCAAGTTGTTGGAGTACAAGTTGGAAGGGAGGTATATAGAAAAGGAGAATAGACACAAGTAACATTAATTTACAAACTGGAGAACTACACTGTAACTATGAGGTATATATACAAAATCTGAGAAAAGAGATGTACATAGAGCACAGACTACAATGTAATTACAGGAGATTTAACAAACTAGGAGATCTATTATGAAAGGGAGAATAATAATAATTATTAATTAATTAATTAAAATAAAATAAAAAGAAAAGAAAAGAAAATAACTATGAAATTCTGGAATATGACACTAGCACCTTTTTGCACAGTAGTTAGTTGATAATGGAGCAGGGTAACCTTGGCTTCAACTTATGTGTTGTACTATGATCTATTGTCATTGTGTGGGTCACTAATTTTGAAGTATGGAGTTGTTGGAGCAGAGTTTAATATTTTTTAAAATCACCAATTTATTACATGGAGTGTGAAGACAATGTGGACTACATTGTAATGTAGATTGGAAAGGAGGATTATCAATCAGAATAATGAAAAAATTATCCAGATAGCATATCAAATCATGCTTGGGACATTGATTCCATGCAAATACAAAAAATATACTGAGCCAACTACAAAACTGATATTTCTGTTATATAGATCTAATTTTCCTGTTATGCCTAAAAGCCTGACTTGGTGTCAGAGTAATTGCTGCTTACCATTCATGTATTACTGTATTACACTATATGTATCAGCACATGAATAAATAGTCATAAAATAGAGCTAGTATGAATATGCAGGCAGTTCCTGCTCATGATTGTCTCCAAGTCCTGGCAGTTCTGCAATATCACCACCTACATGTCCCTCAACTTTCCATGTCCACTCATTGCCTTGCTTCCACATGAAAGAAGCACCTCCAAAATTGATATCAAACTCACATTCACCTGCAACACCAATGGCAGCAAAGACGTCGTATTCATGGCGTGGCAGGTAGAGCCCATAGAATGCCACCGGAAGACGATGGCCATTGTGAGTATAGAATAGTGCACCAGTTGCAAACTCGTAGGCACATCCGATGGTATCACCTGGGTTGATATGTGTAAGTTCTGGAGTATAGTCACGTCCACCGTCCGGATCCTCAAAGAATTTGCGCAAATCATCTAGGTGCAACCCGGCACTGAGTCTGTTCCAGCCTGGGAAACGAAAATCTGGATAGGGACGACACGCAGTGCCTGACAGGTCGGTTTGAGGTTGATTGTGGATGTGAAATGGGGAATTGGCGTACCAATCGCAATTATTCCCTCCATGCGATTGATCATAATCTCATAATAAACTCCTCTTTGGCCACGGATGTCGTAGAGACCAGCAAGGATTGGCAAATCGCTCATTAAACAGGTATCGCCGCAGTTAGCTTTGGATTGAACTCTGACGACGCCGGGGTTGACTGTGGCTGTGATTGTTCCAGAAAACCTTTTGAGTGTGGGTTGTTCGATGCCCCAAACTGTTGCCCCGGAATGATGAATTTGATCGATGACGTATGATGGCAATGTTCGAGGAAGAGATACAGGGTACACTTGACAGAATTGTTCTGCGGCCTCGTACTCCTCCCCTGGTGCCTCAAACAACTTTCCGTGAACGTGCTGGAGAGATATGTGAGCTTCATTCGAGTGCTGAGAGGGGACCATACAGATTCCTCTGGGGCTGGTGTCCACTTGGGCGGGGTGTTGGAGATAGATTTGTGGAGACGCTTGAGAAAGTTCATTGCGGTGGTACTCAGTACAACTCATAACACTCAGTCGCCAGTGCTGGTTCGAGTGGTCAGGCTGTATGATGCGAGGAGTCCTAGTGTTTGGCCTTGTGATCGCAGAACGGAGCTCTGATTTTATCCATGTTATTCTGCCCGAATTGTGCAAATCTCCTCGTCATATCTTCCACTACAGGATACAATAAATGGGCTTGCAATACATGTCCCTACGAGTTTCCCATATCCAAACAGGTGGACTTTCTTGTGTTGCGCCGGCAGGCACTAATTGCAACCTTAGATGACATCGAGAACAAGGCTGAAGCGCAAAGAAGTCGATGATGTTCTCGGTGGTGATGAAATGTGGGCGCACGCAGACCAGACACAGGGTTTGTGGTCGATTTCTTCTTTGAAATCAAATCTATCTTATCCCTTCTAGCTTCCTGTGACAAGTGCAACTACGATCAAGCATATTTCTACCAACTTCAGATTCGGTCTGCTGATGAACCTATGACTACTTGTAAGTGCTCTACGTTCACTCACTGTTCCCAGAAAGCTCAGGTTCGTGTAGTCTATCGGTATGTTGCCGATTTGGATTCACAATCAATGTTTTGATACATGTCCAAGATGCGTCAATTGCGCTCACCAGTGGCGCGAAAATTGAATACCAGTCCATTACTGGGCTCCCGGTGGACTCATTTAACTTTGGAACTCAAAGCTAGGTGAGACCTGAGACTGGAACAGATGGCGGCGGGGGTATGAGAACATTTGTAGGTGTACTCTTGTAGAATGGCAATTTTAGAATTATGGAAGCATCCTCCACGACTATCCCTCTTCCGGAGAGGCGGGTCATCTGTAGGAGTTGAGCTCATAAGGGAGATCCCAAAAGAATGTGGAAACCTTTTCCGTCTGGTCGAACTATAATCATCAACTTCTGAGAAAATAATGCCTCGACTATCTATGTACCAGTACCATCAATCTCTTCCTTAATACTGACGCATCTCTCGAAGTTAATGCTCCGTTTGCATAAAACAGTACCTCTGTAAAAGTTGGCAATAGAAGAATCAAATATAGTTCTCGCTTGCAAAGTCTTCTATGGTGGGCAAGAGACAGAAAGATTTTGTTACGTTGCGCAAATTGGAGACAAGGCCTGATTCAAATTGGATGCAGCTGGCGACACATTCATCCTGGATACATTAATTCGACGTCAACGCATAAACGTGATGAGAAGAGATGATGCCAATCTACTATAGAAGAAAGTAATTACATACCTTGAACAACCCAAGGCGTTTCTGGACATTGTGTTCTAAGGATCTGGCAGTTCAACGTAAATGAGAAACGATGTTCGTAGTTGACGTGAAACGTAAGACGCGGAGTAGACATCTAGTCAGCGTTGTTCATATAGAGCTCGATAAATAACTCCTTGAATCTCCCCCGGAGGCGTAATATCCAATGCCAGATCGACGTAGTCAGACTTCCGGAGATACTATGAATCTCCGTCTCTTGCGGTTTTTGAGAAGGACTCGGACCATGACAACACTCACACCGTTCATTTGCCTCCAGTACCCACACCTATGTACAGTGCTCGGATATGATATTGCCCACGTAGATCATTTCTTCGATGATTAACCCCGCTAATGGCATGAGAGAGGTTATAGAAAGGGGTCACCCTCGTCGATCTATTGCTGTTGGAGTGCGTTGAGAACAGTCCCGTAGAGTTGAAGTGGTCGAAGGTCGAATTTACTGTAGTCGTACTGCACACAGGTGAATAATCTGCCGCTACATAAGCAACCCATGTCATTTTTTCAGCTTCATGTCAATGACAACCTCACCACTGCGGATAGAGGCTATAAGAGAATATTCTATATGGTCACGCTCACACCAATGATCACACTTGCTCTCCAGCCTCTCCACACTGGTTCTGCTGTTCAGTTTCTACAGGCCAATTATGCTTCATGTAGCACACCTTCAAATGAGTCTGAGCTCCTGAAATCCATTCGCTCCGCCTTGCGAGGATCAGACACAGAGAATTCGTCTACCATTCAGACCACATTCCACCATGACACCCAGCACGATGACCGTGAGCTCACATGGAATGCAAGTGTCATCGTGCTGAGCCGCAGCGGCATTATTCATCGCAGATGGTCCTTTGATCAAGAGGGTGAGACAATCCAGTGGGCATGCCTCGGTATGCTGGAACAGGTCGTCGAATCTTCAACACCTCCAACCACTTCATCTGTACCAGAAAAACCTTCTTCGGAACGTCCTACCTTTGGTCCTTTTGCGCGGGCACAGGCTGCAGCAGCTTTACGGGGGGCATCCAAGTGGACTCTCGTGCCTGCAATTTTTGTTTTCCTTCGCAGCCTGGGCAGAATCATTCTGCAAAATGGGATTGAGTACTCGTTTTCACTGCCATTTATCGTGCGCAAGGCATGGCCCTTGTCTCCTCATGGTGTTATGATCCAACGTGTACTTGAACCAAGCGAACTCGTTGAGGCTGAGATCACTGGAGAGGCCGTCCTGCCAACCTTATTTTCCATGACCAGCCCTTTGGCCGAAGCCGCAGCTGTAGGCCTGACTGCAGGAATAATAGGTGTAACAGGCAATTCAGACAAACTACAAGATGAAGATGCAAACTCGACTAGGCCTCTCAGATCAATTCCATCCTCAGAGATGGTCGTCACTGCCACTCGCCAAGGCAGAGACTGCAAGGCTCAACTAACAGTCACAGTCGACGTTGAGCAGCGAAAGCTCTCTGTGTGGCGATACATTTACCTCAAACCAAAGGATCTCCCAGCCCCACTCAACCAAAATCGGCCGCGTGACTCAAAAAATCGACAATCGATACTTAGTACAGGGAGCAGACGCACGTCGGCCATCTATGACGGCGCAGGGCGCTTACACCATCCTTTATCTCCTAGTCGTCGTTCACCTGAAGTATCGCCTACTGTAGATATCTTTGACGTTCCTCTCTCCGACATGCCTCCACTTTCTCGTATGGCCCCTTCGCTTTCCACTACAGCTACTTTACAATCGCTTGTCTCGGGTGGTCCATCACAACGTTCATCCACAGCGGCCGCTGCAAAATCCCGCCGCATGTCTTTGTCGAAAAATGAACACAGTGCGATCATGTTCTCAGCAAATCACAGTGACACTGATCTCGAAATTCCTATCGAGCATGGAAGGATGAAAGCAGCCTACTGGATGGAGAAACTGTACAGCCAAGAAATTTCAGCAGAAGAGTGAATCATTCCCTGCTCTCTCCTTCTGTGTGCTGATCAACGTAGTGCGAGATCGTGGCGCGACATAACCTTTTCAGCGTTTGATGGTCGGTTTGATGGAATTCAAGAGCGTTCATTGATAGCGATACTACTTCCAAAATCTCACTCTGTTCATGTCCTCGCTGTCTGTTCTGCAGAAGACCAGACATTGAAAGTCAAACATATTTCGCAGTTTTCTGCCATTGCTACCACCTCCATTCGCGCCACTCGAGAGTTTGTTTGGGATCTGCTTGTATTGAAACCGGATCATCAGCTCATTCTCCTCACTCATGGTCTCCGCGAAATACCCATTGAAGTTGTTGAGAGTCATACCAACTCCAGCATGTCTGACGATTTAGGTATGGATGTTGAGACCAACAGGAACTCTAATCCCGTCGTCCACGTGATCCGCGTAGGAATGTGTTCAGTTGCTCTGACATTCGCTAATGGTCACCGAGCCCGTCTTGATCTACCCCTGAGCCCTAGTGATCCTTTGACAGTTGAATGTCTTGCTATTCTCGCGCATTGTTTAACACCGGACATTATTTTTTTGCTCCATTGTGACTTTTTAGACAGATGGAGTCAGAAAGGTTTGTCGTCCGTGGAAGGTGTACAGTTTGACTGCTTGACGACTGCCATCTATGCTGTATTTCAGCTCAAGAACGAGTTTGTATCACAATCAAATGATCCATGGGAGTCACTGGCACAGTCGAGTTCGCACCAGGAGTTCAAAGAAGATCCTGTACTATTCAGATTGCGTCGACCGCCCGATGTAAAACCTTTCAAGCCTGTCATTCAGATGGATAGCACGAAATTTTCAAAGTTTCTTTCGCCTATGCTCTACGTTTTGCATACACTTGCAGAATACCTTCGTCTTATGGTTACTCGATTCGAAGATCTAATAAAGCTCGTACCTGTAATTTGTCGGTTGGCACTGGAGGTTCGGCCGGAGTGGGCAGATTATTGGCAGAGACTGGTACCAGATCCAGTTGGTGCATGGCCAATAGCTGATGCAAGTCGTACGTCAGACGTTTCTTCTATGATTAGCAATTAAGGACTCACTTCCTGTCACACTCTTGAATTTGCCAATCCACAACTACAGCAATAACTCATGTAGACAACAGAATCCCTGTCTGGCCGCCTGATATCTCAGCCATCTTCTATGGAAAACTCAGCAATGCAGAATCGAAATTTCCGTGGAATGATACCTCCCAGATTGCAGCTGGATTCGGTATACCAAATGCTTCGTATGAATATGGAAGACAGGACCCACTTTTAATTCTTCGTGATCTGTCTGAAGTTTATTCACATCTATCTGATGACCAGATTCCGGAGATACGAACCAGAGCGGAGAGAGCGATCCTATTGCTTGCGATGAAGAGAGGAGAGAAGGTTTTGGATAAGCTGCCATTAGGGATTGCTGCGCCAATTAGAGAAGCTGCGAGAACGTGTCAATTACATCCGCCGACGGCTTGGCCTTTCCAAACGTATATGGCGATTGGGAGAAATGATCTTGCTTCGTCGGCTAACGAGACGGTCGAACAATTCAATAGAGATGGGTTTAAGTCGAGGAAGGACTTTCTGGTAGGTGTAACCTCTCTCATCTTATTCAAGTTTTTTTTCTTGGATGTGATTGTTAATATCTTCGGCAGAATCTTAGCCAACGTCGGCAAACTGTCGGTCATCTCGTTTCAACTGCAAGAGCAGCCGAAGGTGGCGAGACAGATGTTGTCACCGGTGTTGAATTAGATTTTAAGGCATTTACAAGTATTAGGTTTGGACAGGATAGGCGTCTGGAAGAGGTGACCCGGATATTGCGATCTTCAACTGTAACGTCTATCAAAATGCCCGAACGGCCTGATCTTAGGTATGTCGTTCCTTCATAAATAGCTTTTCGTATCTGGATCCTCATAAAACGTAGTGAACACGACCAAACCAAAGAACATCAGGCCTATGTTCTGCGTGTAGCAGAGCGAACTCTCGCACTTCCCTATGGCCGAGCCATGTTTACTTTTGGTTCGGTTCCAAACGTCACCCGTGAAGCCTATACCATACCCAAACTTGAATTCACGACTCGCCTGCAACCTTTAAACATTACTGTTACCCTAGAGACCGGCAAAATCCCCACTGAATCTCTTCATTGGGGAGAATTTCATAATGGTGTTGCTGCTGGTCTACGTATTTCACCAAATGCAACGGGTGTGGAGAGTTCATGGATTGCATTCAATAAACCCTCTGAACTTTCTCCGGAGCACGCAGGATATTTACTTGGACTCGGACTGACGGGCCACCTCAAACACATGATGACCTGGCATACGTTCAGTTATTTGACGCCGAAGCACGACCTAACTTCGATTGGAGTATTGCTTGGGTTATCTGCTGCCAATGTGGGACGCGCAGACCAACATGTCACGAAATTGTTGGCTGTGCATACACCTGCGTTGCTGCCCACACCTTCGATTGATCTGAATGTCTCATTGATGACGCAAGCTGCTGGATTGAGCGGTGTAGGGTTATTGTATTTGGGGACGAAGAACAGGAGAATGGCAGAAGTGTGCTTGAATCAGGTCAGTAGGAAGGACTTGGTTCAACCAGATCTTAGTAATGAACACCGGGAGGCATACACGTATGCGGCAGCACTGGCATTTGGGATGATCATGTTGGGTAAAGGAACAACGATTCCAGCGGATTCAGCGTTACTTTCGAGGTTGAATGTGTTGATTCATGGTCATGCGCGTCCAATTTTAGGAGCTAGTAGTGGAAATAATATTGGTATTGGCGGCGGTGGCGGCGGCGTTGGATTGGGTGTTGGTGTTGGTGTTGGAGGGGAGAAGGTTCAACAACACCAGAAGGCGCGACCGTCGTTCGATGTCAACCTCACTTCACCAGCAGCAACGATCGCATTGGGACTCATGTATTTGCGAACAGAACGACAGGACATCGCGGATTTAGTCCCTATTCCTGATACAATTATGGCGCTCAACTCCATTCAGCCGAGTTTTTTGACAATTAGGACAATTACAAGGAACTTGATCATGTGGAATGAAATTGCACCCACAAACGATTGGTTGGCGGGACAGATACCAGAGAGTATAAGGGAGGCAATCGATGCGCGGAATAAGTTTCATAAAGTTGTTGATGAATCGATTGAGTTGGCGTACTACAATTTGTTGGCAGGATGTTCTTTCGTGATCGGGTTGAAGTATGCGGGTACAGCACGGCCGGAAGCGTATCTACTCATTGTGCGGTACTATGACTTGTTTTCGCGATTGGCATATACGAATGGTACGTTTCAATCACATTCTTCCTTTCATTTACCAACCAGAGTAATAACGGTTCTTCTTCAAGGGCCTGCTTTTGACGTTAGGATCAAACGCTCTGCCGCGAGAGATGGACTTAATCTGATATCTATCTCTCTGAGTATGGTTATGGCAGGTACTGGAGAGGTCAGTTGCCTCAGACGACTGAGGTTTGCGTATGGGATATTCCAGCAATCCGGGTATCACCAAGGGATCAAGTATGGCGCTCATATCTCAACACACATGGGATTGGGACTCTTGTTCCTTGGTGCGGGTCGGTTCACGCTTGGAACATCGGATGCTGCCATTGCTTGTCTCGTCACTGCGTTCTTCCCGCGATTCCACTCTATATCTTCAGACAATAAGAGTTACTTGCAAGCACTTCGTCATCTATGGGCTTTGGCTGTGGAACCGAGATGCCTGATTGCTAGAGATGTTGACTCAGGGGAGGTGGTTTATCTACCGGTGAAGATCATGTTCAAAGAAGACGAAAAAGAGGAGCAGAAAAAGGAGGTTCCGGTGACGCTGATAACGCCAACGCTGATACCCGACATGGATAAGCTAGCTTCGATACGCATCGACACCCCGAGATACTGGCCTTTCTACATCGACACCGAAAAAATCCCGAGGCATAGGGAGAATTTGCTGAAGAGCCAAACCCTATATGTCAAGCGACGCACCGCGTTTTTGAGCTATATAGAGGATCCGAAAGGAACTCGGAGCTTGTTTGCGCGATCAGGATCCTCTGCTGGTGATCCAGCTACTCTTGATTTCCCTCAGCTCACAGACACAAAGACACATCCCGCGAGCGACTTGTCCGGATTTATCACGTCGTTCTCGAACGATATTTTATTCTTAGCCTTTGCGGATCATTTGGCTAGAGGAAACGACGACGAGTTTACCGATAAGGAACGGCTGTTCCACAAATATTGTCACGCGGCACTGTTGGATAGTATCCTACAGGATAAGCTGCAGACGCTCCAGTCCCATTTGACGCTGTACCAGTATCGGATGATGAATCCCCGAAGTCGGTACTTCAATCTGCGACTCCAGGATTTGCGATTTGCGGCGGACTTCTATTCGAAGCTTTTCGATCGCAAGTTCAGCGGGAGAGCGGACAATAATCCAAGACCGCCCTTGCTTCGAGATACGGCTGTTCTTGGTGCATTGTATGCTCTAGATAGGAGATTGGAAAGAGTACGAGAATCAGAAACTTTCCTACGGGCACTAGGTCAGTACGCGAGAGGCGAGAGTGTGACTGATACGTCGTCGATATCAGAGGTTGATGTTGATGACGATGTGAAGCTTGGAGTGATGCGTCAGCTGGGATGGTATCTCTTGAGGAATGGTGTACCGGTTTCAACGTTACTCACGGTGTTGAGGCAATTGGCCCAAGACGCCCGTAAACAGTGCTTGGGCCTGCCGCCACCGGAAGGCACAAACGATATTGCTTTGCTAGACATGGGGATTAAAGAAGTGCTACATACGACTGGAACTAGAATGACTCCTGCATTTGGATCTGGATGGAGCGCGAAATCCTTGGATGAGATCTTTCAAGTTTGGGGCATGGATAAAGAATCGAATTCAACTGTGTTACTCTCAGACAAGAAATAAAGTTGCCTTTTATGATGAGCCTGACGACGCGAATGTGATTATATAACGAGGCGCTTTGAGTTCATGACATGACGAGAATAAGGTCGATTATTCCCAGTATCGTTGCTCCCTCAGCGGACTGTGGGCTGGCCGAAGGCAGATCTCTATCTGATGGGAGTGTCGGAACAGAAATCCGGCCCAATTATACAGCCTGATATGATGGATATGATTAAAAAAATTATGAAAGCCGAAATAGTATAAGATTCAACATCAGAGATCCTTCAAAGATGCCACATCCTGGCAGAATTTTGTGGATTGATAGTTTAGGTAGCCCAAGAGGAAATGCAGCAAAGCCTCACTGGTTAGATGCAAAACAGTCTCGGAGGCAGCCGTTAAATTAGGAAGCATTAATAAAGGGGCTCAACTCCACCGTCGTATGGAGGTCTCGATATGCAATACTTTGAGCCTTGTTAGCGCCCAACTTGTGAGAAAAAAATAATCGAGACTGATCCTAGAATTTTTTTTTCTTTCGATGGTTTTCTGTGAGAGACTAAAGTAAGCATTTCGAGGGTCATTTTCCTAGGGTGAAAAGGTTAGATATATAACCTAGGGATGTACTCAAAGCTGTGGAAGATGGTTTAAGGAGTCATCAACAACCCTTGAGAAGTTTTAACCCTACGCATTCACATTTGCACTTCGCCCCTGACTCTGGATGGTTCAATTGCAAATGGATGTTTGAAATGACCTGATGAGCAGCTGAAATGTTTATGCTGACCGGCACAGTTGGTTGGGTACACTAAAGAGACTGATGGTCTGGATGTAGAATGTGAACTCAGGGAAGGTAGAAATCCAAACAGCGCCTAAAGAATCCAAGGTTGTTCATCCTGCAAAGAAGTAAAAATAAAAATAAAAAAAGAAAAGGTCTGATGGTTTACAGATATGAGAAGCAACCACGTGATGGTCAGTGTGATATAATTAGAATGATAAATTTTTCTCTGATGAGTGGACGTGATGTGATACACTTGGAACGATACTAAATTGGGGGTTGCCTTGGGTTGCCTTGAAACTAGTCCTATAATTCAGAAGAAATCCCATGCAATTTGTCTTTTTTTGAGAGGAGGAGGGGAGGGAATCAGTTTTTTAGATACGAGCTTCACATTCTATTCTAAGCCCTTGTGATAGGGAGCAAGTACAAGCCCCTTCACCATTGCTTGATTCATTCGCAAGGCGTCATGGTTTCAGCATGGATGGTTGATGCATCCTCTCAACGTGCGATCAGACTCTTCTATATCCATAAAATTGAGCATCTTTCTGAATGACTCAAGCCGAATAGGTGTATCAAGAAACGTTGCATTGA
>Ga0154005_100465_pt1 | contig 16564 bp, 20 predicted proteins | sample TSFL089MetaG_FD_104698 | JGI IMG/M metagenome (GOLD analysis project Ga0154005, IMG submission 104698) | Attine ant fungus gardens microbial communities from Florida, USA - TSFL089 MetaG | ecosystem: Host-associated > Fungi > Mycelium > Unclassified | place: USA: Florida, Lake Talquin State...
GCCGCCGCCGCCGCCATCGTCATCGCACCACCAGGAATCTTCACCCGTATCGGTCTTCCAGGAACCTTCTTCCCCTCCTCAACCTCTTCCTCACTCGCAAACTGCGACGACGAATAAGACGATCCTGCACCATCATCACCATGCAAAGACGAAGACAAAGACACCACCGGATAGCATTCTTTCGAATGAGCGTGGACGGGGAGAACATCATGAGAAAAGGGGTACGCACGAGTCGTTGCCGCGATCCCTTCTTGCTGTGGTTGTTGTTCCTCGATCATAAACGTCCTACAAGGGCTCTCAGTCACTTTGACCGCATCCACAATCCCACTAGCCCCTCCACTGTCACTGACAACTTCAGGGGCATCGCTCTCGCTCCCACTCAACACCTCATCCTCCTCATCATCGGCCTCTCCCAATGAACCAACAGCCCTCGCTCTGGGTCCACCAATGGGAGGAACACTCAAGCTACCCCTCTTCCTCCTCCTCCTCCTCCTTGCAGCTCTTGCACTGTGGCCAGAATCGGAGCTCTGGCTCCTCGGACTGGGAGGCGTCACAAGCCCGCTGCCTCTATTAACGAGATCCCCGTTGACGACGCCAACCGCAGTGGAAGCTCCTAGACCAGCCAACTGAAGCTCCCTGAGCTCTTTCTGAACCTTTGCCATCTCCTGCTTGTGGAGACTGGACTCTTTGACAAGAGTGGCAGTAGTGGTATTTTGTAAATGAGAAATTCTTTCAAGAGAGGTATCCATGTTGAGAAGGCGTGATTCCCAGTCTTCGGTGGTTCGGCGGAGACGGTCACGCTCACCCGTCCATTCATCGCGGACCTGATTCCACTGAGAGGAAATAAGGTCGTGTTCGACGGAGGGGGGTGGGTGCTTGAGGGCCTTTTCGAGCTCGGCCACCTTGGCCTCGAGCAATCTGATGGTATCCTGGGCAGCAGCGTGTTGGGACTCGATGGTGTTGGTCATAATGGAGACCTGCATGCTGAGCTGAAGAAGCTGCTCTGCCATGGAGTCTTTGGAGAGGTCCTTGACGGGAGATGAAGGGGAAGGATGAGAAGCAGGGGCGACAAGAGTGCCTGAACGGGTACGGGGGGAAATAGCGGAAGCAGGAGCGTCTTTGGAAAGGTCAGTATCGACCCGGAGATCAAAGGAAGGTTCAGGGGTTCTGGGTCTTCCAACGGTGAGGTCCTCCTGTTTTCTGATGGAGTCTTGAGAGGCCTCGCGCTCACGCTGAGGGTCGATGGGATCTGCTCTGTCGAGGTCGGCACAGCCGAGCTCGTCGATTTGATCAGCTGCAGCGAGCTGCTCCTCGTCCTCTTCTTCGACACGCTCGAGCTCATGGGGGATGATGGTTGCGAGGCTGCGTCTATCGTCGTCGTCATCGTCATCGATGTCATCGACCTCGTCGAGCATGCGGATGTGCTGGATGTCGTCGTCGTCATCGTGGTCAAAGCCACCTCTGGGTTCGAGGTCGTCGTCGTGGGGGAGGGCGATTTGCTGCTGGCGAGACTGGAGGAGCTGGCGGAGGTCGTGGAGGTCTCTTTTCATGGAGTCGTGGTCGGCGGCGGCGGATTCGAGGAGACGGACCTTTGTTGCGTATTCTGCGAGAGAGGACTGGGCGTTGTGGACCTGGGACTGGAGGTGGACGAGGAGGGGATGGTCGGGGTCGCTGCGGGGAGGGCGGGGTGGAGGGAGGGGGAGAGGGTAGTTTTGTGGCTTGGAAGGCGTCAGAGGCAAGAAAGACAAGAAGAAAAAAAGGACGGACGATGTTTCCGGCAAAGACGTGGTGCATGTCGGCCATGGAGGCGTTGAGGGAGTGAAGCTCTGAGCCAGTTTCGCGGCTCTTTTGGAGTTCGCCCTGGAGGCGGGTGAGGATGTGTTCAAAGGAAAGGCCGGACTTGCCGGGATTGCGCATGCTGGCGCCCATGCCGCCCATTCCGGCGAGGCCCTGGCCTGGGGGGCGTCGTTGAGGGAGGTGGAACTGGGAGGGCGGGAGGCCGTTGGGGTGATGCTGCTGCTGGGGGTAATGTTGCTGCTGCTGGGCATAGTGCTGCTGGTGCTGTTGCTGGTGGTGGTGGTGGTGCTGCTCTGCACGGGCGGCGATCTGGGCGTCGTGGTCGGAAAAGACACAGACGGCACGGGCAGCGACCTTGTGGTGGATGATGGTGGCATTGTCCTCGCCGACGATGTCGATACCGAATTCCTGGAGAGAGCTCAAGGTCGGGGTGGGGAGGAGGTGGGGAAGAAGAGACATACGACAATGTCGTCGCTTTTGAGAGGGTAGGGGTCGGACTCGACGCCCTCTGGGCTGAGACGCTCGCCGTTGATAAAGGTGCCGTTGGAGGACTTTATGTCGCGGATGAAGATCTGGAGGGGGTGAGTGGGGGGGGAAGGGCAGGGAGGAAACAAGGAACCTTGTGGCCGTCCTCCCAGACCTCGGCATGCTGCCTGCTGAGGACCTTGGAGTCGAAAAAGCCGTTCTTTTCACCCGGGGCGGTCTTGGGGTTTGTCTGGCGGCCAATCTTGACGCGCTGGCCACCTGCGACAGAGATGTGTTTGGGCTCAAAGGACTGGTTGAGCGGGTAGAGGTACAGCGCTGGTGGCATTTTAAACCAACCATTTATTCGCCATTATCGGGATACCAAGAGCCAACACAAGACCAAACAACAACATGGACATGTCCATGGACTCGCCGATGCTGCTCGCCAATGGGCAGATGCTCCCGTTTCTGCATGTCGTCGGTGCAGACACGCTCTGGTTGCAGGGCTGGGTCCTCCACTCCCCGGCGTCAACAGCAGGCGCTTGCATAGGCGTCTTTCTCCTCGCCATCCTCAGCCGCTGGCTCGATGCCGTGCGGTCCCTCGCCGACATGCACTGGGCATCCGTCGCCCACACGCACGCGACAGCCCTCGCCCGTGGCTGTCTCCAGGGAGCTCAGTCTCTCCTCGCTTTTGCATTCATGCTCGCCCTCATGTGAGCCCACTCGAGCCCTCTCGCCCACGCACCCGCTGACTCACCCATCTGACCCCCGCCAACAGGACCTTCAACGTCTGCCTCCTCCTCTCAGTTGTCATTGGCTTGGGAGTCGGCGAGTCTTTGTTTGGCAGATTTGTAGTATACACGTGATACTGTATCTTATCTACGCTCATGGCGGGCATTCCACCCGTCGTCCCTCCCGAGTTTGCTCAATACAAGTAGGCTTGCAAGTTGCACTGCCGTATCCTCTGACCATCGCCCCCAGCTCCTACCTCGAAGCACCAGCTTGGCAGCTCAAGTTTTCCCTCGTCTGGGTCTCTGCCTTGGTCCTCTTTTTTCTGCCCCACCTCGTCCGTGCCTTGCGTGCGGGAGCCGTCTTCCGTGCCGTCTTGGGCATCACAGAGAACGACGCCGTCAGAGTACACCGGAGACTCTCGAGTACCAATAGCGCCTTTCTCCTTTGGACCGTTCCCCGCGTCGAGCTCAACCTCTGCCAGCGTGCGTTTCACTTGCTCTTTTGCCCTTGTATTCATCCTCCTTCCAGTCCTCGTCATCGTCGGCTACCTGTTGACCGTCATCCTTTGTACAACCCTGCATGCGCCCCTCCTCGACAACTCCAACCGCGCTGGCTTCATCACCTTGGCCCAGCTTCCCGTCGTCTTCCTCTTTGCCACCAAAAACTCCCTCCTCTCGCTCCTCTTGGGCCCCGGCAACGGGTACGAACGACTCAACTTTGTCCACCGTTGGGCGGGCCGTGGCTTGTTTCTCACCGCCCTCATCCATGGCTCTCTCTGGATCAGGAATCACTTGACCTGGGGGTTCCCCATCATCGGGCAGCAAAAGGAGACCTCGGGTGTCGCTGCCCTCGGCCTGCTGTGTGTCATTGTCGTCACATCTGCCAGACCCGTCAGGAAGGCCTTTTACGAGTTTTTCTACCTCGTTCAGTGAGTTTTCATCCAACACCCTCGGCCGAAACTCATCCTGCCTAGTACCTTGGCTTTCGTCGCCTTTTTTGTCACCATTTGTTATCACACCGTCTACGCTCCTCCCTGGATATACCCCCCTCTGGCCCTTTATGGATTGGATATGCTCCTCCGTTTCCTCCGCTACCGTATCAAGGATGCGACGCTGACTCCCATCTCCACCCATGTTACCATGGTATTCATGTTTTCCCCCGCCTTGACGACCACTGACCCATTTCCAGATCCATATCCCGTTCTGCACAGACGGCTGGACCGCTGGTCAACACGTCCGACTTCGTGTCTTTTTCCAAGGACGCATGTTCGAATCACATCCGCTCTCGATCATGAATGCACCCCCGTCCATCTCATGTTTGACCCCTGTCTACACACCCGGGATAACACTCAGTGTTCGCGTGACGGGGGACTGGTCCCGTGCTCTCAACCAGTTTGCGCGCAACAATGGCTATCTCGTTTCGGAAAAAACAGACGATCAACAAAGCACGACCCCCGTCCATGTCATGGTGGACGGGCCTTATGGCGGGTGTACCCTCGATCTTGGGCAATACGAGACGGTTTTGCTCATAGCCGGAGGGGCAGGTGTGACGTTTACGCTGGGGATGTTGGATGATATTGTCGGTCGATGTGTGAGATTGGGACGACAGTCGAACGAAAAGACGAGACGCATAGAGTTTGTGTGGTGTATGAAATCGTTTGGTGAGTTTCTCACAAGCGCATTGAATTCTCTGATTTGAGTCAGGTATGCTGGAATGGCTCGCGCCGGCTCTTGGGGAGATGGCACGTTGTGCGGCTTTGTCGGATAGTTCGCCAGTACCCGTGTCCCTGCATATTTCGGTGTATGTGACGTGTCTTTGTGATCCCGAGGCGGTGCCTCAGATACCGAATTGCGATGTGACGATGATACGACCGGATGTGTATCGTATACTAGACGATCTCATGGCGGGACGTGAAGATGGGACGATGGAGAGCGCATCAGTGACGGTAGATGGGACGATGGAGAACGTGTCAGTGACAGTAGATGGGACGATGGAGAACGCGTCAGCGACGACGGATGATCCAAAGGCGCTGCCTCGGATGGGTGGTGGTGTTGCAGTTTGTGCGAGTGGGCCCGCGAGTTTGATACGTGAAACTTCAAATGCGGTAGCTCGTCTTGGACTTGCGCGGAGGGGAAGTTTGGATGTTCATACGGAGGTATTTGCTTTGTGATTGTAACCTGTGTAGTTGTATTGTGTGGGGTAATCAAATGGAATGTATGAATGGGAGTAAAAAAAAGTCGCATGATGAGTTCATCTCTCCGATGACCTACAGAGATTTTTCCTTGTTCCCTTTGATGATTTGTTGAGCCGGGAGGTGGGTTCCCGAAATTCGGAAAATTATAGGTGGGTGGGTAATCGTTGAAAAAAAAAAAATGCATTTGCGAATGTGGGAGGTTGAGCTTGTTGGAGCAAAGTGATTTGAGCTGTGCGTTAAAGCTTCGGGAGGATTGGTTGTGTCGCTTAAACTGTGGAGTGATGAAGGCGAGGTTGATCCATTTGGATGGTGGGATTGTCAGAAACTTGGGGTGAATGGTAAAAATAGTACAAGTGGATGTGATGCAGAGTGTGTGCAGTGCTTGCCTCCCCCACCCCCTGGATTTTCTGTATTGAGATGCAGATAATCTATCGAGTTGATTTTGTTGGATAGGCCAGCCATGTCGAGGTCATACCTATCGTGTCTACTTGTATATCAGCTACCGCTATTTTAGGTCTGTATTGAATATTTCCCCGATGGCAGAGGTTTTGAAAAAGAAAAAAAGAAAAAACACATGCGCAGGCGTGGAGACTTGAAGCGGCGTTCTCCCGGTAGATATCAGTATATATAAAATTCGTAGGACGATCGTTCGTTGTGTCCACTCCTCTCTCTCACATACAAATGTTGGCTATTGCTTCTGTTGCTTTGACGCTTTTCATTTTAAAGGTTCAGGCACATGGTGGTGTCCTTTCTTATTCTTGGGGTGGCCAGTGGTATGATGGATGGCATCCTTATAACACGCCTGTTGGCCAGACCACTATTCAGCGCCCTTGGGCGACTTAGTCAGTTTGTTTTTTTTTTGGTTTTTTGGGTAGAGTATGACGGGTTGTTGTTTTGTTCGATAAGTGACCCTATTACGGATGCTACTGCTTCCACTGTTGCTTGCAATGACGACGGTACGGCGGGTGATTTACAGTTAACCGCCACAGCTGCTGCTGGTACTTCTATAACCGCGTACTGGAATCAAGTTTGGCCTCACCCTTATGGACCTATGGTGAGTATGAATTTATATAAAGTACGAGTTGTACTTACTGGTTCCCCAGCTCACCTACCTCGCGAAGTGTCCGGGTACCACTTGTGATACCGCGAATGCACAAACACTCGAATGGGTAAAATCGATTCGAGTTGATCTTGATATACTCAATCTGAATTAATTTCGGTAGTTCAAAATCGATCAGGCGGGTCTTTTGTCGGGTACTGTTGGAAATGGAAATTGGGGTGCTGGAAAGATGATTGCTGATAATTGTAGCTGGACGACTACTATTCCCGCTTCAGTTCCCAGTGGCCAATACTTGATCCGTTTTGAGACTATTGCTCTGCACTCTCTTCCTGCTGTAAGTCATCTCTAACTGATGATGGACACAAAGCTGACATATATATAAAAGCAACTCTACCCTGAGTGCGCTCAGATCCAAATTACGAATGGTGGTAGTAGACAGCCTACTTCAGCGGAATTGATTACGTTGCCTGGTGGTTATTCTAATAGTGACCCTGGCTGTGAGTTTTGTTTTGTTTGAGGATCTGGATAGCACTGACATTATTCAGTGACTGTTGACCTCTATTCACAAGCGGCTCAGACTGAGTACGTATCACATCTAGATGAACAAAAAATGTGGTTTTTGAAACAAAAGTTAGGACTACGTACATCATTCCTGGACCGCCTCTTTACGGCTCAAGTGGTTCTGTAAGCGTGCATCGTCTTGTGTGATAGAAAACCGTTGGCTCATCGTTTTTGACAGACAAATCCTCCCGGTACGACTTCAGCCCCGCATACGACGACGCCGTCGTCATCGTCACCACCTACTACATCTACCCCTGCTACCTCACCAGGAACTGTACCCCAATATGGTCAATGCGGTGGAATCGGTTGGACAGGTGGTACTGGCTGTATTTCTCCGTATAAATGTACCGAACTCAATGGTGAGTCTTTTTTTTTTTGTAAGCTTTCAAGAGGGGATGATGACGGTATTACCATTTTTGAAGACTACTATTATCAGTGTCTTTAGATTGCCAATCAAAGGAGAAATGATGTAGTTAATATGGCTGTTGCTGTACTTGTCCTGAGATTGATGGTTATTAAAAGTCTTTATGATAAGTCCTATGTTTGAATTGATCAGGGCCCACTAGACTAGTGGTAGCCAAAATCTACCCTTGTCTCTGAGTCAGGGGTAGAATGCGCCCTCACAGATACATCAATGTGCTTGCTCTTAGGAAACCTTGTTCTTGTTGGAAGGAAGACTGGTGTAGGCACTGACAAGGTGGTTGATCTATGAACAACCTTAGAGTGGTCAGACACAGGGAATAAATCGCTCTTTTACTCTCATGAGATTTCGTCCAACACCTTGCAGCGCTTCAGATATACACTCCATCGAAACGTCACATCAGTGAAGATATACTTTGTATTGGCTATTGTGGGAGAAGATGCAATGTTTGGTTCATGTTTTGATGGCAGGTTGAATTTCGCGTCTTTCTTTCTTTGTTACAATGGCTCACTTTGGCGACTTTCAACCTATCTGCACTTGGACACCTAGTTATCCTTGGTGTAACCTTTTCTTTCGTCAAGTGTGTCTTCCATTGTATTTCACTTTCTTGTTGCTAAGTCTTGTCTTGTTAGCTTTTTGATCACTCGCCGGAATCTCTTCAAGGATCTTCAGGAGATCGAGAATCAGCACCTGTGGGTGTCAATCCTCAATGTGGAATCCCTCGAATAGGATACGATGGGTCTATTTCAAATGTTGCCAACATCGCTGCATGCGGTGTGAGTATTCTCATCGTTGCTCTCCTTATCTTTCTTTGCAACCGTCGAAAAGCTGCTGTTGGTGAGTCTCTGCGATTAGTGAAATTCTTCCGAAATTTTCTATTTTGTAGGTCGCTGGGAGCTCAGAACCTTTCTCATCGTGTACCTGCTTACTCTCCCCCTACAAATCATCACCAACACGTCCCTCTTGCCACAGGGCTCTATGTCTCTTGTTGTTTTCACCGCCATCCATGCTGCACTCGTGGTTTCTCTTTTCTGGATTCTCATTGCTAATGCTATTGTTGCAACGCAATGGGTAGAAGATGGTACCATGGCCAGTATCGCGGTGCGTCAATTCTATGGCTTTCATCACATTGTTCACGCTTTTCTATAGCCGCTGTCAATTGTCTCCTTGATCCTTTTCGGTGGCACTCTTTACATCTGCCTTGACATCGCTCTCGGCATTACGGAAACCCTTGGCGGTCTTTCAAACCCTCCTGAGCGAATTCGCAGTATACCGTTGTTTGTGTTGATGAATATATGGCCTCCGGTGTGGGTTCCACATCCTCTTCCCCTTTTTTGCTCTAGATGGAACTAATAGCTGTCTACTTTAGTGCGATCATAATTTATCTTGCTGTCATGTCTGCCATTGTTCTTCATGTCCTTAACGAGACGAGGCCAATGTGGTATTATCTTATCTCAGCAACGCTCTTCGTGCTTGCACAACTGGCGTGGTTCTTGTTGAGTAGAGTCATTTGCCGAGTGTGTCATTAGTTTCTTTCCTATCTACCTTTCCAGGTTGACTATCCTCCATCAGAGCTCAAATCAGAAAGTCGATGGTTCCTTCATTGCAACAGTCCTGGAGACAGCATCTGTAGGAGTCTTATACCTTGCGTGGAGAAGCATAACAGAAGGTGTGTATTCCAGGTTCATGATATTGAACAACGTGGTGATCATTTATGTATGTAGAAACATGGGACGATGGATTCACTTACTGATTCTTTTTTCTCTCAAAAACACCCTCATCGTCGATGCACGAGATATCGACCTGAAGCACATCCCACATAGCCTCTCACTGTACTAACTCTATCCTTGCTATGCTATCGTAGCATTGATGCTTCCTCTGTATTGCATTACATGTATTGTGCTTTTCCCCTAGGATTAACCCTCGTTCTGATATTCCATTGACTATTTGTTAGCTAAACTTGTTTGTAGATGCTCATGTATAACACCCAGTGTGGAATCAATAAATCAATTTTGCTCATCCTATCATGAAGTTACCATACCGATCACTCGAAAAGTTTATCATAGCATCATGGTAGTCATGCTGCGACAGTAACCATAGCCATCTCACAGAGCGAAGACGAGACCTAGAATACCAGCACCCATTGCTAGCTCCATCTCGACACTCCCTTTGTTCAAGTATGCCTCATTTCTAGCTTGATCAGTCATGACTGCCATCATGTTTGTGGTCAATGATGCCATCGGGGGTACGGCTGTTGGTGGGCGAAAAGCTGGACGAATTTCCTTGTCTACATCCGCCATTATGAGTCATAAAACTAACAACAATGGAAAATGTATTCACTTTCACTACACTTTTGTTGAATGTGGCTGGCCAACTCTTGGTCGGAATCGGAACATGTTTCTTTGATGCACGAACGGCTGGTCACTTGGTATACCGGATTAACACAAGCACAATTTTCAGAATCAACCGCTTTTCTATCGACATAGTGTGAGACCATTTCCACGTTAAAATGAAAAACAGTTACTGGGACAACGCACTTGCCACAACCTGACGAATCAACAGCTTTCTGTAAACACTCTAGCACACACGGTGGGAGGGGTGAACTGAACTTGCGCGTCGGTCTTGGGGTGATGGCGGGAGCAGTGGCAGTCACAATCGGCAGTGTGGTGATGTCTGGAGCATCACCAACATGGTCTTGAACATTTGCTGTAGCATCCGGCCCCAGTTGTTGAGCGGCGGTAAATTGGATTGCAAAGAACTTGATTATGATTGCAACGATCCGGAGCTGCATCGTCGCGATGACAAGATTGAGCAAATCTCTGCAAGAGGAGATTCTTATAATTCATGCCTGTCAGCCGCTGGGCTCGATCGTTGTTCTATCTTGCAATTTCATTCATGTCAGCCTCTTTTGAATATGTTCTTGTCTGGTTTTCTAATCATTTGGGCAGTATCATCCGTCAGGAACCTGACCTACGTAGGACGCAATTGCAGATATGCTCCTGGTCTCTTGAACCCCATGGAGGATCCAACTACTTTGGAACAACCCCAGCCGACCCCCTGAGGCTCGAGTGTAGTTAGTAGCGTACCGCTATGTATCTCGCCTACTACGCCTTAACACCTGCTTGCTTGTTGCGGTATTTTACAAAATACGTATGTGAAATTTGTGAGCTCGATTTGGTAAAAAATGATTGGCAACTCAGGTATGCTTCTGCATCTGTTCATCACCTCATCATAGGAATAAGTCTGTACTAGATTGGATACATGGTACCATCAATTGGGTATCTTGCAAAAGTTCACGTGAAATTTTGGAGACCCGGAATTATATTACAATACTTTGTCTATCTTTTAATTATTATTAGCTATAATACGTCTTTGAAAAATATCCCCTGCACTACTTCTAAGATTTATGTTCATGAATTCTACCTGGAAGACGTAAAGGGTAGAGTCATGTGCTATCTTGAGGAATTGGTCGACTTACGGATCTCACGTTCCCAACCACTAACCAATGGCAAGCTGTTGCAGTAGCAGCATGCTGGGTGGGAGGGTTCCAAACTGCATCAATCAAAGCCCCTGCTGGACGAGTGACCTCGGTAGATGCCGAACTCTTTGCAATCGGTCTTGCTATTGCCAAAGCAACAACAGGGTGCCCAAACATAGTTGTAATCTACTGCTTCCCAGCAGCCAAGAGAGCAGTGGACATGGCCATACATTCAGGTCAAGGACACTCTATCACAATTTCAAGACTGATCAGATCGCACTTTGAGACTCACCCCGAGGGCAGTCTTCATTTCTGGGACTGCCCAAGCAATGCCAGGTGGTTTATACATGCTGAGGTCCACAATGAAGTGACTAGAACCCACTGTCCAGTTCAAGAACAAATGCAAACATTGTATGATGCTTTGAGCCAAGAGAACAGTAAAAAGTGTCTTGAGGAATGGATCACAGACTTTTCCAGAGGCAACACCAGGGGCTGACACTTTCTTGCTACAAAGAAGGACAAACAAAATGAAGCCTGCCCAACATACACAAAAGGAGGAACATGGTTATCTCTCCTTGGTCATTCTATCACCCTATGTGCAAGAGCCATGAGAGCAATACTAAACCACGCCCCTATCGGCGAATACAAGGCAAGGTTCCACCCCCAAGAACCGACCGCGTGCCCATGTGGAGAGGTGGACCTCGAAACGCGAGCTCACATCTTGACAGAATGCCCCAGATTCACAAGATCGTGTCACACTGCCTCACCCATGCTTAGGTGATCTCATCAAATTTCTCACATCCAACCCCACTGCGTTCGCTTTCACACTACCCAGAGAACCTCCATGAACCCCAAAGTCCATCAACGACAATGCAAACTTCAGCTCCCCCCACAGGAGGCACCAACAAACACGGACAGGACCTCACCTGCTCGCTTCGGAGTATGCCCTTGCTATCTCACTCATAAATTCTCGTCTCTCTTTATCTTTTTTTCTCTGTCTGCTAGTCTGGTTTCTTCGCTTCATATTTATAGGGCTAGGACCCTGTAGTCAGTAGGCTACCGCGTTATAAATTGTTGAATTAAAAATAAAAAATAAAAAAATACGGATCTCACGTGAACCCTGAATGGATACTCATCTCAAGCTTTAATTTGCATGTGGGTACTCGCAAGGAAGGGGCAGGTAAAGCCAGGATATGGATATAAAATAACTATCAACAGGCGAGAGTCTGAAGTCAAAATGATATGAGTCGGTTTATTGTCAAGTACTCGACTCATTACATACCTGAATCGGAATAGTGACAATTATCTCATGCCGGAATCCTTGCGGGATGCTCATTTCCATATTCTACTCCCAACATCCTCCAAAAGGCTCTTCCAACAACTCGAATCCCATCGTAATGCTTCAGCCAACGCTTTCCGGTATCAGTCTTAATGACCGGTGGAGTGTCCGACAAGTGTCCTTTACCACCGAAGTACTCCTCGTGCCCTGCATCAGAAACTTCCCCCTTACCATGACGACTGCGCAAAATCTCGCTGACAATTTCCTCCGTGAATTCAGGATGAGATTGAGTTGTCATGATATGAACACGATGGATTAGCTCTGTGCCGGGAAGGTCGCGCTCCTCGTGATACGGATAGAATTTGATAAGACCCTGCACAACTGTCCTCCTGGTGCTACCGATAAGATAAAGTTCTCCTGGAGCCAGAAAATCGCTCAGTGAATCGAGAACGACATGATCCTGGTGAAATTGTATCAAATTCTCCAAAAATGTTATTATTGGTTTACTTGCGAAGTTGAAGCTTGCTTATACATACCATCTTCTCTACACCAAATATTAGCTTACCCATATATGTAGTTTGAATATCAGTGACGCCGATTTCCCAAATGCCGCGATTAGGCACAACTGCGCCACCGAGGGCGCGAGCAACGATTTGAGAACCAAAACAAACGCCTATGATCAGAGGCAGTTATTTATACACATGATATGTCTGAGGCAGTGTGTAAACTTACCATAGATCTTGATCTTCGGGTGTCCATCTGCAACTGCCTGGACGAACATCATGAGTCGAGTGACCCAATCAAGATCAGAATATGCATCAGCAGCTATTCATACGCAATCTGTATCAGTTTCCGCTAGATTATATACGTCGAGGTAAACACATACGCGATCCAGAGAGCAAGACGACGTCATACTTGTCAATTTCTGCACGTAAGGGGTACTTTTTCTCTTGGGCCTCATAAGGGTCAAGTTGGAACTTGACATTAGAGCCTTTAGGCAAGGAGGCTTGAAGCCAGTTGTAGAAAGCGTCATACATGTCGTTCTTATTATCTGTAAAGTGTCCATTGACCATAAGGCAGATCTGGTACGTGCGAGGAGGACTGGGAGGGTGTGCCCCCATTCCAGGAGGGGGAAGATCCGGAGTGGTAGTATCGTCGTCGTCGAAGAAGAATGCCATTGCCTGTAGGTTGTACTGCTTTTTGTGCGGTAGAAACTCCCTTTTATACGTCTTTCCTGAAGTACGGAATGACCGGATAGTGATTCAAACAAGTACACCCTTGAAGAAAGTTTTCTTGGCATCTTGACAGGTCTCAGTTGGACAGGTTTTATGGAATGTACAAACAAGCCCGTGTGTAAAGACAGAGACTATTCTATGCTCCAATACCACGTAATGAGCATTACTATCCATCAGATAAATATCAAGCACCGTTCAATACAGTTGTAGATGCGTCATGCAAATTCCTGATGCCTGTGCGATGCTTGTGCGTCTTCAACGGATCATTTTGAGTCTATGTTACAAAAAGTGATTCAATTTACCTATCCCAGTGCATAGTCATATTAGATATTACGATTCATGGATACACCTTTTTGTATAGTCACGACAAAAAGGTTCCTTCTGACTCACTGGTAAAGATGAATCAAGCTATTTGAAAGGACTTTCTTATATTCGGTGTGGGTGAACAGGTTTATTCATTGATCTGCATTTTTGGAGAGCATTTTGGGTATAACGGAAAAAAAGTGAAATTTCGCATATTCCAAGACAAGGAAAAATTGAAATTCTCATCAATGCCATTTTTCAGAACCCTATCAAATGGGATTCTGATCATGACCTTATACCGGAAGCTGAACAGTAGAGTGGAGTGTCAAGTGAGGTTCATAATTGACACATGTTATTCTGAGAGTGATAAATTCTAATGCTTAGAGAACTAACATCGGGAAAATGAGGTATAAATTTTTAACAAAAGCTCAAAATCCTACAAGACAGATGAATAGACAGGTAAACTGAGAAATAGATCCACCTGGCTCGTAACTAGTAAGCGCCCGGTAATGACGGTTAGGTGCTGTATTGACTCGCATAAATCAGATAAACTGGTGCATAGGTACTTTCGATCTGCTCCCTGCAGAAATGACAAGGATAAATTTGCTTCATGGAAGACGTTCTTGCCCGCGACAGGATACGTATTCAGACTTGTACTGAAATTTAGCGCTCTAGTATCCGCCGATCCATAGCTCCTGTCATCCTTAAACCTGCGAGCTCCATTCTTTGTCTTTGCTTTATCAGGGAATAATTGATCAAAAATGATGTCTATATTTCATGAGTTGTCGACAGGTACAATGGTCGGCTCAGGTTTTCTTCATTAACCGGCTCCATTCCCTCCATCCTATCACGAAAATTTTGTATTAGTCATTGTAATCTCTTCTGACCATATAAAAAACAGTACAGTTGAACCTCTAATAAGGCATACCCCTTGGTCACAGTCAAAGGGTATGCATTATTAGAGAGTATGCCTTGAGAGAGGGTCAACTTTTTCTCAGTTGGAAATTGACCAAAAACAGTGTTTTTAACTTTTCTGAGCCTACTACAGTATTTTTACATAGAAATTAAGCCTTCCAAGTAAAGAAATCAGTAATCAAGGTACTTTTTTCTTATTGAGAAAGTCACTTTTAGCTGTGTTACATGTCCAAATGTTGTAAAGAGATTCCCTAGCTTTCTTGCAAAAGAGACATTTATCTCTGTAATGAACTTCTGTATTGTTGCTACAGCTTGGAAGGCCTCATGACAGCTTGGATGTTCAATCACAGGTGAACCATCATCCATGTCATTGTCCCCTCTACTAAGTGGACTGTTCTTGTTAGAATGTAGAGGACTGACACACCAGGACTCCACTTGATCTGCCACCCTCCATTATGAGTTTGTAGAAGTATATGTCTCAGGTGTTATGAATGACAGGTGGAGTCAAGACAATGCCTCAATCCAAGAACAACTGGATCTTGTTGATCAACTTTATGAATAGTCTCTGGTTCAAAAGCAATACAACTGACAATATGTTGGGACTTGTTCTAAAGAGGTATAAGCAGGGGAAAGATGTAGTGTACCAAGGTTTGAGTTAACTTAAGTGCACACTCTATGTCAGAGTTGACAAAGAGAACTTGTTAGAGTCTTTGCTAATTGGCCCAGCTACTTATACACAAATCTGTGTTTACTAGTATTTGTCTACTCAAATTATCTCACAGACTTCTTTTGAGTCATAGTATCCCATGCACTTTATACTATTACATAATAAATGAAAAAGAAAAAGAAATAAAATAATCTGCTACCATGGATCCCCCAACTCGCCTGCTGTTTTATTACAAAAGAATGTGTGTGTATGAATCTCAACAATCAACAGGACAATGCCTGAAGTCCAAACAAAATAAGTCAATTTATTAACAATAAAACTGTCAAGATTATACACCTGAAGTCTGGACAAAATGAGTTGAACTTCAGTAAAATGGTAAGTGTATTTATATATGGCTAAAAAAAAAATTCTATGACTAATAGTAAATTTTCATGATGGAATGGAGGTGAAACAGGAACTAGCTGCAGTGCCAGCTAATGAAGGAATTCTGAACTGGTCTCAAATTGCACTCTTCAACACTTGTATTGGATGATTAGGACCTGCTTTCTATTGTTTGCACTATTTGAACTTGTGGACTATTTCCTTGACTCATTGTTGCTCATGATTTATTGTATATTGTTTTCTGACTCTTAGGCTTTGTTGTAGGATATTTTGACAGACAACGGGACTTATGAGCTCTCTATGACTTGGACTAACTTCTTTATCAACTAGGTAGTTACAAAGTAGCACAAGTAACAGTAACTCTAGAGCAGTATAAATAGACAAAGAAAGAAGGGAAAACAATAAGTTCTTCTTTCTTCTAGTTTTCCCTCTATATCTCTTTAAGAGTCTAAGATCTCTTAGTGGACAAACAAAGTCATATATTGACTGAGGCTTAAACTAACTATTGTAACCATTAGTCTCTTAAGATAACAGATGCAATAGAACTACAACACAATTATCTTCCTTTCATATAATCTTCTTGAAATCTTTAACCAAAGCCACTAATCATATGGTTAGGAAGGAATATAAGGTTGCAATTGATCTCTACACTACTAGATTTAGGCAGAGATTGGAATGTCATAACACTGTACTTCCAAAATGGCAATCATAGCTATCAGCTTAGTATTCACCTTTGCAGTTGATGTACTCAAAATTATGTAGACATAGTTCACCTTTCTTAGTTTTGAGTCTGGGAGGGTTAGTTTTAAGGTTTGCTTTACAGCACTATGTAGTGAATGTCCACTGAGATAGCTTAAGCTCATACTCTAAGTTAGAGTTAACAAAGAGTATCACAAACTTCATTCAGCCATAACTCCACGAATACTTGCAAGATCCCCACGGTACAAGACACGTCTGAAAGCCCTCAAGAAGACCTTTCAAATGATGCCCAAAATGTGTCAAAGTGATCAGTACCCATCAAGATATCAGTTAATCAGTGCTGGACACTGATTGGCAGATATTTCAGGAACCGCCAA
>Ga0154005_100466_pt1 | contig 16556 bp, 19 predicted proteins | sample TSFL089MetaG_FD_104698 | JGI IMG/M metagenome (GOLD analysis project Ga0154005, IMG submission 104698) | Attine ant fungus gardens microbial communities from Florida, USA - TSFL089 MetaG | ecosystem: Host-associated > Fungi > Mycelium > Unclassified | place: USA: Florida, Lake Talquin State...
GCGACTATTGGGTAGGGACATTCCTAGCATTCGATACAGTTCATCTTGTGCACGCAACATAGCCCGAACTTCAGTATTCGGCGTCTCAAGGGACATCTAAGCAGAAAGCATCAGTATGAAGGCCAGAAACGAAGGAAAACACAATACTGCTGTGCTTCGGATGAGCGGACCATCCGTGATGATATTCGTAGGCCGTCTTCTCTCCAGAGAGTGAACTGGCAGAACACCAAATGCCAGATTCGCTCCAGATGTTTTGACCCCACTCGACCTATTACCATTACTACCCAGCGAAGACCTCCGACTCGCGTGATTCCAAGTAGCAGACCTGGAGAATAAACTAGGCTTTCTCATGATAGAAGCTTTGTGAGATCTCTTCTTCCCGAGAACCGGAGCACCACCTACAGGTGAGCTTGAGACGTTCGTGTCCGGTGAGACTTCTGCTTCAAGCACCGAAGATGATGACTGACGTGCAGATTGATTTTCCTGTGCCAGCTTCATCGTCTTCACACTTATTAACGACAACTCATCTCGCATATCTGAAATCTCTGCTCGAAGTTCCTGCGTTTGTGTCAGCTGCTTCAGAAAGCTCGTATTCAATTTCCTCAGTGCCATCGACAAAGCACTCCCATGATGTATTTGGACAAGATTTTGAATCTGTGCATGTTGTTGGTCAACAGAATGCAATTCCTCTGTTAATTTGTTCAATTGCCTCGTCGTGTCTTGCAGCTCCTTCAGCGTCTCCCAAAGGATAGAGCTCCCAGCAACAATCTCATTATTGAGTTTGGAATAAAGATTTTCGCTGGATTGCGTCAAAGACCTATAATTCAATTGAATTTCTGTTCTTCGATTCTGCAGTCGCGCGAGCTCTTGGGGAATCTCATTATCGAGAACTTCAAGACGAAGAAGTCGAATCGAAGAAGCTTCAGCGGACTGCTTTATGGCCCGAGATACAATACTCTGTAGCTGCGAGGAAGTTAAAGTCCACTTCGCTTGATCCATCGTCATTCCTCGGTACGGCATAGCTGGGACATTGAAATTTGGAGATCGTGGCGAAGGCGTCGCGGCAGGGCTCGCCGCGACTGTTGTGCCACTCAGTAAAGGGTTGATTCCGGGGTTGGGGGATGACAGATCAATCGGCTGAGGCCTGAGTTCAGTAGAAGGGGTAGATACATTTCGAGGTGACGAGGACGGAGCGGCTCCTGTGCTGATCACAGACGCATCAGACGGCATCCGATTCCTAGAAATAGAATTGTTGCTGGCATGTGAAAGCTGACATCGGGGTCCAGTGGGTCTCACACGCTCTCGACGATTATAGCTGATCGAATTCTTCTTGGTCGTTGAAAATTCATTACTTAGGTTTTGCGGAGCTTGTTGTGAAGATTGGGTGAACGAATTGCTAGATGATGCGTCATTGCTCGAACCAAAGCTGTCTGGATTCAATATAGGTAGCCGTCTGTCTTGATGGATGGTATCGTAAGGTGGTGGGGATTCAAGGTTCTGACTTATCTCAGAGATAGGCCGCAATGATTGACCAACATACGAAGAAGGTACCAAAGTCGATTCAGCGGCAAAGGGGTTCGTAAATTGAGGTCTAGAACCAGATTGGTGGATTTGAGGTGATATTGGGTTGGTGGACATGGGAGAATGCATAGGTTGTGAAGAAAGATCGCGGTTCGGATTACCAAGCAAGGACAAGGAGCCAATAGAAGATGGGGGAGTCATATCAGCTATGTTAGTGTCTTGAACTGTAGCAGCATCCGCTCCTTCGTATTGTGGCTCGTCACTCCGCTGTGAATAATAGGAAGCAGTACTGTCTGACAGAGGTGCAGATGGTCCCTCAAATGAAACTTCTACCTCCTGAACTGTCCTTCCAGTCTCATCTTTCGGGTTAGGTGTTGCAACTGGACCTCTCGTACTTGTGTTACTACCTTTCCTCATATGATTCAAGGCAGAATAAGCCCTTGTCAACATGGTCTGGCTCGGATGTTTATTTCTCCTCTGCAAAGGATACGCAGCAGACATAGGCGTATGTGGCATTGGGGCAAGTTCATGACCTTCAGGTAATCTTTGGATCATACCAGGCGAATTTGTGGAGCTGACAGACGCAGACAGGAAAGGACTAAATGCGCTCGGTGTTTCAGGGAACGTCTGCTGAGTTGTGATCCCACTACCATCGTCTCCTGTGGAAGGCGTATTGAGTGCTTTTTCAGGTATGAGGGAGAGAATCTTGTAGGTGTTGAGATCCTCCGAACATCTGGCAATTTCGATAGGGCTGGGGACACTGCCAAACCGCGATCGGCCACTAACTACTGTACCCGGTGGTCGTGGAGGGCTCAATGATGCACCTTGAGAAGTGAGACTACTTGTCTCTGGCGGCGTAGGCAGTGAGCTACTCGGATCGGAAGACTGTCATAGACCACACTCAGGATTAGAAACAAATATTCCCTTAATCAGTTTACTCACAATTTGTAAAGAACGCCGTCGTGAACTTGGAACCCTTCCGATGATCGCTCCATCTGATGGTCTGCGAACAGTGTTTGGATCCACTCTCCCTAAAAACTAAATCAGCTGTGATACATCACACAGTAGTTATGGATACATGCCGTTTGTAGCACCCAATAATGGAGATATGCTCTTTTTTTGTGATCCTGATGTTGAAGGGCGTTTGCTAGCCAGAGACGAAAGCTCCCAGCTGGATTCCTCGGCAATGGGTGAGAAAGCAGGGGAAAATGGTTTCTCCGGCTTCTTCTCAGAAAAGGAATAGTAGTCCAGAATATCCTCAGGTTCTTTTGCTGAAGAAACTAATGTAGTCGATGACGATAGGGCAGGGGAGGCATGATGAATAGATTGAGGAACAAGAGGAGGTGTAAACTCGGCTAGAGAATTTGGGACTTCCGGTGCAATGGGAGATAGCTCGACTGCAAAGTGCTTCAGCTCGGGGGATATGTCTGGATTAACCGAGGGTGACTTGGGAGATATGCTTGGATTAGCCGTGATTGTCGGCACCGATGAGGGTGTTTCCAGAATATGCAACTTCCGATGTGACACTGAAATATCCTTTTCTTTTTCTGCAGTAAATTCCGCAATGCTGTTCGGCCGAGAGCGAACGCTACTGGCTTCACTTTTGGGAGGCAGTGGCACCAAGCTTCCCGTACTCGAACGTCGCCTGATCTTCGCTTTCCTTCGAGTCTCTGTCCCAGTGCCGGAATGTCGAGGTGTTCGAGGCGGCACGTAGACCCTCTCAGCATTTGACGGAACGGGTGGAGCATTTTTGTCAGTTGTAAAACTATCGCTTGTCCCACTCAGGGTCCGATCACGCCCATTAGGTGAATTCATGAACGGATGTTCTCCGTGAGGTAAGGTTGTGGAATCGCAACGGACGAGACCACTTCTATATCTCGATGATCTACTATCCGGGGACAAGACAAAACTGTTGCCGATCAATGCTCGAGCAAGTGTTTGGCCAGAGACAGCAGAGGACTCGACGGAAGAATTTCCCGGGAAAGGGCGAGGATCGTTTGCTTCGGGCGAACGAACGATCTGGACTTGAGCGTCATGCATAGACAGGTTTGGGATTTTGATGGGAGTTGGTGCGTTTCGCTTCGGCATAGTCTGTTCCATTGTCTAGATAGAAGAAGCGTCGTGATCTTTGTACAGCGTTGTAAATGGAAAAGGTTACCTCATTATTTGCAAAAGGATGGTTCAGCTGAGTCGAGAGGTTCACGAATGTGGACGCCTATTATAGATTCAGAAATGCCCAGTTAATCTAGTCGATCACTCACGTCTATCGACTTGAGATAATCTAGTACATCATCTTCAGATGTCGAAGGGTCGAAATCATCATCATCTCGCTGAATTTCTTCTTGGGCGCTACGCGACGGCTTCCACTCTCTGTTTGAACCGGCCGTCCGACCCGCAGCAATCTTGCTTCCACCGGATGATTGATTTGAGGGTGGTACATTGAACGTCGTCTGGAACCAATCTGAGCCGAAAGGGTCGGTGGGGAGCTCGAAATCGGCTTTGGTATGTGAGAAAATCTGGCCCGAACGTTTCTCGGATACAGTTCGTTCGACAACGGATTCGTGGGTCGTATGGTCATGTATGTCAATGATACCCGGATAAGCATAAGGGTGTGGTGGGGTGAGACTGACAGGGTCTACTCGAGCAGCAGAGAATAGTGGTCTGGGAACCTTGGATATCCATCTGGGTGCCTTTGGTGCCTTGGGTAGACTGATGAAGGAAAGAGTAGGCATTGGGAGCACGAGAGGACTGTCGACAAGAAATTATCTGCCCTGGAACATGCAAGAACCGGGATGGCAACCAAGGCGCTTCACATCATTCGCATGATGTTTGGCGATGTGTAGCATGGAACATGCGTAAATTTGGATGGCTTGAAGGCGCCTATGTCGGAACAATCGCTGTTCAATCCGGAGCACAGTATGATGCCATCATTATGATATGATGCCGGTATTTCCCACAGATCTACATGCCCGACAGTGAGCATACCCACTACTGCATTAGTAATGGTTGTTATGGGAGATAGAACACTTGCAGAAAATACTGAGTGGTTCTGAGAGATTGCTGAACCCGAAGTGGATCCCATGCCACTCAAGAATTTCCTATTATCTATTTGTTAGTCACCCAAAGATCCTTTTTTTACTACAGCATTGCATACAAGCATTGTATCAACAGAAATTGATGTTAGAGTTTACCAGGGGCAGGATATACCCTACCACAACAGGAGTAGGTACCAACTCTCTTACTAGTCTTAATTATAGAATATGTTAAATGATCACATCTACTATCAAAACACTTGAGTCTGTAGCAAGTGCTCAGACATGATTCAACTTTCTGTGAGTTGTCATTATTTGCAGAATTCAACTCTTGTCCAAACATAAAATGGCTATTACTCTGCTTTGCCATGCTTGTACTTTGAAGGCTACACAACAACCATGGCTGAGTCAAAAAGAGAGCTAGTTTGTACATCACGTATATTGTATCATCCTCTTGATTCATTGACCCCTATCCTTCAGCACTTCCCAAAGTGGTTATCATCATTCCATGTTTTTTCTGTAACTCATTCATTATCACTAATATGGCTATATAGCTCCATGGACTATTTATATGTGCATTCAAATGCCATGTAATGATTAAAGCACAATTTTCTCGACATCGTGCAAGAGGCCACTCACAGTTTCGTGTTGCAGGAGTCTAACTCTTGGGTCGAGTCTGATATCAAATGTGTCCAAATAGATATAAATATGCGTTCAAAGTCAGAGAGACGTTGATGCATGTATTGATAAGGCTCTATATTTCAGTTCCACATATCATCTTCACTAATCTCCCTCGGATTCCTCTCGCTTTCACGCCTCCTTCTCTCTTGTTCCGTCTGATGCCTATATAATCCGGGTTGCTCGTGATCACCCTCCAAAGCAATGGGTTGCCTCTTGCGGAATACATGGTACAATTGTGCAATGAAAAATGCGAAGGGGTGCAGAGCAGTGCAGATGATGGCAGTAGCCTGGTACAAATTATGTGAGTTTATATCTCATTCTTCGATAAAAGGCACGTACATAGATAGGAGCAGGCTTTGGCCTCAAACTCCAGATGCTGACGCAAATCCAAGTCGCTGCCACAGTCCATACAACATCTCTGCGAAGTATTACAACAGCTAGCCCAATCAGGTTTGTGACCAGAAAGACTCCGAATACGGGCCAAATATGCCATGTATCGTAGCTAGTGTCTGGAATAGATGGGTTATGGATGTAACCAAGCGTGATGCTGGAAAAAGAGTCAAAACCAATATTTAGAAATAGATCGAGTGAACGTACAATAAATTCAATGGAAAGAGGAGCATGAACGGAAGAATAAAGAAGAATCGGAGGGGTGCGTGGATGAGAGCTGTATCAAATGGCCTGGACGAGACGGGTGGGTGATAAACCAGGAGGGCAACATTAGAGTAGAGTAAGAAGAGGACCAAGAACCCTTGTAATATAGTCGATACCATGAACCATTGCATGACCTAAGAAATAATTCATCTTCCGGTAGCGAACTTTGTATTACGGATGCGCAACGCACCCAAGTGATCGCCCAGATTGCCATGATAAAATTCGAGAAGACGAGGGAAAGACCCACAGCCTTAGTGAGTGCTTTCTTTGTCTCCTTTTTCATGGCAAGGACAAGGAGAAGGCAGTAACCAAGTTGCATCATGTAGAGCACTAGGATATAGATTCCAATTGCTGGCGTATTGGGTGATATTGCAGTTGGTCTCAGTTGTGACACGCCGCCTTTTCAGCGTAGTGATTCAATGATGGCTAATGGACGGGAGGATATGTATACACACTAATGGAGGGCACGGCCGCAAGAGAGCACACGATGATAGCAGCAATACTGATGACGACAGAGAGAGGAGTCAGCACCTGCAATCTGTTCACCAGAGCTTAAGCATCAGGAAACGAGACGGGCCTCTGGAAGGACAAACCGCGTCAATGCAAGGTATTCTTTCACAGCAGGATTGTTCACATCGACTGGAAGAGACTCCATGGTGGTTAAGCAGAGGAGACATGGTGCTGGGAGCTGTTGTAAGAGACCAATGACGTCACTGCTGACTTATTTCAGAGCACCCTTGAAACTGATTTAATCGACTTGGTAAAAGAGCAATCATCTCAGCCCCCATGTAATGTTGATATGAAAATAATCTCATCTCCGTTCTGAAGCACATAATCTCCCTCCCCCTCTAGCTCCCAGTCTGTGTCATTGACGAGCACCAGGATACCTGGGCGGCTAAAACAGTGTCAAATGCGAGACCGGGCAAACATTATTACTTACACAGTTTTATTCTCCATGAACAGTTCTGGTCGTTCTTTGAGAAGGTGGTCACGCAGGTATTGAATGAGGTATGTGATGTCGGCGCGCCTGGTCTCGACACCATCTTCTGATGGTACCAAAGACACAGAATCATCCCTGGGAACCCTTGAAGGGATTGATATATTATGTAAACGTTGGTTTGAGAATAAAAGCTCTAGCCCTCCGCCAAACTCAATCTTCAGCGAGAGGACATCTACCGACATGATGTCCAGATCGGGGAAAGTAGTGTCGTTTGTCAGAAATCACCCAAGCAGAACAAATCAAAGTACACGTGACCGTACCGAGAAACTAATTGCTTGGGAAGTGTGTTATGTTCTCGCCAGTTCCTTCTTCTACCTTTTCGTCTCAGTTCGGTATCCAAGCTCAGGTGTCAGTTAAAAAATAATTTCCCTCCAGAAATATGCAAATTTTGATGAACCTCAGTGCTCAACTCGAGGGCCAGACACTAGTACAACCAAGACCCTGGCAATCATACATTCGGCAACTTATATCTTAAATAGTTGCAGGACATGCCGGATAGGATTGATTATGGCTTTGAGACCTGGACAGATAAATTCAAGCGAAAATTCAACGAGAATCCATGGGTACCTATCGGTATGTGATTCCCTGAGGTCATTCGTTGAATTATTCACATAACAAAGCATATACTCTTAAACAGGCTGTGTAGCGACGACAGGCGCTCTCGTCATGTCTGCACTCAAGATGAAAGCTGGCAAGTCCAAAGATATGCAATATTGGCTTCGTGCGCGTGTCGCACTTCAGGGCCTAACGCTAGTCGCCCTCGTAGTGGGTTCAATGGCTATCCAAGCATCGAGAAAATCACAGATAGGCGACAGTGGTGTCTTTTATTTCTTCTTTCTTTATCCCCTCTCATACATCTCCAGCCGAGGGCGTACCACGGAACGAAGCTGTCACCGAACTCCTGCGGGAACAAAAGAAGGAAAGGGGGAAAGTCGAATTTGAAGAGAGACTCAAAGGTGCAGAACTGGCACATGCCGAAGAGCAAGCTATTGCTGCACGAGGGTCCGCCACCGCAAAAGGTTCTGGAACCCCTGCGAGCATAGCTAAACCCAGCACGATACAAGAAACCGTAGTTTCTACTGACGTCGTTTCAAGTACAAAACCGAGGAGTTCGTGGACAAGATGGTTCGGTTGGGGTTACTCCAAAGACAACAGCGAATCAAGTAACAAATCATAATTCTCGTCTCAATTGTCGACTTGTACAGTCACTACCGTAATGCATTTGTTATGGATCAGAAGGCGTAGGTGGTAATGACCTTCAAAGATTATAAATACCCCTCTGGAATTCAAACATGCGTGTTCTATGATCTAGCCTTGTCGCCCAGCTCATCATCTTGGGAGGTCGGTTTTATAGTCACAATACGGTTTGGGTCGATCCGTGCGATTGAATCAGGTGCGTTACTCTTAGTCGCTCTCACTCTTTGTGCATAAGACTCGCATGCGTAAGGTCTTACCCTGTCACTCGACCAGGATTCAGCAAAAACAATGGATTAACGATCTTCCACAGGATCACGAGTACTCACCCGATTATAGAGCAGGGTGTCAGTTCCACCTCTGGGTATCGATTTGTCCAAGTACCGCATCTCAACCGACCCAAGAATGCGACAAAAGAAGTCTGTTAATCAATACATACCAACAACAAATTGGATCAAGCTGCGAACATCGTGAATATTATTGATATGTTTTTGTTTTTGAAGGAAAGGAAGTCCCGGTGGCATGTTGAGAGCAATAGGACAACCTCGCGGAAGGCCATCTTGCCTGTACGAACCCAAGATCATTTTACTGAGGCAGCCATTGATTTATTGTGCACGAAAGAAAATATGCAGCATTCAGATTCTGTCTTCAACCAATGCTATCGGGAAGGTCAATCAGCTTCTGTATTGGCTTGTACCCGGGTAATTCATAATGAAAGAACGGTAACGTGCGATGCTTGATCCGTGATCACCAGGAATTATCATACTTTGATGGTTCTTCAGGTTGCTTTCAGCGAAAAAAGATTTCGACAATGCCGAGATGCTAAAAATGCCACAAGTTCTCGCGGAATATCATATCTCAGCATACGAGACTTGAGATCATCGGACAATGTTACATGCATCGGTGTCCCTGAACCGACGTCTGAAGGTCAATTGACAATGAATGTAACCATGAGGTGTTGTTAGCCAATCAAAAGGACGTTATTTTGATCTAACAGCCCACAGCCAGCACCTAGTAGACAACCGGTCTTCACGTCCACAATGCGTCCTTGTGGAGTTTTCTCCTCGTCTTCTCCTCGCAATTGACGTTCATATACCATACGAGTCAGACAAGGTCATGTGTCCCCTCGCTCTTTCACCTCCTCGGGTCTTTTCTCGACCTCTACAGCCAACCTCCAACCTCCATACAGTTGGTTGACGATGGCGCTTCTCCGGATGACATTGAGTTCCTTGACGGCGTCATTGTACATAGTGCTCAGCTTCTGAGGATCTTCTTCTGCCTGAAAAAAACGAATATCATTTTTCGAGTTCAAAGTGGCCTGTTGCACATGCCTGAATACTCCTAAAAGTGTCTTTGGTTCTGCGGACGAAATAATGCCGGAAATTGTATGAGCTGAATGATCGAGAGGTACGAAGCATTGCAGCGTATAAATGGAGAACGGCCCCCCTTGAAGGAACTGTAGCGGCAGTCGCCATTATTGTCGAGGATGGCTGACGATTGACTCGAGGAAATTAATTATGTAATCAATGTCTAATCCGAAATTTGTCGATAATTTCTTTATCAACACTTGTCACTGGAATTAGATAAGCGAGTCACATTACGATCTCGACGCGCTATTCCTGCCTTCTGCATGGACGACTCGCCTGTTGCTACGCCAGGACCCCGGCGCTCACAACGAGAGAGGAAACCAGTGACTCCATTTTCCTCAGGTATGTTTTTTTCAAAGTACAAAATATATTCCTCAGATGGCTTATCGTTTGCCCAGGTACTATCAAGCGCAAACGGAAGTTCGCTGATACAGACGCTGGAGACCATGCACAGAATATGCAAGTGCAAGATGAGCAGCACGTCCTGTCAGAATCTGCTCCTGAAGACAACTCTGTAGGACAAAAAGCGCTCAAGCAGAGGCAGAAGCGCGTTAATGGACTAGCCTCGAAAGCCAAAGGAGCGCCTCCTGCTAAACGGCCCAGAGCTACAGAAACGGAGATAGAAAGCCAAGTATCTAGTGATACGTCTGCAGAAGAGAGCGATGAGCCGATGAGCAAGGCTAAAGAATCTCCCAAGGTCAAAACGAAACGCCCTCGGAAAACAAAAGGGGCGGCCACTGCTTTACAGCACAGTAAACCTGCTGGTAGGCGAGGTCGCCGTGTCAAACAGAAGGGAGAAGCATACGATGTCGAGCAAATCGCAAAGGAGACTAAAATTGCAACTGACAACGCCCTCTTCAGTGCGCACCCTGCTTTTGTTCTGACCCTGCAGCTCAGTTCTGACGTTATATACAGATGCTCTTATTGATCCCACAGTGGCACTGCAGGATTCAGTTCAAGATTTTATCCGCTCATTACAAGAATCACCCGAAGCAGCCCAGGCAGAGCTCGTCAATCTCGTTCTTCGCTGCTGTGGCTGCAATGATTCGGTTGATGCCAACCAAGCTGTTGATCACGACGGCGTCGTAGATGCTCTCGACAATTTCACTGAAGTTCTCAAACAAGAGAATTCCCCAGTTTACCCGCTCACTTCCAAACTTCCTATCTTCAAACCCTTCCGTGCATCCCTTTCCGAATTCATTGATCGCCTTGTATCGTCCACAGCTGACCTTGGGGTCCTTTACACCTCAGGGTTCATATCCACATTGCAAACGTGGGTGATTGCAATGTCATCTTCTCAAATTCGTAGTTTCCGACACACAGCGACAGTGTTAGCGCTCGAAATCGAAACGGCACTATGTGATGCTGCTGCTGCCGTTGACAAAGAGGCAGAGGTTGTAAGCAGGCAAAGGGAGGGCGAGAAGAAGCGCAAAGGAACGGGAAAAGGTTCAAATGCGAGAGATAAAGAACTCGAGGCCAAGGCTCGTGAGATCAGGGAGAGACGCACAAAACTGGCGGAGTATCTCAAGGAAACGGTGGATGGGTGTGTATCTATTTGATCTTTTCAAAGATTGACTCATTGAGACCCTCAGCGTCTTTGTACATCGATATCGTGACTTGGACCACAACATACGCGCCGAGTGCGTTCGCTCTATTGGACACTGGTTTAAGAAGTATCCGGATCACTTCCTGAATGCCTCATACCTTCGCTATGTTGGCTGGGTTCTCTCCGATACCAACACCCATGTCCGCCTGGAGGCAGTCAAGTCGCTTTCGTCAGTGTACAGTCAAGACGAGTACATTGGCAACTTGATGCATTTCACTGAACGCTTCAAACCTCGATTACTTGAGATGGCGACCAGTGACATCGAGCTTTCAATCCGAGTTGCTGTTATTCAGGTACTTGGGACTATCGATGCCCAATCTTTACTGGAAGAAGAAGAGCGGGAAAAGCTATGTTTATTGGTTTTTGATGAGGAAGTCAAGGTGCGAAAAGTTGTTGGCAGTTTTGTAAAGAGGGTATGGAACGAAAATCTAGAGGAGAGGACAGTTCTTGAACGAAGAGGCAAAGACAGGAAGAATGCGCAAGAACTTAGCAAAGATCGAATTGGGCTAAAGGTACTAGTGGCTTTACTCGAGAAATGGGAGAAAGCACTCAGTGAGCTGGCTGGAGATACGGAGGAGAGTGAAGTCGGTGATGATATGCTAGTAAATGGTCAAGAAGAGAATGACTCTATTGACGGGCGTTCTAGACGGGCGTCAAGACGGAAGGAAGTGCTCGCTCTTGTCGGTACCGACAAGAAGAATCGTATCGCACTAGCTGTAGAGGCATTATGGGACGAGGTTGATCTGTTGAAGGATTGGGAAGAAATCATCGATATGCTGTTGCTTGACCATTCCTCGAGATCGAGTGAATCCCAGACACAGAATGGTGCCAAAGTCAATGACAAAGAGTTGACACCTCCCGAACGGGATACTGTGATTGATAGTTGGCGATTGGAGGAGGGCGAGGAGACAATCTTGTTGGAAATTTTAGTCACTTGTCTTCGGCAGACGAAAGCGAATGCTGGGGGAGGTAAAAAGGTTTGTGCAGTCCCTAACAGTGACTCTTCGTTTTATTTATTTATTTATTCTCTGGATAGGGAGAAGAAGAGACGGTTACTAACGACATTTCAAGAGAACTTATCAAAGCACTTCCACGTTTATTCATTAAATATCAGACTGATCAGAATCGGATCGCGAACGTTCTGGCGATACCGACTCTCATGAACCTCGACCTCTATCTTGAAATGCGTATGATCACGGTGTGTGGGGAGTCTCTGCCTCTTTTTTTCCGGAAGCTTATATAAGTACCAAGGCATATAATGGACTTTGGGATGATATCATCAAACAGTTCATGTCGCATACCTCAGTGACCGTTTTGAGTCATGCTATAACAGCTATTCGATATCTCATAGATGCGACATCGCTATCCAATGCGAACAGTACGAAAATTCTCGAGTTAGAAGATGAATTGGCGAGAGCGTTGCGTGATACAGTGGGAGGAAGGGATGAGATTGAGGTGGCGACACTTGCGGAGGATGAAGTGTTGGCGTTGGGTGCGCATTGTTCGAGGATTGGGGTATTGTTTGGTGTAAGGAATTTGACGGCGTGGATGGAAGAAGATGAGAGTGGAAAACAGAGCTGTGCTTGGGATATTGTGAGTGCTGTTGTTGAACGGGGTAGGTTAGGGTACAAGGAGGAAGAAGGGGTAAGTTGTTTTTTTTTTGACAGGTCATTTCTTGTTCGTGTGCTGACCGTTGTGATTGAACAGATGGTCGAACAAGCATTACATGTGCTAGCGCTCCATGTCATTTGGAAAACCAAGGATATGCCAAGGACTCAGTCTACAAAAGAGTTTACACCTGATGAGGAGAAGGTTAGAGATATTGTGAAGCAGCAACGGGATTCTCTCTTGGAGAAGTTGGTTGAGTTTGCGATTGGGACGCAGTCTAATACGACAGAGGGAGTCAAGCACGCAGTGAGTGTTTTTTTCTTTTTCAAAAATGATTTTTATTTTTATTTTTGGGATGTGGGTTAGGCTTTTAAATATCTTCTTGACCTCCATGTTCTTTTTGCGCCGACTCAACTCAATCCGGGCCTGGCAGAAGAGACGGATGCTTTATCTTTGACTTTGGATGATGAGATGCAATACCGCTGTGCTGGATATATTCAAGCTGAAATTGAACGTTTTGCTGAGCTTTTGGAAGATGATATCGATCGTGAGGAGATGTCATCTAAACGTGGTAGTGATGACGAACAAGTGAGTGGAGAGGATGATAAAGAGGAGAATGGACGTTTTAAAGCTAAAGAGAAGGAGAAAAGGGGTCATAAGCTTAAGAAAGAAGGTACGGTCAGGTCCTTCTAATTTCTAAATCGAGCTCTGACATGTTTGTGACGCAGTGAATATGGAGTCTCGGTCGTGGCTTGAACGAGAATACTTGTTCATTGATGTGATTTCGACATTTTTGAGAGCGATCCGTGCAGGTGTTATTTCTGTGAATCATGGATCTGTGCTGTTGGCGCATTATGGAAGATTGGGAATTACGTTTGATACTTGTGTCAAGGTTGTGATTGATGTGTTGAGAGAAGAGGGTTTGATGGGTGGTCATGGTGAAATGGTTGTCAGTGTGGTCACGAAGGCTATCCAAGAGGTCTTGTCGCTGTCCTACTCTTTTTTGCGTTGTGTCTCACGATGTCGTTGATAGGCTTTTTCTCTTGTTATGGACGGCTACGTTGAAGACGAGTATAATGCTGTCCAACTTGCCAAGCTTCTTGCGAGTTGTTTTGTACTCCGTGGTGGTCAACTAGCGGTCATCAAACGACTCGATGCAGACTATATTGTGCAGATTCAAATCGACTTGTTGAATTGGATTGCGAAAAGAATAGCGGCGTATCAGAATAATAACAAGAACAAGAAGAATTTGAGGAAAAGTTTGTTGCTTTTTAGAGCAATGACGCCGCTTCTTAGTTTGATTCAGAATCGCGATGCGTTGAAAATGTTGGTGGTTTGGTTTGTGGGGTTCTCATGAGTGATCGCTCGAACTGATTTGGGATTTTTTTTCTTATGAATAGAAAAGCTCATCTAGATCAGGCGTTCGATCAAGCCAAGGTGCAAGTGTCATCGACGCTTAAAGGCTGGGAACCGGAACGACAGTATGAGAAGAAATTGAATAATGTGATGAATAAGGATAAAGGTGAGTGGAATTTTCTTTGTTTTATGTTGGTGAAGTGTGTGTGTGACTGATCCTGTCGTTCCAAGGTCGGAGAAGAAAAGTTGGTGATCGAGGCCATGTTGGTGTTGATGAGGTTTCGAGTGCAGATGAAGAATCGGAAGTTGAGCGTCTGGGAGATACCGATGGAGATGAACAAGGACGATCGAAGCCGAAGCTTCGACCTTTTCGAAGAGGAAGAAGAAGACGTACGCGTTTGAATCCTGATCCTGAGGACGAGGATGGAAACGAAGACGAAGGAGCTCAACGAGATGACTTGGAGCTTGGAAACGAGCCCGAGGACGACGTACATGTGGTTACCCCAAAGGCGACTCGGATGCAAGATGATGGTGCTCAAAGTACCCCTCGTTCATCTGCACCACAACGGGATGCTCACGTTGGTAGTGGTGGTGAATTTGAGTCTGATGATATGATGTCCTCGTCGGGTAGGCCTGTACGAGAAGGAGCCGATCGTGCTGATGTAGGTGAAACGAATGTGATGCTCCAGTCGAAGAAGCGGTTGAGGGACGAGATGGAGTTATCGTTATCTCCTCTTCCTCAGGTTGAGCTTGAAACATCAATCCATGATCGGCCGAGCACGCCCGTTGATGATGTGCATGTTCGTAGGAAGCGGATACGTCGCTGACCAAAATATTTTAGCTTTTTTTCGTCATCTTTGTCATTGCTCGTCTCTATTTATCATACTCAAATAACATAGGTTTAGTGTACAATGTTTTTTGTGATGTTAGTAACCACGTTTATGGACGATGCAAACGTGGCCTGTGCGAGCCAATCAGACCGAGTCGTGTGCCTGTGGCGGCACGTTTCTCGGGCACACGAGCAGGATATTTGACATTTGCTCTCGACAGTCAGCCAATGCAGTCCGCCATGCAGCAGCTTGCCAGCTCCACTCCTCCCCGTCGAGCCAGGCGCCTGTGTTCTCCAGCTCCCCACCCCAGGCCCTTCCTCCCCAAACAGGTTCCTGAGTCTCCTCCTCCCAATTCTCCTCCCCAGAGGCGTGGCAGGAAACCTGCTCCTCTTTCTCGCTCTGCCCGTGAGGCTCAGCGACGCCTGAACCATTCCATCATCGAGAAAGCTCGTCGTACAAAGATCAACAATGCCCTGGCCACATTGAAGGAACTCGTCCCCCTCGACTACGGTAGCAAGGCCAAGTCACAAGACAACAATGACAGCAACAACAACAACAACGGCGACGACGACAACGACAATGATGATGATGACGACGACGGGGAATATGGCGTCGATAAAAAGAAACCAATAAAACGCAGGTCGGGCAAGAAAGAAGAGAAAGAGCGAGAATACAAACTCGAAATTCTTGTACGGACCGTTGCTTTCATGCAAGATCTTCTGCAACGTGTAGCTATACTCGAGCAAGCTAATCCACTCTGCTCTAAATGCAGTGGAGTTCTTCCCACTGAATCGCAATGTGATTCTACTACGCCAGAGTCAGAGTCTAGTCCCCCCTCTAAACGCGCTCGTATAGAGTCTTATGAGACTCATGGTATTCCATCACCACACGAGGCTTCTCCTCCAGATTACCTGTCGATACAAAATCGACTTCCATCCATTTCATCGTGGTTACCCGGTACATTAGACCCATCCACACTCTCTCCTCGAAACAATGGAGATTGGGTTTCGTCTGGACAACTACCGACTCCTCCTTCATCCACTCAGGTCCGCCCTGCTATCACCTCAGCTTATAGCTCACATCGCAATATCTCATCATCCTCTCCCTTGCTCATGCGTACCCCAGAAGAAGAGCATGCAGCTACAATGTTGTTACAAATCAGTGCTTCCTCCTCACCCCCATTTCGCCCTTTACCACCCTCTATTATGTCATCTACGGAGTCTCTTCACCATATATTGCCGTTGACCACCACCTCTGTTGCGTCTTCTAGAATGCACTTGAGAAAGACGATGGAGGGACGACATGATCTTGAGAGTATGGGCATACAGACGCCTTCGAGTTTGTTGGGCTTGGATCAAGCGTAAATAGATATACTTTCGGTTTTTTTTTTGTATACTAGAAAGGACGCGACCACGTTGTGGTAGAAATAGCTCGATATTTGAGTCGACCTGTTCAATGTAGTCTCTATCTTATTGTCAAATACGCTGTGCGATAAACATGGGGAGTCCAGTGTGATGTATATAGATTGACAAGTTGAATGACTATGGTTTGATTGCCCCGAGAAAATATCCTGATGACTGTATTTGGGAAAAGTCGGTGTACAAATACTGATTAACACGTACATCATAGTTCCTCATGGTACCTTGATTTAAAATGTTGATCACATTTACTCAATTGGACTGAATTCAGTCAACTGAGTATCACATA
>Ga0154005_100467_pt1 | contig 16522 bp, 18 predicted proteins | sample TSFL089MetaG_FD_104698 | JGI IMG/M metagenome (GOLD analysis project Ga0154005, IMG submission 104698) | Attine ant fungus gardens microbial communities from Florida, USA - TSFL089 MetaG | ecosystem: Host-associated > Fungi > Mycelium > Unclassified | place: USA: Florida, Lake Talquin State...
AGTCCTCGCTAATTGGTCTAGCTACTTATATGTGAATCAGTATTTACTAGTATTTGTCTACTCAAATTATCCCATGGACTCCTTTTGAGTCATAGTGTCCCATGCACTTCAAACTATTACATATGAAAATGAAAAAGAAATAAAATAATCCACCACCGTGGATGCCCTAGCTCGCCTATTGTTTTATTACACTTTAGCTACTATGTGTGCCTTGAATTTGATTAAGTTTCCATGCCCATCTCATTTCTCACAGAAGACAATATGGCTGCCCATAGCCTTTTGTCCCTTAGATAAGCCATCAACCACCTCGAAGACACCTAACTTTTGAAGTTGAGCAAACTCTGATTTTATAGCCTGCTCCCACTGCTTTGAGTGTGGGGAATGGATAGCCTCCTGGTAAGTTTTTGGTTCTTCAGCAACTGTAATAAAAGTGAAGTTAACATTGCCTAGTGTGGTAACGTCATCAATAGCTGTGAGTGTAAAATGGCTTGGAGTTTTTTGTTTGCATCCAGAACGGTGTGGAGCTGGGAGGGGAGGTGAGTTTGGAACTTCATCAGGTCCACTGGCTTTTGTGAGGGAGTTAATTTCTGCATTATCAAATAGTGGAACAGCAAGTGGGGAAGGGGATTCCTTGAGGAGAGTGTTGTCTTTTTGAATGGGAAGTGGGGTAATATCCTTCTGAATGGCATTGTTAACTAAAATATTGACATCTTTGTTGTTGGTAGGGGTATCTTGGACTTTGATGGATGCCAAATTGCTTAGTGAGTTATCTTCAAAGAATCTAACATCTTGAGAGGCTATTAATTTGCCATTCTCAAGGTCTTCAAGATGATAATCTTTTGTTTTATCCACCCACCAACCAAGCATTCAGACTTTGACTGCCTGAGATTCCAGTTTGCCTCTGTGCACCTACCTTGGTACATGTGCCCATCCTAGTGAGCCAAAAACTTGTAAATGAGATACATCAGGCTTACAGCCTGTCCAAGCCTCATAGAGGACAACACCATTCAAACCAGTTGTAGCAGACAGGCTTCTAATGTAGACTGCGTAAAAGAAAGCTTCATCCCAGTATTACAAGCTGATATTTGTAGTATAGAGCATTGATTGAACCATTTTAAAAAATACAGCAATGACTCATTTAGCGATTCCATTCTGCTCTGGAGTATAAGGAATAGTAGTCTCATGAATGATACCATTGCAGTGGCAGAAGGTGTTCATTATGTTATTGACAAATTCTAATCCATTGTCAGAGCATAGATAGCATACTTTCAACCTGGACTGTCTTTCAAGCATAGCTAGGACATTGTGAACAGTAACACCAACATCTTCCTTGATATGCAGGAGCCTTCCCACTGGATATCTACAACTGACTTCAACTATTACTAGAGCATAGAGGAAGCCATCCTAGGTTGGAATCAACATCAGACTAGTAATGTCCATAATGACAAGCTCCATCTTTATATAATGAGTGCTGCTAAAGTTAGGAAAGGAAAAATGATATGATTTGCCATTAGTGCAACCACTACAGATGTGGTTGAACTCGCGAAGTGTGCTAATTTTGAGGCCTTTGACTAGGTTTTGACGTTGCATAGAATCTATAGCTTGGGGACTCAAGTGCCCCATATGTTGGTGCCACAAGCACATACTAAGAAGACCACCAGCCAGGTAAGCAGTATCAGTGACTGGGGAAGTATACTGGATATGATACAAGGTTCCAGTCAAGCCTATTAAGGAGGCCCTAAAGAGTTCCTCACCATCCTTGAAGATTGCAAGTCCTTTATTGAAACTTTGGACAGATGCCCCTTTATGGTGGAGAACACCAAGACTAACAAGATTGGTACCTAGATGAGGAATATGAAGGACATCTTGAAGGGTAATGCTCAACCAACCACTGGGAAGCATTGTAGAGAAGAGAACCAAACCTTGACCAGCTACAGGAACTTTGTTATAGCTACCAATGGTGATAAATTCATTAGAGGATTCCATGTAAGTGACAAAGTGCTCTCTGCTAGTGAACATGTGTGATGTAACACCACAATCTAGGAGGATATCAGCACTCGAAATGGTGTTGGTAGACACCATGAGCATTTTGCCAACTTCATGTACTCCTGGGGACTATAGCTGTTCAATAGCAAGATTAGCAGATACTCCAGGCTGAGATGAGTCTCTGTTGACTTTGGAAGTGCACTCAGGAGCCCAATGCTCCTCTTGGCTGCAGACATGACATTTAGTGCCTGCAGGTCGAGTTCGAGGTTTTTTCCCTTTGTCAAGGTGCTTTGCTTTCTTTCCCCTTTTTCTAGAGTTGTTCAAAGATGACAAAGGCTTGGTGAAAAGGGCTATTTGGTCAGATTTGGCTTTTTTATCCTTTTCATCAGAAAGATGATCATGTTCAGAGTAGTCATGGACAGATATGAGTTCTGCGGTGAGGACATCTAAAGTGAGGCCTTTTCTCTTATCAAGCAGATTTTGTTTGACAATGTCCTAGATATTGGAGTGAGGGAAAGAATAGAGTATAGCATAGAAAATGAGTATATCCTCAAATTTGTGACCAGCTTCAGTGATGCGACATTTCAGATTTAAAAATGACCCAATATGGTCAGACATAGAGGTATGTTCATTCCACTTTCTAAGATAAAGCTCTTGGAAATAATAGTGCACATTAGTGTCCTGTCATTGAGTAACATGAAACTGACAAAGGCAGTCCCACATTTCTTTGGAAAAAGTAGCAGATTGGACATGCTCATGCTGTCTATATTCAATAGCTCCTTGCATTAATCTCATAGCAGCTAGGTCAGATTCCAGCCATTGCATATGCTCGGTTCATAAATGGACCCATTCCTTGTAATTGTCAGAGCTGAGGACAGGTTTCCCAGGCATCAATAGAAGGATTAGTGGAGGGAGTTGGAGGGGTAGGTCGCTGGCCATTGACAATGAGCCAGAGGAGTCATACTTGGAGGATGGACATCATGTTATCCAACCATGTGTGGTAATTGCTTCCATTTAATTTCAGAAAATTCAGCATTAAAGACATTTTGCCAATGGGTACCATAACCTAACAGATTTAAAGTACAGGTATGTCTTTGAAACAAAGGCCAGATAGAAATGACTAGATGAATTGAATGTTTGGGAAGAAATACAGAAGGTACATGCACCTAAGACCAGATAGAAATGACTGGTCTTAGGACTTACATGATAAACACTTTATGTGCAATACAGGTGTACTATTATTTACCTAAGAATAGACATGTTTCAGGCATTTCTGTATGTCTCTCAATCTGAAACATAATGAGACAGAGGAGGAATGACAAAAGGTAGATGGATTTTCTAGAACATACTTCATTATGCTATCCCTCTATATTGGATGGGTGTGGGATCTAAGAATAAAAAGAACCAAGTAGAACATGGTCTATGAGGTTGCTTATGCATTACGAATGTAGACATCATTGTACATACTTAAAACATGCTTTATTCTGGAACTAGAGCTGAAACAATAGTGAATCTTCAGATATAGTAAATGCAGCAGTCGGAGTAGTACCAAGGGATGGCTTAGCAATGTCAAACCCTTGCAGACAATAACACGCTAGAGGGTCTCTGTAGTTGATGAAATTTTTAACTAAAAGATGAAATAACTCAGATGATACCTAGTTGGTAATCAACTAGTGTATTAAATACCTAAAAGATGAAATAACTACATGAGCATTAAGTTTGTAGTTATACAGTAAGTGGCAGAGGAAGCTTACCTCAGATGACACCTAGTTGGTGATCAACTGAGGTTCTAACTACATAACTCAACTGTTAAATACCTGGTAATGTATGTTATGTCTTAGCTAAATATACTATAGTATGTTTCACTTAAGATAATAGAACTGAAACCTTTGTGAGTCAGTCCTTATCAACACTTCCCCTGGACTGACGTATTCACAACTCTTAGGTTGAGTCTCATCCTATGTACAAATTTGTGTAGTGTGTCTTGTGTTAGTGTCTTCATTAAAATATCAGCTATGTTCTCAGTTGTTGGGGTGTACTGAAATATGACATTACCTAATTTTGTTTGTTCCTTGATAAAATAATGCCAAACATTGATATGCTTTGTATGTTGGTGGTTCTTATTGTTTAGACTATTGGAGATAGAACCACTGTTATTTGCAAAAATCTTGAGTGGTCTTAGGATTGGTAATCCTACTTCATCAAAATACTTTGATAACTACAAGGCTTAAGTAGTTGCCCTTGAGAATGCCATGAATTCTGCCTATACTGTAGATAGTACCACTATATCTTGTCTTTTGCACTCCCAAGAGATTGGCCCTCCCATTATCATGAAAATGTTACCTTCAGTAGATCATCTAGTGTCTTTGCATCCAGTGTAATTAGAGTTGACATAACTAACAGGTTTAAGATCACCACCTTCTTTGTAAGGAATGGTCACCCAAGTAACTCAGATAGGCAGCTCCCAACTCTAAGTCAGAGTAGACAAAGAGAACTCATTAGAGTTTCCACTGGATTTGAGTATACTACTTATATCTAGTCTATGTACTACCTTCCCATAGTGATTATGTGACATCAATGTAACATATCATGTAACTGATTATGTGACCTCCCATGTGACTGATCATATGACTTCTCTGATTATGTAAGTCTGTTCTAAAAATAGAAAGTGAAAATAGAAAAGAAAAGAAAAAGAAAAAGTCCTTGTATCATGATTCATAACATCCTTTGTATATGATCCTGTAGTCTATTGTTCCTTTTACATATGCAAGAGTATGCTTTAATGCATTCTAGTAAGTATTTTCTGGGTTGTGGGAAAAACAAGCTAGTTTATTAATTGAGTAGGCAAGATCTGGTCTTATGGTAACTTATAACCATATAAGCAATCCTAAAGCTTCATGAAATGGTATGTTTCTTATCTTGTTTACCTCATCAGGTGTAGAGGGGCAGTCTTCTACTGAAAGTATCAAGCTAGGAGGGAGAAGGGTTATCATAGGCAAATACATATCCATATTGAACTGCTTGAGAAGATATTCACAATATGCACATTGTAACAAGATGACATCTCCTAGTAAGTTCTTGTCAATGCACATACCATGTATTAGTTTTGCTTCTTCTAGGTTTTTAATCTCATAGCTTGACCCTAGTAGAGATTTGGCCAACTGTTCTCCTTCTATAGTAGAAGAGGCTTCCAGAATATCATTGGTTCAGATAGAGGTTAATGTAAGTTTGTTGCCATAAACTCTTGATCAGATTTGAGGATTGGCATATGATTTGCAGTATCCATGACCCTGAAAGGTTTTGTCCAAGTTTTCTGCCCAATTATGGGCTCCTTGCATAGTTCCATAGAGGGTTTTTTATAATTTCCAAACATGGTCATCTCCCCCTTTCTCAAATCCCTTTGGCTGTTCCATGTAGATATCATAAGTATTATCACTGTTAAGGAAAGCAGATACAAAATCAATCTGCTAAAGACAAAGCCATCAGGATGCTGCTATAGCACAGACAAGGTAAATAGATTCTAACTGAGCAACAGAAGCATAGGTTTTCTCATAGTCTTTATCTATGATTTGTGTGAATCCTTTTGCTACTGTCCAGGCTTTCTATTTTTCAAGTCCTCCATCCTCTCTCTATTTTACTGCAAATACCCACTTCAATCCAACTACATTCCATTCTAATGGTTGTAGTACTACTTCATGATGTTTCTAGTCTTCAACATTGCAATCTCTGCAGCCATTGGTTCCCACCATAGGTCTGGTTGTCTCATTGCCTCTTTAAACATTCTCAGGATCTAGTTTTCATTCTCAACATTATTTGCAATTGGTCTGTTGAGGTATTTGAGAGACTCTTGTAGTTGAGTACTTGGTCTTGCAGTTCTTTGAAATCTTCCTAGTGCAAAAGGTGAGATTTCAGAGACTTCATCTGATTCTTTTTCTATAACAGCAGTAGAATTATCATCAGTTGGAGTTATCTGTATATCTTTGTTGTCCTTGTGTAAGTTGTAATTGGTTAGGGGTCTTAGAGCAATTCCTTGTATTGGTAGGGGTGTCAGATCTGTACTAGCATTGTTGTTAGAGCTAGTGGTCTCATTGTTAGATGAAGGATTGTAAATAAATGGATCATTGTCATTATAGAATACAGCTGGGGTTAGTTGCCTTGCAATGTGAGTTGTCCCCTCTGTCAGGTTTGACTCCAGGGAGGGAATTCTTTTATGGGGGCTTGGCCTCAACAGTGAGTCGTGCCTGCTTCTACACTTGCCCCTTTTAGAACTCAAGAAGATTTATTAAGAGAGAGAGAGAGATGTGAGTTGACAAGGGTGGGGTCCTCCTGAGAGAGAATGAAACTAAGATAGTTACAACAATTGGTAATTATTTAAATAATTTAGGGGGTTCCAGAAAGGCTGATGGTGAGCTAACTAATCCCTGCATACACATGACGTGTGCTAATGGGGGTGGTGAAGGAAATTTAAGATTTGGTTTTATAGGGGGGAAATGGTATTTCAAATAAGGTATAAATGTGCTTTACTGTTCTTATAAAAGTGGGTACTACCGAGTCAGAGAATCAAAATCTCCAAGTCATTCCACAATTGTGTGCAATCAAGTAGGCACTGGGGTGGTAATTAAATATAAAAGGGAGGAGCTCACAAGATAGTAAACACTTGTTAATAGATACTAGAATGAAAGAAATGTTTTTAGTTTATGCTTGAGAGCACTCTTACCAGTCAGATCTCAAAGATGTGTAGTCCTCTCATACCATAGCACTACCATCAAAAATACTAGTCTAGTAGGCTGGCTCACCATCAATACAGCAGTTCTACCTAGATCTTACATTGCCCTCGTGCAAGCTCATTCTCAACTGACCATACAGTTGGCAACTTACTCTGAAAACATGTAGTGAGTGGTTCAGCTCCTTGTCAGGTTTGACTCCAGGAAGAGAATTCTTCTATGGGGGCTTGGCCTCAACAATGAGTTGTACCTGCTCCTACACTTGCCCCTTCTAGGATTCAAGGGGATTTATTAAGAGAGAGAGAGAGATGTGAGTTGACAAGGTGGGGTCCTCCTGAGGGAGAACGAAACTAAGGTAGTTACAACAATTGGTAATTATTTAAGATATTTGGAGGGTTCCAGAAAGGCTAATGGTAAGCTGACTAATCCCTGCGCATGCATGACGCACACACGGTATGCATCACAGTGTTACCATTGTAACAGTACCCCCCTCCTCATGGTCACACCCTTGTGGCCATAGATCAGCTCGTGGTTTCCTCGTTCATGACTAGTGGTATAGTTTTGGAGGTTCCCAGGATCATGGTTCAGAGTCTAGTGCATGGCCCAGGTTTTCCTGGGTAAAGGAAGTGGAATTCAGACATTAACTCGGCTGCATTCTCTAGATCAGAGGCTGGCATCCACAAATATTCATCTGGGGTGCCCTCATACCCTGACCATTGGATGAGGTATAGCAGTGGGTCTCTCCTTCACCAGTCAAGTTTGGAGTCCAGTATCTGGGCCACCTCAAATTCCAAGTTACCATCAATTTCTATGGGAGGTGGAGGAGGATTGACGTGGTTAGGGATGTTGCTGAGGGTGTTATAAAATAGCAGACAAGCTAGACAATCTGCGGTGGCAGATTATTTTATTTCTTTTTCTTTTCTAATAATTATGTAATATTAAATGTGCATGGGACATCATGACTCAAAAGAGATGTGTGGGATAAAATAGTTAGGCAAATACTTGTAAACACATATTTATGTATAAGTAGCTGAGCCAATTAGTGGGAACTCTAACAAGTTCTCTTTGTCAACTCTGACTTAGAGTGTGAGCTGAGGTTATCTCTACCAACGTTCACTACACTAGAACTCGTTTTCACTACAAGCTCCTGACCTCCTCAGTCCTGAGCAATCTTACTCTCATAATCTCTCTCGGTGTGTGATCAACTCAGATCTCTCCCAACTTCCTCATAGCCGGGCCACAGGCTTAAGTGGACTGACTGGGAAGTTTAGACCCCAGAGGTGGATGGTTAAGACCAAACTCAGATACTAGCCCAGACCAAACCTTACAATTGAGTGGGTTCCATAGTATACTTGTACATTTTTTGTTGTATCAACTTTGTGCTACTGGTCCATTGTGATCAGTCTATACAGAAGAATAGTAGTCACTCCTTAAGAGGCTACTTAGAGTAGGGATCTTCTCCGTGAAGTGATAGTCTACCCTAGTATTAGGGCAGTAGTCAGTACAGCAGTAGGCATCTGGCTGGGTGAAGATCGTGTACCCCAGCAGACATAAAAGTGAGATAGGTGAAGAACATGACAAGTCCCTTAAAAATACATAAACTTTTTCTTACCACAACAATAACTTGCCCTTCTAAGTACATCACACAATGTCCTTGGAAGTGTACAACCAAATCATGAGCGACATGCTCAACCAAAGGCATGCCCTCGCTAAATTAAGGGCAGAATTAGAAGAGAAAGTAGGATTTGTAGAAGGTGTGGGAGGTTTGGGCACCTTGCCTGGAAGTGCAGAGGAAGAGAGGAGGAGAAGAAAGTAGTAAGGGGAAATAGATTTGAAGTGTTGAAGAGTAGGGTAATGCAGTGTGGAGTGAGAGAAGTAAGGAAGCAAAAAGTAGTGAGAGAGGCAGTGAAATGTTTTGGATGTGGGCAAGAGAGGCACAAAAAGCGGAAGTGTCTACAAAAGAAAGAGAGGAGAGGAGAGGAAGTGGCACCACCGTGAGAAGTATGGGAAAAGGTGAAGAAGCACAGTGGAGCAAGAGGATTACCCCCAAGGGGGGCAATGATATGTATGGAAGGGTGGACAACACCCAGAGAGGTGGTGACTTTTGTGGAGTGTAGAGGATACGACTATAAGAGAACGAAGATGGAAAAAAACAGAGGACAGGGTTTCCTGGGGAAAGTGCAGTTGAGTAATATGTGGTGTGGAGGCTGCAAGAAGGCGTGGAATTGGAGAGATAGAGAAGCTGAGAGTGAAAGAGCAGAGAGGGTAAAATGCAGTACATGTGGAGGAAAGGATGCAGTTATTTGGAAGATGGAGAGGAATGAGAAAGGAGAAATTTTCTGTCTACCTTGTAGGACAGGAAAGAAAATGCTGTGGTAGAATTGGGGGGGAGAGGTGGAATAGACAGTGCCTAGGGCCCAGAAGGGGGGGGCTGGAATCACTGATCCGAGGAGGATGGCAGAAACTGTCAATCAAAAGGCAGTGCAGAAAGGGGAAGCAAGAGAAGTGAGGCGAACATTTAAGCCTCTAAGAGAAGTGTGGATGACTGTGGATATTGAGAAAATAGATACTCACGAAGGGAGAACAGTAAAAGTGTTGTTGGATAGTGGAGCAACAGAGATGTTCATGAGCAAAAGCTTGGCTCAAAAGGGAGGATACAGGTTGATTAAATTAGATTGACCTTTACAAGTGAGAAACATAGATGGCACTAGTAATAGTGGAGGTGCGATTACACATGAGGTGGAGGTAAATATGTTCTATAAAGGACATATGAAAAGAGTATGGATGGATGTCTGCAAATTAGGAAAGATGGATGTGATATTGGGCATGCCATGGTTGGCAGCTCATAATCCAGAGATAGATTGAGAGAAGGGGGAAGTAAGAATGACAAGATGTCCACCACTGTGTGGAAAAACAATAAGGATAAAAGGAAAGAAAGAAATAAGAGAAGATAAAAAGAAAATTGTTAGATGGGCAGTGGACGAGAAAGAGGATTGGGGACGAGAGGAAGAAATTGAAGCAGATTACAGGAAGGTGGAGGAAATGGTACCTAAATGGTTCCATAAATGGTTGAAGGTATTTGGGAAGGTGGAATCTGAAAGAATGCCAGTCAGAAAGGTGTGGGATTATGCGATAGATCTCAGCGACAACTTTAAAGCAAGCAAAGCAAGAGTATATCCTCTTTCTAGGAATGAAAAGGAGGAAGTACAAAAGTTTGTCAATGAACATTTAAAGAAGGGGTATATTAGACCTTCAAAATCGCCTCAGATGTCACCAGTGTTCTTTGTGGGCAAGAAGGATGGAGGGAAGCGAATGGTTATGGACTATAGGAGACTCAATAAGCAGATAATCAATAATAACTACCTTCTGCCATTGATTAGACTTAGTAGACTCTATGGGAAATAAAAGAGTATTTACTAAAATGGACCTCTGATGGGGCTATAACAATGTGAGGATAAAGGAAGAAGATGAGTAGAAGGTGGCCTTTACTACTCATGTGGGGTCGTACAAGCCAGTAGTGATGTTTTTCGGAATGACGAATTCACCTGCCACATTCCAAGGCATGATGAATGAAATTCTGAGAGATATGATCAATGAGAGAAAGGTAGCGGCATTTGTAGATGATGTGTTGATAGGGACAGAGATAGAGGAAGGACATGATAAAATTGTAGAAGAAGTATTGAGGAGGTTGGAGGAAAATGACCTATATGTGAAACCAGAGAAATGTGCTTGGAAAGTGCAGAAGGTGAATTTCCTAGGAGTAGTAATGGGTCAAGGGAAGATTGAAATGGAGGAAGATAAAGTGGCGGGAGTATTAAACTGGCCAGTACCTAAGATGGTCAGAGATGTTAGTAAGTTCTTGGGCCTTGCAAATTACTATAGGCAATTTGTGAAAGACTTTGCCAAATTAGCTCAGCCATTGAATAACTTGATGAGAAAAGAAGAGAAGTGGAGATGGGGAAGCAAGCAACAGAAAGCGTTCGAACAGTTCAAGCAGGTCTTCACAAGTAGACCCTTATTAGTTGCACCAGACATAAACAAGGAATTTAGAGTGGAAGCAGACGCTTCTAACTTTGCAACAGGAGGGGTATTATCAATCAAATGCGAAGATAATAAGTGGAGACTGGTGGCATACATCTCTAAGTCGCTAAATGAGACTGAAAGAAACTACAAAATACATGACAAAGAGATGCTAGCCATGATAAGATGCTTGGAAGCATGAAGACACTTTCTAGAAGGATCCCAGAGTAAATTCAAAGTTTGGACAGATCATAAGAACTTAGAATATTTTATGAGTAACCAAAAGTTAAATCGCCGATAAGCACAATGGGCTCTATATTTATCCAGGTTCAACTTTGTATTGAAACATATTGCAGGAAGCAAAATGGGAAAGGCAGATGGATTGAGTAGGAGACCAGATTGGGAGGTTGGAGTGGAAAAGGATAACGAAGAGCAGATGTTGGTCAAGAAAGAATGGCTGGAGGTGAAGAGGATCAGAGTGGCAGAAGTAGTGATAGAAGGAGTAGATTTGCTGGATAAAGTAAGGAAATGTGAAGCAAAGAATGATGAGGTGGTAAAAGCAGTGGAGGAAATGAAGCAAGCAGGGGTAAAGATGTTAAGAGATGAAGAATGGCATCAAGAAGACAGCCTAATGCTAAAAGAGGGAAAAGTATATGTCCCTAGAGATGAGAAGTTGAGAGTAGAAGTGATCAGGCTATACCATGATATACCTGTAGAAGGACATGGAGGACAGTGGAAGATGGCGGAATTGGTAACAAGAAATTTCTGGTGGCCAGGGGTCACTAGAGAGGTGAAAAGATACATGGAGGGGTACGATGTCTGCCAAAGAAACAAGAATCAAACACAACCACCAGCAGGGAAACTGATGCCAAATTTAATTCCGGAGAAGGCGTGGACCCATATTAGTGCAGACTTCATTACGAAATTGCCTTTAGCACAAGGTTACGACTCAATCTTAGTAGTAGTAGATAGGTTTACAAAAATGGCACACTTTATTCCTACTACAGAGAAAACGAGTGCAGAAGGACTAGCATGATTGTTTAGAGATAACATTTGGAAGTTGCACGGACTACCAGATAGTATTATTTCAGACAGAGGACCACAATTTGTAGCAGGTATCATGAGAGAGTTAAATCACATGCTGGAGATCAAGACAAAATTGTCTACAGCATTCCACCCACAAACAGATGGCCAAATGGAAAGAATAAACCAAGAATTGGAACAGTACCTCCATATGTTCATAGACCACTGACAAGAACAGTGGCCAGAATGACTGGGAACGGTGGAATTTGCCTACAACAACAAGGTGCACACTGGAACTAAAGTATTGCCCTTTAAGGCAAACCAAGAACAGGATTCACAGATGGGATTTGAGTTGAGAAAGAAGGAGAAGTACAAAGGAGCAGAGAAATTTGCAGAAAGAATAAGAAAAGTGCAGGAGGAAGCTAAGGCAGCACTGCAGAAAGCGCAAGAAGATATGAAGCAGTATGTAGACAGAGAGAGAGGAGAAGTAGAGGAGTATAGGATAGGTGACTTAGTGCTACTCAGTACTAAAGACTTGAAGTATCAGATGGTTGGAAGACAAATGGAGAAATTCACTGAACGCTTTGTAGGACCTTACAAAGTGAAGGCAATCATTTCCAGTAATGCAATAGAATTGGAGTTGCCGAGCACAATTAAAATACATCTGGTAGTTAACGTCAGTAGGGTACGAAAGTATAAGTTGCAAGTGGAAGGACAAAGAAAGGAGATGCCACAACCAGTGGTAATCGAAGGGGAAGAGAAATGGGAGGTTGAGAAGATCATGAACAAGAGAAAAGTACAAGGAAGGGACAAGTATTTGGTATGATGGAAGGGATGTACAGCAAAAGAAGACACATGGGAAAATAGAGAAAATCTGAAGAATGCAATGGAATTGGTAGAAGAATTTGAGAAGGAATATTGTAGGGAGGAAGAGGAAGAAGTAAGGTGGCAAGAGGAAGAAGAAGATAACAAAACATTTAGAAGAGAGCTGCCAGGGAGGTATACGGCCAAATTGCTCTATAGATAGGGCAATAGGAAATATGATCGCGAATACTGGAGGAAAATGGAGGAAAACTGGAAGAGATAGAAAAGAAATCCATTTTCCAGATATAGTAGAAATCTGTTCTTGAAAAGAATGGAAGAAGAGGAACATGAATACAAGGGAGCAATGATAGAAGAATGAAATGAAGAAGAGGATGAGGGAGATCGATGAAGGATAGAGGAAAATAGGAAGTATTTGGAGGGGTTGGAAGATGAAAACCAAGACATGGGTAACCTAAGAGACCCATACAATGAGCTATGAAGAAGTCCTTGGGATGAGGACCCTTGAGAGGGGGGTGGTATTATAAAATGGCAGGCGAGCTAGACGATCTATGGCAGCGGATTATTTTATTTCTTTTTCTTTTCTAATAATTATGTAATATTAAATGCGCATGGGACATCATGACTCAAAAGAGATGCATGGGATAAAATAGTTAGGCAAATACTTGTAAACACATATTTGTGCATAAGTAGCTGAGCCAATTAGCAGGAACTCTAACAAGTTCTCTTTGTCAACTCTGACTTAGAGTGTGAGCTGAGGTTACCTCTACCAATGTTCACTACACTTATGAGATAACAAACACTGGTAGTTTAGAGACTAGAATAAAAAGAAAATTTTTTTAGTTTCTGTTCAAAAGCACTCTTACTGGTTAGATCTCAAAGGTGTGCATTTCTCTCATACTGTAGCACTACCATCCAAGGTACTAGTCTAGTAAACTGGCTCACCATTCTACTGATACCAATACACTGCAAGTGATACCATGTCTGGCAACCATCACATTGAACAAGTGCTCTCTTGCATTACAAATACAAATATTGTCTTCATCTTTATTCTCTATGGACATCTCCTGCTATCTCTACTGATTATGGTATGCAAATGCACAAACATTCCTCTTAGCTAACAAAGCTGTATGAATATCAGAGGACTGAGAGACACTTCTTGACATATGCACTTGATCATCAAAGTGGACATGATGCAGGGCATGACCAAGTGAGCACAGATGGGACTCTGCACATTGGTGTTTGCGTTTAAAGGAGGGAAGCATGTGTTCCCAGTGTCTAAACAAAGGAGAGGTATGGATGAGAAGGCAAACATGGTAGGGTTAGGTGTAATGAGGTCACCTACTCGGCCTTCTGTGAACTAGCTGAGAGGGAGTGATATGGTACTTGTCATGAAAACATAGTCCAATTCAAGGCAAAAAAAATGAAACAAGACTTCAAATGTCGAATGAGAGTTTCAGGAACTGTGCCTATTTATATAAGACAACCAATGGAGATATTAGACAGTTATTGTGAAATTAGTTACTTTCTGTATCTCAAAGAACGACTGTAGAGACATGGATCTATCAAGATAAAAGGCTCGAATCTGAGAGGTCTATGAATAGATTGAACTGTTCCTGTTACTGATAACCATTCACGTGTCACCTGACATGTCAAGTTATCTAGATGTTATCTAGATTTGTCACAATCATACTTTTCCAGTATAATGCCAGTCATCTTTAAATGTATTCTGTATTATTCTCAAGATAATGTTAGCTAATGTCTACTGTAGATGCAATGCTTTCTCTCTGGAGTTCTTGAGGCTGTTCTCAATGGTAATGGTTGGAAGAAGTTGTTGAACCCCACTGTTGCCCATGGCTAGACTACATGGCCCACAGGGTCAAACAATTAGGAAAGATATGGTGTTTGTTATGACTACAATGGTGAAATAGAAATAGGAGGCATCATTTACTCTAAATTTCAAATGCAAGCCAATGCCGATAATAAGATCCCATCTACTATCAAAAGGTGGCATGGGGTAAAGGGTGGCACTTATGCTGTTATAGCAGATATATTCGTTCCTAAGGATAGAAATAAGCAGGACATGATGGATGCTCTTACCAAGACCCACAAGAAAGTTAAAAGTGTTTAAACAGTCCTCCTCTCTATGTACACATCATTCGCACAAATGCTGTTTGTTGATTATGTCAAATATATACTTGTATCTCACTTATCTCTGCATTATTTTGAATGTAAACTTTGAGTGGAAGTTGTTAAGTAAAAGTTGAAATATGTGGAAGATGCATGGTGAGCTTTGATGCTATTGTCATAGTATCAACTCACTTGTGGCATGCTTGAGCATCAAAAGAACAGATTTGAACTTGATCTTGGGCAAGAGCTTCTTTGTCTGTCAAAACCATAAGGCATGGCTGGTATGCACCCAATGTGATCAAAATAACTTGTTGCACTGCAGGAGATCTGAAAATGGCATGAATCTGTGGCTAGGACAAAAATGTAGAGCAGGCAACAGTAGGTGGCTTCCTATAAGCAGTCTAAAAAAATTTGGGACCTCAGTTTTCTTAGAATGGTCTGTGTCGAAATGCTGGACATTCATTTAACATTACCAGATGTCATAATATAAGGAAAATTGTTAGACTGTCTTTCAGACTCTATTCTTAGAATCTGGATTCCTAAAGTTACCCAGTGCAGATGATAGTGTTCAATGTATAGTAGACTTAAAAACTATAATAAATGGTCTACAAAACACAATAAGACAGAATGTGCATATGGGAGAATTATAGCTCACCTCAGACATTACCCAATGTGGTAGATAACTGAGTGTTAGGATCTTGAAGTAATTCAAGAATAGTTGTCAGTTATTATATGGATTAAGGCTAAGGGGCCTTTCCTTGTAGTAGTATTATATGTAATTATTGTATTAGGACCTGGCTATATTGTAGTGGTCATTGGTTGTGATGACCAGCATACTGAGAGTAATAAGAGAGTAAAGGGAAAATATATAGGGTTTGTGATGAACAGTACAGAGTATTTGGTATCAAGTTCTAATGTAATGACAAGAATAGTTGAGATGACTGGCTTATCACACTCAATGTTTGTGAGAGAATGAAGAGAACTCAATGAAGTTCCTCTATGAATTGCTCTACCTACTTATACACAAATGTTATTTGTCTATGTGTATGCTTAAGTAATTTCCCATGATCCTTTTAGAAGGTTCCATCACATGATCTCTGTATTATCTGATCTTATCTCCCATTCTATTTTTAGCACCCTTCATCCAATCCATCAGAGAAGTGTTCCCATTCTTTCCATTCCTTTAGTCATACAATTTTAGAACTGGGCTAGTTTATGATATAGAGCATAGACTGCAATGTAATTATAGGAGATGTATTTGACTAGAATATCTATTATGAAAAGGAGAATAATAATGATAATTAATCAAATAAAATAAAAAGAAAAGAAAAGAACTATAAAAATGATATAAAGCTGAAACTTAACTTGAGTAACTAAGAGCTCTTTTTCTCTTATTTTTTTTTTTTTACAAAAACTCTATAAAACTTCTCTCAAGGGTTATCCACTCTAAAGGAGGACTTGGGCATTCACTTGGACTAGGAGCTAAACTGCTCATTATGTATTTTTGGAGTAAGTTACCAACTGTATAGTCAGTTGAGAATGAGCTTGTATAAGGACAACATGAGATCTAGATAGGACTGCTGTATTCATTCGTACCCACCTCGAGTTTGGCAAACTCAAGACCCGACACTCTACCAGCCTCTTCATAACTCACCCTAACAGAACCCTCCATGTATACCTAAAACTCCAACACAAAGAGGACGATACTCGGATTTTGACATGTCTTTATCTGATTCAAGGCTCCCATCAACTCGGCTTCCAAGACTAAATTTCCAATCGAGGAGCAAACACGAGATTCATATGATGCCAGAGCAACA
>Ga0154005_100475_pt1 | contig 16218 bp, 18 predicted proteins | sample TSFL089MetaG_FD_104698 | JGI IMG/M metagenome (GOLD analysis project Ga0154005, IMG submission 104698) | Attine ant fungus gardens microbial communities from Florida, USA - TSFL089 MetaG | ecosystem: Host-associated > Fungi > Mycelium > Unclassified | place: USA: Florida, Lake Talquin State...
GGCCCTGACTACGTTTAAAAAGAAGCGTGACCTGTAAATCTTCCGGTAGCGCTTTTTAATTCGCGGGGGCGGTCTTCATTGCCGGGCGCTGTGGCAGGACCACCAGAAAAGCGATGATGATCAGTGCCAGCGTCAGCGAGGCGCCATAGCGGCTCAGTGCGAGTCCGCCCGAAGCAAGGGGTTTATCCAGGAAGTCACCGACAACGGCACCCAGTGGCCGTGTCAGGATAAAGGCTGCCCAGAACAGCGCGGTGCGTGACAGGGAGGTAAAGCGACTTGCCGCCCAGATGATCGCCAGCGCGCCGATAAACAGCAGGATCCCGCCATCGTAACCCAGGCCTTCGCTGTCTGCCGTCCAGTCACCCAATGCGGTGCCCAGTGTCTGAGAAAACATAATGGTGACCCAGTAAAAACTCTCAGTAACACCGTTGCTTACCGAACTCACTGCAACCGTTCCACAGGTCATTTTCCAGAGGAAAAGAGAGAGGATCAGCAGAGTGCTCAGCAGCAGCGTACCGCCCAGATAACCAATGTTCAGTGAGCGATCGGCAAAGTCTGCCATCGTTGTACCGACGGTGGTCGTTGCCACGACGGTGAACCAGTAGATCCATTTATTGAAGCTGTTGCGATTGATCTGCACCACGACAGCGACCAGAAAGATGATGGCGAAAATCAGTGTTCCGGTCAGGTAACCGAGATTCATCGACATCGTCACCGCATCGCCGCCGGTTTCACCCAGGGTAGTCGCAGCGATTTTGGTCAACCAGAACGCCGCGGTAACGGCCGGCACTTTACTCAGAGCGTGAGAAGCTGTGTTGTTATTTTGCATAGGGTGATACTCCGGAAAAGCCCAACATGGGCTAATACAGCGGGGATGTTATAGGATTATTCTTAAGGAAAGATTAAGCTGGAGGCGAGTCGAGAGAAATTTTTGATGGGCTTTTTACTGCTGCTCTGAGAATAGAAATGCGCCACGATGTGCAGTTTTTTTACAGGCTAAGCGCCATTATTATTCTGTTTTAAAGGCGTTTTTATACATCTTTCCTGCTATTAAATCGTCACAGCCCTGAAGGAATTTTCAGAATGGCTCAGATGGCTCTCTCTGTCAGCACATCATCTATGAGTAAAAAAATTAACAAATTGTGAGGCGCAATTAATTGCCAGCATCATGGCCTTTTTCGGCCCGGCTATCTTTTCCCCCGTCATTCAGCCAGCGGGAATGTTATCACTGAGCGCCCCCCAAAACCCGCAGGGCTTTACTGAAGCAGCGATGTTCAGCCGGTTTCATGGTTCACAGCCCTCAGACAATATGCTGTGATTAAAGATTATGCCCCGATGAGCCGATATAAACAGGCTAATACTTCTGATACTGCAGCCTGACAGCTTTGCGTAATGCCACAGGAGAGGGCACCTCAGAAACCGCTGCCGGAAAGGCCTCAGTTTCCGCCAGCATTTATCACGGCCCGCAATACTGAACCTTTATGCATAGCCTCCCTCAGCTACAGGCAGGCATTAACGGTTATAATCAGGTCTGTAGCGACGTGTATTGAACTTATTTAAAATCGTCAGCAACGTCGGAGCCGGCCGCCATGAACCCAATGATCAAACCTTCTTTTACCGCTGTTTGGTCTACGGATGCCCAGGGGATCTGCATCGCCAGTCAGGAAACTCCTGCGGGTCTGATGCCTGAACTTAAGGGCGTGACGCTGAGTTCATGGCTAAGTCTGGCGCAGGCTGACGACGATGCAAAGATCGCGCTGCAGCTGACTGCAGCCCTGGAATTGCTGACGCCTTTCCATATTGAAGTGCCGATCCATTGTCTGGATGGCAAGACGCGTCGGGTCCTTGTTTCCGGCCTGCCGGATTGCCAGCCTGGCACCTCCCATCTGCAGTACAACGGCTTTATTCTGGATGTGACCGGGCAGCGTAAAGCCCTGGAAGATGCGCTGCGCACGGCGGCGGAATATCGCCTTCTGATTGAAAACAGTACCGATCTGATTGCCCATTGTGACGCGGAAGGCAGATACGTATCAATTTCTCCCTCTTACAGCGAAATCATAGGCTGGACCACCGAAGAGGTTGTGGGGCAACTGGTGGTGGATTTCCTGCACCCGGATGACCGCGAATTAGCCACCGAAGCGCTGGGATGTATCTTCAGCGGCGGGGTACTGCCGGATGTAGTTGAGGTGCGCAAACTGCATCGCGACGGCCATTACATCTCACTGGGTACCAAAGCCTGTGGCGTCATCAATCCTAATTCAGGAAAAAATATTGGTGCCGTGCTGGTATCGCGCGATATCACGCGGACAAAGAACGGATGCGTAATCTTGAGAAGCTGGCAACCCTGGACACGCTGACCGGGCTGCACAATCGTGCCTGGATTAACGAGAAGGTGGGATTCATGCTGGCGCAGGCAGACGATCAGGCCTATACCACGGTGATGTTTATCGATTTGAATGGGTTCAAGGCGGTGAACGATTTGATGGGTCACGCGACCGGCGATGCCCTGCTGCAACAGGTCAGTGAACGGCTGCGACACTGTATGCGTCCGGGCGATTCAGTGGCGCGTCTGGGTGGCGATGAGTTTGTCGTGGCTGCTAAATGCAGCAATCACGAAGCCGCATCCGCGATTGCCCTGCGGATTATTGACAGTCTGCAGGCACCTTTCGCCATCGATAATATGGATGTTCGTATTGGCGCGGCGATTGGTATCAGCCTTGCCCGCTTCGGGACAGCAACGGCCAAAATGTTATTCGAAAACGCAGATAAGGCGATGTACCAGGCTAAAGCACGACGTGATGGTTCTTATCAGTTTTTTGAGCCAGCAGCGGAGTAGCCGTTGTATATGATGGCGGGTCTCCGCTTTCACTCCTGTCAGGCTTATCCTGAACTTATCTGCTCATCACCCTGCGCTATCATGCAGGAACGGTGCTCAGGCTAAGTTCATGCAGATTCTTCGTCATCCCGCCCTTCATCATAACCCGCCTGTGCCTGTTCCATGGCGCCTCCATGTTGCTTTGCCCAGTTCACCAGCGCGACAAAAGGCTCCTGCAATGTCCGGCCCAGCGGCGTAATCGCATATTCGACCGCCACTGGCGATGAAGCAATCACGCGGCGGCTCACCAGTCCGTTGCGTTCCAGCCGGCGTAATGCCTCTGTGAGAGGTTTATGGGTGATGGGGTCGAGCCTGCGCTTGATGGCATTAAAACGCGAGGGCTGAGAGCACAATACGGTGAGGATTAAAACCGACCACTTATTCGCTACCTGTTCCAGGACAGGGCGGGTGCTGTTGATCTCGGCCAGTAGCTGAGTGATGTCAGTAGCCATGAGGTTTCCTTGAGGATATCTGGTGTACATCAGGTGCGTAATTGACACTAAATATAATAAATATACCATCAGGTGTCTAACCTCTATCCGGAGTCGCAATGATGAAACTGAGTGGAAAAGTCGCCCTTGTCACCGGGGGTAATAGCGGTATCGGCCTTGCTGTCGCTCGTCGTTTTGCAGAGGAAGGTGCACGCGTGTTTATCACCGGCCGGCGGGAAGCACAGCTGGCTGAGGCAGTCGCACTGATCGGCGGTCAGGTCGAGGCCATTCAGGGCGATATCACCCGCACAGACGACCTTGCGCGTCTGTTCGGAACCCTTGGCACCCAAGCGGGTCGCCTCGATATCCTCGTCAACTCTTCAGGTGTGTCTGAACCGGCCAGCCTGGAGGAAACCACGGAAGAACACATCGATCGCGCTTTTAATCTGAATGTGCGAGCCATGGTGCTGACGGTGCAGCATGCGGTGCGATTGATGGATGAGGGCGGCAGTATCGTGCTGGTGGGTTCCGTTGCAGGCGCGATAGCGAATCCCGGTTATGGCAGCTATTCCGCCAGCAAGGCTGCGGTACGGTCTTATGCACGCACCTGGAATAGCGAGCTGGCACCGCGCGGCATCAGGGTTAATACGCTGAGTCCTGGTCCTACCAACACGCCGATGTTTGACCGGGCCAGCGATGAAGTCAGGCAGACGCTGACCGCCCGGATCCCGGCAAAGCGGCTGGGACACCCTGAGGAAGTAGCGGCTGCGGCACTGTTTCTGGCTTCAGATGAAAGCAGCTATATCAGTGGCACCGAGCTGGTCATTGATGGCGGGATGATTGCTTAGGAGATTTTCGTCGAGTGATGGGGGATGGCTTAATGGCATGGCAGGGAGGGTTTGGACTCATTAAGACGCTCCCCCGATAAGAATGTGTCTAAGACTGATATTTATACCCTTAGATTTGTTCTGGCCCGTCTTTACTGTTCAGAGTCAAAAGTCAGTCCGCAGCGTAAAATCATATTGCGTCAGTTTATTATTTCTGCAGGTTTTTCACTTTCGGGAGACCAGTAACCCCCACTGCCATGATAGGTTTCAGCTCCCAGCACGAACGTGGTTCCGCAATGATTACAGGCGAAATGGTAATCAACGATATCCCCCCAAATCATCTGTTCAGCACATTCTGTAAAGGTAAACTGATTCCAGTTAATGGTGGTTGTAACTTCGGAAATTATCTCCTCTTTAAGCGCGTTATGTGCAATACGTATAGCCCGGCTTAACTGGCGAGGTTCTCGAATAATGTATTTAACACAGAGATCCTGACAGTACTTACAACTCATTCTGTAAAACCTCCTTTTTACCTGAATGTTCAGGTGAGGCGCTATCGTCGGGCGCTGACTATCTCTTCTGAAGAGGCAGTCGCTATCTCTTCGGAAAACTATAAATGTGTTCTATGCAATGATGTGTATTCATTGTGAAGCAGAACGTCGGTCCATAATCTCTTTCACGTAATGCTCAATACCAATGTGATGTTCACGGTTTATTGCAGAAATAAATGTCTGCAGGAAATCTGATGCTGAGTGAAGTGTATTTACAATCAGTTTATCGAAGTCTTTCTGGGTAAATCGGTCATAGCCTTTTCGCGTCGAGCGCTGAAGCAAGGTATGCGCTGTAATTTCGAGAACCGCGCGTCTGTAATCATCGGAAAGCAGAATATCAAGATCGTCCCGGCTGATCTCAAAGTCAAAGTTATAGCTCATGAAACCAGAATCGACAGGCAGTGAGTAGGTCAGCTTCCCATCCTCCAGTGTCACATGAGGCTCATATCCCTCACCCATAAGGTGTACTGACTGCATATTCATCTTCTTAATTTAACTGGCGTTGGTTATTGCTAAAACGATTTCATTAATTGAAATCACTAAACAGACAGATTGAAGAGGATTCTTAATCCCTGATGACTGCATGAATATCTCAGCCTTCCCTGACAGTTATCGAACCCGTTCCCCAGAACAGCATGACTGACTTTAACGACTAAGCGCTGCTTATCCCCGGACTTCCGTACTGGCCTCCGCGACCACCCAGACCACCAGACCCGCCAGGGCCCGCGTTTCCGCCGTTTCCACCTTTCCCACCTGGTGAGTTGTCGGACGATCCGCCGTTATCACCATTTCCTCCGTTAGCATCCCTGTTCGTATTTTTATAGTGATTATGGTGATGGTGATGGTGTTGAGTGCCGGGTTCTGCACCAGCACCGTCGCCACCATTCCCGCCACGGCCTCCATTTGAAGCTCCATTGCCGCCGTTGCCGCCATTCAGACAATCGGTGCCAGAAACGCCATTCCTGCCATTCTGACCATCAGGGGAACTGCTTTGACCATCCAGACCATTCTGGCTTTCGCAGGCAGTGAGTTGCGGAGTGAGTAGGATCTGAGTATTCGCTGATACCGGCAGGCAAAATATCCCGAGCGAGAAGGAGACGAGGGATAATAAATGTCGGAGCCTGAACATTGTTAATTCATCCTCCTGGTTGATGGTCACCCGCCACAGCCATGCCCTCAAAGGGCAGCAAGAATGGCGGCTTCCATTTTCTCCGGCGTGGTGGTTGGTGCAAATCGTTTAATCGGTTTACCGTCGCGCCCGATCAGAAACTTAGTGAAATTCCACTTAATACGACCACCCAAAACGCCGGGTAATTCATCTTTCAGGTAATGAAAAATCGGGTGCGTTGAGGTGCCATTGACATTCACTTTGCCAAACATCGGAAAACTTACCCCGTAGTTGATGTGGCATGTCTGCGCAATTTCGTCGGCTCCGCCAGGTTCCTGATTCCCAAACTGATTGCAGGGAAAACCCAGTACCACCAGCCCCTGATCGGCATATTTTTTGTAGAGGGTTTCGAGGCCGGCGTATTGTGGCGTGAATCCACAGTGACTGGCGGTGTTAACGACCAGCACGATCTTGCCAGCGAAGTCGGACATCGGTACAGGCTGGCCGTTCAGGCTGGTGGCTGTGAGTTTATAAAAGGCAGACATGTTGTAATCCTCAGTGCGGAAACTGTTTTACGCCAACATTAGCACAGAGCACATGAGGAAAGTGGAACATGGAGAGCAGGTACTGAGTGAGAAGGCCCGGCATCCGGATTTCAGACGTTATCGCCAGGCGCTGATGATTATTTCCGCTTCTGATGTAAATCCTGGTTGTTATTCATGATGAATTTTAACCACGACCTTACCCTTTGCATGTCCCTGTTGAAGCCAGTTAAGAGCATCCTGAGTTTCTGCAAAAGGGAACACACGGTCGATCACTGGCCTGATTTTTCCAGCTTCAAGTAAATTGCTCATCTGCCCCAGCTGGTTGCCATCAGGACGAACAAAAAGAAAGGAATAATCCAGACCGCGCTTTTTTGACAGTCGCAAAATCCTGCGGCTCATCAGGCCAAATATCATCCGCAGAACGATATTGAGTTGTCTGGTACGCGCAAAATTAACGTCTAAAGGCCCTATCAGAGAGACTATTTTTCCGCCTGGCTTGAGGATGTTCATAGATTTCTCAATCGAATCACCCCGAAGCGTGCCGAGGACAAGATCAAAGCCACTCAGCACGTTTTCGAATTCCTGCTTTTTATAGTCAACGACTTGATCTGCGCCCAGCTGACTGACCCACTCCACATTAGCTGAACTGGTCGTCGTCGCGACCTTTGCGCCAAGATATTTCGCCAGCTGAATCGCAAAGCTGCCAATTCCTCCCGAACCTGCCGGAATGAACACCTTCTGCCCTGGCCGCAGACGGGCTCTCTCTGTGAAAGCCTGCCAGGCGGTGAGGCTGACCATCGGGAGCGAAGCAGCCTGAACGAAATCCAGATTTTCAGGTTTGATGGCCGCGAGACTTTCAGGGACCAGGGCAAACTCGGCCAGTGAGCCGTTGCCCCTGTCGAAAATGCTGGCGAACACTTCATCACCCGGACTAAAACGCGTTACCTGACTTCCTGTTGCAATAACCACACCCGCCAGATCACTGCCCAGAGTCGCTGGAAGTTTAAAATGTAAAACCGGTTTGAATATTCCCGTAGGGATCATGTTGTCTATGGGATTCAGACCCACAGCATAAACTTTCACCAGGATTTCATTGGGACCGGGGCTAGGGTAATCCACATTATCAAATCCCAGCTCAGGTGATTTTCCGTAGCGTTTAAACGTAAAGGCTTTCATCATGCTGGTTTTCATTTATTCATCCTCTCCAATAACACCCAGACCGTAGCCCGTTCCGAAAATTTCATTTTCAGATTCTCGTATCGAGCTGAAGGCTGTTCCGCACGACCTTATCCAGCAGGGTTGCAGGCGCAAAGCGGAGGACGAAATTCAGTTTTGCTGCGAGCGTTCCCGCCGTGTAGCGTATTTTTGGCCGTGAGGACTGGGCCGCTTTAAGCACCACCGCAGCCACGACCGCCGGACTTTCCGCTTCAGCCATTGCCTTACCGACCACTTTCTTCAACTTAGCCCGGATGAGTTCATACTCTTCAAGCTTCGCATCCGGTTCGATATTGTGGACTTCAGACTGCGTTTTTATGTATGCCGGCTCAATGACAGAAACCCTGATGCCCTGGGTGCGCAGTTCATGATCAAGTGCGCCTGTATACCCCTCGACCGCATGTTTACTGGCCGCATAGAGTGCGACATAGGGCAGTGGCACGACCCCCAGAATGGAACCGATATTGATGATGCGCCCGCTGCCCTGGCGACGCATGTAAGGCAGTACGGCGCGTGTCAGCCTGACGATACCCATGAAGTTTGTGTCGAAGATATGCTGCGCCTGTTCGATAGAACTCTCTTCCGCCGCTGCCGGAGCGACGCCAAAGCCTGCGTTGTTCACCAGCAGGTCTATTCGACCCTCAAGCTGCATCAATTCGTAAATAGCACCCTCTACCGAAACGTCGTCAGTCACATCAAGAGTGAGTAATGGAAAGGGCTGTTTACTCACCTGTGGGCCACGACGGCTGGTGCCATACACTTTATAACCCGCTGCTAAAAGTTTGTTCGCAGAGGCTTCACCAATGCCAGAAGAGGCGCCGGTCACCAGTGCTACACGTTCTTGGCTCATTCTGAGTACGCTCTTGTAATAGGGTTCGGAGGAATAACTGGTTTAATGATGATGATCATAATCATTAAAGTCAACTTGTTTGATTATGATCATCATCAATGTATGCTTGGGTTCTGTTTCAGGAGGAAAAAAACATGAAAGTGTCTAAAGAGCAGGTTCGCGAAAACCGGTTGCGGATCGTTGAAACGGCGTCAGAGCTTTTTCGTGAGCGTGGTTACGATGGGGTAGGCGTCGCTGAACTGATGTCAGCCGCCGGGTTAACACATGGCGGTTTTTACAAGCATTTTGGGTCGAAAGCGGATTTGTTAGCTGAAGCGATGAGTTGTGGTTTCACGCAGTCGGCAGAAAAAACCGAAGGGGTAAGTCGGGAAGCGTTTATTGAGTACTACCTTTCCCGTCAGCATCGCGATGATATGGGAAAGGGGTGCGTGATGTCGGCTCTGGGCACCGATGCAGCCCGGCAGTCTGAATCAATCCGCGAGACATTTGCGGCCGGGATTGAACGACAGATTGCCATCCTGAAATCCCAAAATGTCACGCGGGCAGAGCTGATAAATACCATTGCGCAGCTTGTTGGTGCATTGATGCTTTCGCGAGCCTGTCCGGATGGTTCCGGACTCGCTGATGAGATTCTGGAGGTCTGCCGGGCGCGTTTGCTCCGTCCTGATGCCAGTGGGATTTGAGCGGTGCTTTTCCGTTTAACTGGAACGAAGCCAATGTGACACAGGCTAGACTGCCCAGCCTGCTGGCGTCTCATTTGCGGCAGCGGGAGCGCGTAATCCGGACTTCCCGTTCCGGATAGAGGTTCCACCAACAGGTTTCCAATCAGTCGATCACCCACCTGGTACAGTGACTTATGACTCAGCCATTATCGCGGAATCCGGGATAAAGACTCATTCCGCCATCAATAAACAGTGTGGTGCCGTGAACATAGTCGGAAAGGTCACTGGCCAGCCAGACCACCGCATTCGCCACATCTTCGGCCGCACCGATGCGTCCGTAAGGGATGAGTTTTAACAGCGCTTTGCCCGCTTCGCCCTGAGTGGTTTCTTCGTTAATAGCGGTTGCGATAGCGCCAGGTGCGACTGAGTTTACGCGTATACGGTCTTCACCCACTTCCTGTGCCAGGCTTTTCATCAGTAAATCAACCCCGCCTTTTGAGGCAGCGTAGTTAACATGTCCGGCCCAGGGAATGAGCTGATGCACCGAGCTCATGTGAATGATCTTACCTACAGCCCGGCTGATCTCCGGGCGGTGCGCCTGGTCACGAAACTGACGCAGCGCAGCTCGAGCGCAAAGGAACTGCCCGGTCAGGTTCACATCCAGGACGGTATTCCAGTCTGCAAGCGACATCTCAATGGAAGGCGCATCTTTCTGCAGCCCTGAGTTCGCCACCAGAATATCCAGCCTGCCAAATTCAGCAATCGTCTGAGCAAAGAGATTTTCTACGTCAGCTTCCTTTGAGACATCACCCTTTACCGCAATGGCGCGTCCACCGTCTGCACGGATTTTGTCAACCAGTTCTTCGGCAGGTTCCGCCTGGCTGTGGTAGTTAACCACCACACCGGCACCAGCTTTGGCGAGTGCTTCTGCACAGGCATAGCCGAGACCTGAGCTGGCGCCGGTAACCAGCGCAACCTGATTTTCGAGTGATAAGATCATGAGGCTTCCTTAATTCTGTTAATGATGAGCGTCTTAACATGGACGAGTGCATAGGCCTGAGTCACTGAATTATAGATGCGAAGTGCAGGGTTGCCCGTGGTTTCGCCTGACATGCAGGGTCGGAAGGAGTTGATCCATAACAGCCGGTAATGAACTTAAAGCGTCTTTACCACCATCCCAGCCGCAGCCAGCATCATAATGGCTCCGGCTGAACGGAAAACGAGTCTCTGCGCTTTTGCACTGGTCAGAAGATGACGAATTCTGAGCGCGGCCAGAATAAAAACCGCACCAACACTTAACAGCACGAACACGGTAAGTGGAACCAGAATTCCTCCCCAAATCTGTAGCGAGACATTATCCAGAGAGATAACCAGAGGCAGTATCGCCAGATAGAAAGCGATGGTTTTAGGGTTGCCAAGCGTGATGGTCAGCCCTGAAAACCAGGCTGACGCCAGTTCTCGTTTTGTCGCTTTCTGGTCAATATTTATTGCCCGAGGCTGGTGGCACCAGAATTGCCATGCAAGCATAAATAAATAGAGTGAGGCAGCCCAGTTAATCATCGTGAAGACGGCGGTATAGCTATGAGACATCACTGCCAGGCCAAACACCGCAACAGATAAATAAATTAAATCCCCGAGAATAAGGCCAGCCAGCATGGTAAAGCCAGCTACCGCACCACCACTCACGCTGCGAGCGACTAATGCGGTCATTCCCGGCCCCGGAATTGCGGCGGCTAAACCGAGTGCAGTCATATAAGATATTATCAGAGCAATATCTGACATAATTCTTCCTTCCATAATATTATTTGAAGAGAGAGGATGTTTAATACTTTAAAAAAATGGTCTGTCCGTGATTTATTTAAAATAAGATCACGACATACACTCAATCTGAATTCAGTTTTCCACTTTTGCTATTCGTAATAACACGTTGAAAAAGTAAATATATTATGTCGCAATAAGCGGGAAAATTGTTACCTATATCATTTACTCAATACTGATTTTGAGGTAATAATTACCCTTTATCAGTGCTATAACGAAAGGAATTTCCGACTATGACCCTAAGTCCGACAGATATGAAAATCCTCGAGATTTTACAGGACGATGCTCGCGTCACTAACCAGGTTCTGGCAGAAAAGATAAACCTCTCAGCTTCTCCCTGCTGGCGCAAAGTGCGCAGGCTTGAGGAAGAAGAAGTGATTCAGGGCTATCGTGCTGTTCTTGACCGCAAGAAAATCGGTCTGGGCGTGATGGTTTTCATTCGGGTCGTCATTGACAGTCATAGTGAGGCCGAGGCCAGAAAGTTCGAAGAAGAAGTGACTGCGCTGGAGGACGTGGTGGCCTGCTATAGCATCGGTGGAGATGCCGACTTTCTGCTACAGGTTGTAGCATCGGATCTGGACTCCTATGCTGATTTCGCAATGTCAGTGGTACGCAGATTGCCAGGCATTAAAGAAATGCAGAGCATGTTTGTGCTTAAAGAGATCAAACCCCTCGTTTCTTATCCTATTAAGAAAATCGCTGAGTAGACTCACGCCGCCGGGACAGCCCGCGAAAGAATTTTTAGTTAATAGTCCAGATGTCAGTTACATCAGCATTAGAAGAATTTTACTGCATAAAAAAAGCCCTCAGGACTTGCTCAGCCATAAAGTCCATGCTTTACCGCGTCGATAACTGTTGTACCGGGATCTGCCGGGGCATTGATTGTTTTCACCACGGAAAAAATATGAAACTTAATCATTTTACGATAGGGCAAAGACTCAGTGTGATGGCCGCCATCCTGCTACTGGCGACCCTGCTTGTCGGTTTGCGAGGCATTACCCTGAATACTCAGGCTTTGCAGAAAAATACCGACATCATGGCAAGCGAAACGCGTGTCGCGGAGAGCATTGATACTGCACGTAATGCACAGGTTCAGTTTAAAATTCAGGTACAGGAGTGGAAAAACACCCTGTTACGCGGCACACAAGGCATGCGTGTTTTCGAAAAATACAAAGCGGCCTTCCTGGCGCAGAGTGATAAAACTCAGGCGCTACTCCATCAATTGCTGATACTGCAACCCGAACTGGGGATGGATACGACCCAGGTGAAACAGACGATCGAGCTACACGCTCAGCTCAGACAAAAATACCTGGTTGCGTTGCAAAACTACGACATCCAAAACCTCGCCAGCGCCCAGCTGGTTGATGGTCAGGTCAATGGCATCGATCGTGAGCCGACCAAAATGATAGATGACCTGGTTCATCGTACGCTGGCACATGCCCAGAAGCTCAATGAACAGATGACGGCGCAAAATCTCGCCCAGTATCAGGAAACCCGCATGACCTTATGGATCGCGATGGCGGGTATTTTGCTTTCCGGCGTATTAATCACTGCCTGGTTAATCCGCAGCATTACCCATCCATTGCGCGAAGCTGTCAACATTGCGCGCACAGTGGCTTCAGGCGATCTGCAGACCGTGATTCGCCCCAGCGGACGCGACGAAACCGCAGAGCTGATGACGGCGTTGCGAGAAATGAATATCAGCCTGACTTCCATCGTCTCTGGCGTTCGCACCGGCACGGAGAACATCGCCTCAGCCTCTGTTCAGATTGCCCAGGGCAGCCAGGAACTCTCCTCGCGTAATGAAGCGCAGGCAGGCGCGCTTGAAGAAACTGCAGCCTCCATGGAGGAACTGACTTCGGTGGTGAAAAATAACGCGCAGAACGCCTCTCATGCCAGCAGCATTGCACATGATGCCCGCTCCATTGCGGGTCAGGGCGGCAACGTGGTGGAAAAAGTCGTCCACACCATGAGCGAAATCCAGCAGTTCTCAAACGAAATTAACCAGATCATTACAGTCATTGATGGTATCGCTTTCCAGACCAATATTCTGGCCCTGAATGCTGCGGTCGAAGCGGCGCGTGCGGGTGCCGAAGGTCGTGGTTTTGCAGTAGTCGCGGCGGAAGTCCGTGCTCTGGCACAGCGCTCAGCAAAAGCGGCGAAAGATGTGCGTATCCTGATCGAACGTTCTGTGAATTCAATCGGGCAGGGCAACGAACTGGTTCAACATGCCGGTACGACAATGGAAGAGATTATTTTACGCATTCATCAGGTCAGTGAGCTGATTGAAAACGTTTCGTCGGCCAGTAACGAGCAAAGTGTCGGTATCGATCAGGTTAATCTGGCAGTCACCCATATGGACGCAGCCACGCAGCAAAACGCCGCGCTTTCTCAGCAGTCCACTGCTGCGGCGCAGGCTTTACAAGCGCAGGCTGAAATGCTGCTTGCCAGCGTAAGCGTGTTTAAAATTAATCCTGCACGTGCTTAATCTTTGATGTCAGGGCAGGGTACTTCACGATATCTTGCCCTGACAGTTTTCAGCGTAGATAGAAGCCCGGTTCTGAACATTCATTCACAACGCTCAGCGCAACAGGAATAGCATCCCCGTTTCGCATTATGTATCTGAACATAACTCACCTGCGGATCGGCAAATAATCGACTCAGTAGATCTCCAGCAAATTCCCCCTCAGCTATATCTGCCTCTATTAAATAGTGTTTTTCATCATAAGCACGTAATGACAGCACTCTGCTGTGCAGGACTTCAGGTAATTCATTGTGGTAAATGCCTTGTTGGGTGCATCCCTCCCAGACATAAATCGCATGCGTGCCAAAATAGGGTGTGTCTGCAGCCTGATAAATATGATTGATCAGAAGGGCGGTTTCACCTGCAGGAATATCACACAATGAGATTCTGTCGGGATAACCAGGATAGCACTCCACCTTTTGACGTATTGCGTTGTGTTCTTTCAGATAGCTATCGCTCTGTCCAAAAAGATGAGTAAATGGCCCGGCATCCAGACCTGAGATTTTAAAATTCATGATATCGCCTGTCGTTTTCAGCAGTGAAGAATGACGTTATCGGATATCGTTTGGTGAGACTCGCCGTTTCCGGTCAGGGATTTTTGGGAACGAGACTGTCAGGGAATTGCACTAGATGTGTCCCCCCCTCAGCCAGCTTTGACAACCTTACTCATGACAAACTTTTACGGATGTTAATACCTTTCCATCCGCGATAAGCCGTCAAATTGCCTTCACCTTTCTGCCCATCACCCTTCTCTGGAAACTCGTAAAAAATTCCCTGAACGCTACCCCGCTTACGACATATCCGTCACATAAAACAAAACTGCCATGTACTTTTTTGTGACAAATAACACAACCTCATTACATCCTCAGGCAGGGGCAAGATTTTATCATGATAATGGTTTTACTCAGTACATTACTGTTTTACAGAGTACAACAAGCCGCTTTCTCCACTGCCCTTAAGCCGATGACAAAATTGTGAGGATCATCATGTCTGAAAAACAGCACATCACGACATTCTCTGCTGATATAGAGCAGCAGACCGTTAAGAAGGTGGTCTGGCGCATTTTGCCCTTTCTGATTGTCTGTTATCTGATTGCCATCATCGATCGCGGCAACATCGGAATGGCTTCGTTACAGATGAACGAAGATTTAGGGTTGTCGAAAGCCGTATTTGGTTTTGCAAGCAGCCTGTTTTTCTTGGGTTACTTCCTGTTTGAAGTTCCCAGTAACCTCGCCATGCAGAAAATTGGGGCAAAGATCTGGATCTCTCGCATCATGGTGTCGTGGGGCATTATTTCGGTCTGCACTGCTTTTGTTGAAAGTGCCAATACGCTCTACGTATTGCGCTTTTTACTGGGTGCAGCTGAAGCAGGATTTTTCCCTGGCGTAATTCTTTATCTGACGTACTGGATCCCGGGCAAGTACCGTGCGCGTGTGATTGCAACGTTCATGGTGGCAATCCCGGCGGCAAACTTTATAGGATCGCCTATCTCCGGTCTGATTTTGTCGCTCGACGGGTGGTTAGGCATGCGCGGCTGGCACTGGTTATTCATCCTGGAAGGTATTCCGGCGGTGATTCTGGGGATTGCCGCTTTCTTCTTACTCAGTAATCGTCCGACCGATGCCAGCTGGCTAAATCAGGAACAAAAAGCGTGGCTGAGCACGACTATTCAGGCAGAAAACGAGAAGAAAAAAGCGATTGGTCATATCTCGCTATGGCAGTTACTGCGTCATAAGCATATCTGGGTGATGGCACTGATTTATGCGGGGGCTTCTGCGGCGGGATCAACTCTGAGCGTCTGGTCTCCGCAACTGCTGAAATCGTTCGGGCTGGATAACTTCACAACCGGTTTAGTCAATGCGATTCCTTACGGTCTGGCATCCATTCTGATGATTGTATGGGGCAGAAGTTCTGACCGGAGCGGCGAGCGTCGCTGGCATACCGCGTTAACGCTGTTCCTGATTGCAGGTGGTCTGCTCTCCGCCTTTATCACCAACAGCCTGACCGGCAGTGTTGTCATCCTGTCACTGGTATTAATTGGTGCCTACTCAATGAAAGGACCTTTCTGGGCGCTGGCGTCGGGATGGATGTCTTCCACTACCGCTGCTGCGGGTCTGGCTGCTATCGGTGCGATGGCGAACCTGATTGGCGGAGGGTTAATGGTCAACGTTTACGGCATCATTAATCAGGAGACCGGCAGCCATACGCTGGCAATGATGCCACTGGCTATTCTCTGCGGCATCGGCGGTATTGCGGTGCTGGTTATGGGGCGCAAAAAAGCGTTAAACATCGAAGTTGACACTCACGCTTCGCCAGTCAGTAAATAACGTAGCATCACCTGCAGATGCTGAGCATTGCGTCTGCAGGTGAGTCCTTTCAGCTTTTACTGCCACAAGAACACTGTTTTAACTGCCAGAAAACTCAAGGCACATCCTGTGAACGTTCTTCCAAAGATATTAAGTCGTCGATAGACTCATTCAGCAGATACCAGATTAGGTTTTGTGTTTCAGGTTCTAACTTTAAATAGTGATTTGACCCTACAAGTGAATTTAAATCCTCGCACATTAAAGTGATTGCTCAAAGCCTGCATAAGGCTGGAGCGAAGAAACAATCCTCTTTGGACTGAAGCGCTAATATTATAGCCATCAGGAAGTAGATATATCTGATGGAGCAATTTATATAATTCTTGCTTTACAAAGTTGGTGAGGATTAATAAGAAAGTTCAGCAGTTGCTCAGGATCAGAAAAACAGGATGCAATCCAGGAAGCACTTCGTTTAAAAGGCGTGTGTCAGGCGTCAATACCTGCTGGAA
>Ga0154005_100476_pt1 | contig 16195 bp, 8 predicted proteins | sample TSFL089MetaG_FD_104698 | JGI IMG/M metagenome (GOLD analysis project Ga0154005, IMG submission 104698) | Attine ant fungus gardens microbial communities from Florida, USA - TSFL089 MetaG | ecosystem: Host-associated > Fungi > Mycelium > Unclassified | place: USA: Florida, Lake Talquin State Forest...
AAACAAAAAAAAACATCTTATTGGAATCGAACCAATAAACTTATGCTTCGAAGGCACACGCTTTACCTTTCAGCTAAAGATGTTAACGAATAATACAAAAGTAAATAAATTTTGTTGAATAGAACAAGTAATTTATATTAATAATAAATTTTATCGCTAATTGTATATGCAATAACTCTTTATCAACTAAAGCATTTCTTTTCTAGAAAAACAACCAAATAAAACACATTTCTAATTCTTATTCTTAAAGGGGGGGGGGAGCAATATTTTACTTAGACTAGGTAGGCCGATACATTCATTAGCAGGATACTTATAAATCCTATATATATAATTATATAATATATATATACTTATATCATATAATTCTTTCTTTTTTGTTTGCTATTACTTATAATAGTGACAACTTTAGTTTCTAAAAAACTTTTACCATTTGGCGTACTTCCCCTACTCTTTACATTTTATTCATTTTGTTAAATATTTGATTGTTTATCTTAAAAAAAAGATTTTTAGTTACTTTAGGTTACACGAGATTATTTGCTTTTTATATCACTAAAAGAACTTCTTCTTAATTTATAATTTTAATTTAACTTGTGTTTCAACTTGTGTTTGTTTTATCTTGATTATCTGCGCTACTGCTAAAGGAAGATTAAAAGAAATTTAAAAAATGAAAATGACGAAAAATTGAGAAATAATGAAAAATCAAGGTACTGTAGCTCCTATAATGTGATCGTTATGGAATAAGTGCCAAATGGAAGCAGTCAACAGGAGGTACAAAGCCAAGCGTCAAGCTCTCAAAGAGCTAAAGAAAATGGATGAAATGATTTGAACTGAAATAAAATAGAAACTAAAGTAAATAACCTTCAGGAGAAGATAGTTATCGCTAGAATAAATGAAGATTTTAAAGAGATTTATAGATTACAATGAGTATTAGTACAGTCCCTGGAACCCCGGGCACTGGCAGTAAGAAAAGTTGTTAGCAATAAAGGAGGAAAAACTGCAGGTGTAGATGGAAGTATAAGAAAAGGTAGTAAAGATTACTGAAAAGCAATTCAAGAACTGAAGAAAATAGTCGTACGTCCTTTTGAATATCGAGCGAATCCTTTATTAAGGGTATTGATACACAAAGGAAACACTGGATAAATGAGACCGTTATAAATACCAACAGTAATTGACAGAGCCGGTCAGGCACTATATCAATTAGGAATTGATCCTGTGGTATAAGCGAAATCAGAGCCTAACTCTTTTGGATTAATAAAGCATAGCTCGACACATGATGCTATTACCGCGATCATAAGTTTATTGGACAAAATTACTCATTCCAAATGGGTATTAGAGGTTGATATAGCTAAATGCTTTGACAAAATAAGTAACGAATTTATGCTAGAACATACACCTACGATACATAAGATGGTCCTGGAACAAAGACTAAATTGCGGTGTAATGGTAGAAATTAAATTAATTATCTAGACACGACCGAAGGAACACCACAAGGAGGAATCATATCACCGGTATTGTGTAATATTGCACTGAATGGATTAGAATCATAAGTGAAAGCCCACGAAAAAAGGGAATAAGCCAAGGAGTGCACTTAATTAGATATGCAGACGATATGATAATCACCGGAAGAACCAAGAAATGCTATATAAAGCAAGAGACATAGTGAAAGACTTTCTAGAAAAAGAGGGGTCCAATTAAATGAAAAGAAAACCAAAATAACTAACATTAAAGAAGGGTTTGATTTTCTAGGCTTTAACTTGAAGAGAATGGAAAGACGTCCGAAATACAATGGGTTAGATAACCAGGATACTGTCCTGATAATTAAACCTAGTGTAAAAGGTATAAACAAATTCAAGGATAGAATAAAACGAATAATCACAAGACACAAACCATTCATGAGCATCATTAAAGAGATAAATCCAATAATAAGAGGATGAGTCGAACACAAAAGAATATCGTTATCAGGCCGAGTTTATTAAACTTGATCATTGAATATATGTTAAATTGATGTACTGAGTGAAGAAACAGAACCCAGGAGCATATATTAAAACTCTAATGAAATATTTTATAACCACAAGCAGTAGGAAGTGGAATTGAGGAACTACCGCTAATTTAACTATTGTAAATCTGGCTGAAACAGCAATTATAGCCTTAAAACCGTTAAAATTGGATAGGAATCCTTATCTAAGTACATACTATGAATATTTCGATAAGCGAACTGAGAAACAGATAGAAAGTAAATTTAGAGCTGCCATTCTTAAGAAGTATGCTCAGAAGTGTCCTCACTGTGGAGAACTATTGAACAATGGAGAACCAGTGGAATTCCATCACATTATTCCAGTGACTCTTGGAGGAAAATATACAATCGAAAACATACAACCCGAGTTTGTCATCAACAAGTAACCTACCGGTTTAATATTAATAAGCTGGAAAAGAAGGTTAACAAACAGAAAACTTTATAAAATCGACAAATATTGGCTAAAAAAAAAGTAACGAGTATCCATCTAAGTGAGATAGTTAATGCTTATTAGTATGAATGCGCGAGCCTAGCTATCCCAATTATGCTATCTTTAATTAATCCTCTGAAGGTGGTATAATTTATCCAAATGTATATCCGAGTAAGTTACTTATATCTTAATTTATAAGTTATAATTGGATTGGATTACCAACAGTCACATCAAATAACATTGCAGTAGGGTATTGACTATTTTGATCGTAATAAAAACTTCCATTTGGTATATTATTTTCATAAAGATCAATATTTCCTAAGAATTATGCAGTTCTTATATTTTTTTAAACGAATCCTTTAATCATTTTTATTTAATATAATTAATCATAATACTTACTAGTAATTAATGCCATACTTAAACCATATAGTGTTCTATAATTTGTCACATTTAAGCTATTTCTTTCAAAATAAGTTTTACTATATTTTAACATTATCTCTAACAATCCTTTAAAATCTCCCTCTAAATATTTCTTCTTTAACAGACCAATTTTTATTTGGTATTAAATTATATTCCTCTTTACTTATTTTCGTAATAGAAATACTCCGCTTTACATCTTATATACCATAATCTCTCATTATTAAAAAATGAATAAGTAAATATACCTTTATTAATCTGACAATTAAAACTTTTAAGTAGATATTTTAAACTCACCTTTAATTGTAACAGTGAATCTAATACTCTTATTTTTCTTCCTGTGCTTTTATCTTTCACATCAATAGATATTATAGAATTATATTTCCACATTGCCTTAGTTTATAGTAAGGTACATCTATTAGACCCTTAAGTAGGAGTAATGAATCAAATCTTCATAAATTATGAACATAAAATGTTGCATGATTATTCTCTTCACTTTAAAAAATACTAGCTACAACTCTTCTTACTAGGTAATGACTACTTTTATTTTATTCAATATATAAAACTTTCATTTTCCCTTCCTCCGCCAGAAGCACTGTGGTGTACAAAACCATTTATTTTATTACCAAATGTTTCATAGTCAATTACACCTAATTTATCATTATAATCTTCATCCTGTGAATCACAACTTAGATTAGGAAAATTGTATTCTAATTCATTTTTAATTATTTATCCCTCTTTTTAGTAATAGCTCAGTTTGCCTATTTTGATATTATATTTTATATAATTTATTTATTTAGTTTTTATTTAATATTTGTTTAACTGTTTATTGTGTTTCTTATTTTAGGTAATTTGGGTTTATTTTTTATATTATAAAAGCTATGTGGAGAATGTTGAATGTATTATTTAATAATTTGTTTGTATTACGTTATTAGTGTTTAAGAAATTTAAATCTTATTTTTAATATTTAGGTTCACTAAAATCTTATTGATCCAAATTAATACAATGAAATATAAAATATATTTTACATTATTTGCTTACAATAGATATAATATATGTTATATAAATTATGAGTTAATATATTAATAGGTATTAGAATAATATTAAATAATAAGTTTTATTAACTAATAAGGGTACACAAATTCTTAGTTTACGTTATCTTGTATACTTTAATATTTTTATAACTAATATTAACCTTCTAAAGGTTTTAAATGTAAAGAGAATTAATTAATTAATAATGGAAAAGTTAAATATAACCAGGTTATACCTAATACGTTAATATATAAATTATATGTTATGTAAAACTAGAATATTAAATATTAATAAGGTAAAACTACCAGATGTAACTTTATATAAAACTGTAATAGGACAAGATAAATTATATTAGGAATGTATCACATGCGGTAAACAATTTTAATTAATAAATTTTATTTAAAAAATAACTAAAAATAATGTTATACTAGCGCAAATATTTAAAATATAATATTTAATTAATATAAAATAATAAAGATGCTAATCTTATTTAAAGGCACATAAAATGGTTTAAATGCAAGCATGGAATAACTATTTTAAAATCATACAGTATAAAACTATGAGCTTGACAAATTAAAAGTTTTAATATTAGCAATTAAATTAAGAATATCCAATACTATCAAACTCTTGAAATTAAATTTCACATAGTAAGGTTGATGTTAAAAACTTGATATGTATAGCTGCAATCATTTAAATAGGTCTAACCATTCTTAATGAAGAATATATTTGTATAGTTATAATTAAGCAATTTACAATGAGCAAGCGGTGATATGTTTTAAATAAAATTTATGGTGTTACATGATAGTAATATATAATATATTGGTAATACATTAAGTATATTGTGCGCAACCTTCTACGGAAAATTTTACATAAAACGTTATACAATAGCAAAGTTGGGAACACAAAAGCTCTTAGGGGTACTTAATTCAATAGCGCTGAAACATATTGATTATATTGTAGTAAGGGTAAGGAAAAGTTAAAAAATATGAATTGAAGTCAACATAGGGTTTATGTGAGACCATGCTTATAAAAAACTTAAATTAGAAAATGTAATAACGATTATAAAGCACTTTTCACGTACTGCTTTAAAAACATCAAAGTAAGATATACAAAGTTCATAAAACACATGAAAAGATTTACAAGACTTTTATCTGAATATAAGTTTTTATTCCATTGTTATTTGAAGATTCTGGTAAGAATGGTGATATGTAAGCATGAGTTACTGTGAAACCATTATATGTGTTATATTTAACATGATTTGGAACAGTTGCATAAGAGTTGAATATTGGAAAATTAAAAACAACAAAAAAGCATGTCGTCAAGTCCATATAGGTAAAGCTAAGAATCCCTTTCAATTTCGAGTATTAACTGTAGGATCATTAAGAGATAATATAGATAAAAAAGGGTTTACAAGTTATCATTATAACAATTTTATAAAACTTTATAGTAAAGGATAGCAACCATGAATAACTTTACATTCCTCACAATTACCACTTTATTTTAAAAATACAGGTGAGTAAATAAAGGAGATAATAGAAAATGCTTTGAAATTAATCATCATGATAATATCATGAAAAGAATATCACATAAAAATATGACCTTAGAATTAATACATAAATATCATAAAACTGGTTATAAACCCAAAATTGTAAATTTATTATATCTAATATTTGTACTCCACAAGGTGGAATATTATGTCCTATATTAGCTAATATTGTAAAAAATGAATTGGAGCAATACATTGAAAGTTTAATATATAAATTCGACAAGGGAGCTAAAAGAAAAAAGAATCGTGAATATCTTATATTCAAACACCAAAAGAAAAAAAAAATATCCAAAAATTAACAATTACCTATGAAACTTACAATAAGAATTATAGCTTAAGGTCTAACACCTAATAAAAAAACAAAACGAATGATGTTTATTAGATATGCTGATGACTTTGTGTTATTAATATAAGGATCAAAAGATGATGCCTTATCTCATAGAAACTTAATCAAATCTTTCTTATTACAAAATTTTTAACTCTTAATTTAGATAAAACTCTTTGTACTAATTTAAGTGACAATAAGTTGAACTTTTTAGGTGGCGGAATAGTGAAACTAAAAAACATTGTTACATAAAGTGAATGATTCTTTATGGCGTAAACAAAACCCTAGAGTTTTTAAATAAATGGATAACAATTTAGAGACATTAAAGAAAAATGGTTTTATAAGACAAGATAAATTAGGTAAATATCAACCCTATACTAAATTAACTAATCTTAGTCATTACGAAATAATTACTTTCTATAACTCAAAAATAAACGGTTTATTAAATTTTTATTATTTCGCATCAAATTATAACAGTATAAGATACGTATTATATTTAATACAAATGTCGTGTGCATATACATTGTCACGAAAATACAAATTGATTAATTTCGCTAAATCTTTTGTTCAATTTGGAAAACGAATCAAAGACCCTAATACATAAATACATTTAACTTGACCCAAAACCATGAAAGTAAACCATGATTATAAAAATAAAACTAATATTCCTAAATTTACTTATTTAGCTGGGATAACTTGATCTGCAAAAAGTATTTTCTATTTTTTTATTTAAAAAGTTGTTAATAAAAGTATTAATCAATTTACTTCACTAAAATACTTTTATACTTATTATTATTTATTTTTGGTATTTTTTTTTACAAAGAGCAGGGTTAACTCAGAGAAGAGAGGAGATGAGATGAGGGTTTGATAGCTATAGTTAATTGAAGCAAGTAGGTTAAAGTAAATAAAGTAAGGAAGTTTAGGAACACTAATACATAATTTGTTTCAAACACTAATAACAGAGAGTTAGTTTTATTGTTGTTAGTTTAGTTTTTATGCAATAGAGGATACTGATTATTGTTTTGGTTATTGACGTGGAGAATATCTTTTGCTTATTTGTTTTAATTTAAAGTTTATTAATTTAAGATTTAGTTGATTAATTGTCGGTTAATGATAGTGGGTTGAACAATAAGTGCAGATAGTTTTATAATTGGTAGAGCATTTCGAAGAGTACAGGTATTTGGATGTTAATTAACTTTAGTAAACTTTTTTAAGAAATAATATTAGGTGTTACTTTTTAGTACTGGATAATGAAATGATTAGGGTATTTTATTAATTTAGGTTAGGTTATTTTATATATAAGTGTTTATGTTTGTTATTAACTTTATTAATTATTTAATAATTACTTTTTAGGGTAACTAAGGCAATTATTAACATAGTTTTATTAATTTAATTATATAATTTATTCTAATTTATTTAGATTTATGATAATATTGGTATTTAATCTAGTTTTAGCAAGTTTTAATAATAAAATTTATTATAATGATATGAGTTAAACAATATTATATAATTTATATAAGAAGGTAAAATAATTAGATTCTGTTTACTTTATTTTAGTAATTATTAGATAAGTATCTATTTTAGTGTTGATTAATAATTTAGGTCAGTAAAGCAAGGAAATATTTATTATTTTGTTTTAATTATTTAGTTTATTATTTTAATATTATATATAATTAGGGTAATTATAACATTAATTAAATTATAGCTTTATTTGTTTTATTTAGTAAATATTATTTGTTTTATATTTTGTTAGTTAAAATAACTATAAAGATATTGAATTTAGAGCTAATAGTGTATGGAAATATGTAGTTATCAAATGTGTTTAGATTAATATGTGTATTTCTTATGATTTTATTACTAGGAGCATGCAATTTCTTTTCAATTTATATTTTTTATAATTGTTGTAGAATAAGAATATTTTAACAAGTGTAAATTGAGGTTCTTTTCAAAATTTAATTTTTCGTATGGTTTAAAAATATTTATTATATTTCGTATATTTATCTTACCATCAACTTTAATTTCAATATTATCTTTACCTTTTTTAAAATTACAAGGAATAGCCTGATTATTAATATACAGTTTAATATCTTAATAAAACGATAGATTAATAACATTCGATTTTGATTAATACGAAAACTAGGAATAAATAAATACCATTATTTGTATATCTAATATTTATGTTAGCATCACCAAGAAAAAAATATAATAAATAGAAAATTCATTTCTCCAGATTTAGGACAATTTAATAAAAAGAACTAGATAATTAGGGTTCTTTACTAATTTTTTAGTAATAGCTTTAAGTATAAAAAATACTGATACAAAACGTTTACCTATTAATAGAATAAGCTAGAATAATAATTATTATTTTATCATGAAGAATATTATTACTATTATTATTTTTAATATTTATATTTACCTGAGAATTATATGATTCGAACCTATGACTAATTGATTAAAAGTCAATCACTCTTACCACTGAGTTAAATTCCCTTTCTTTTTATTAATATATTCACTCCTATAACATTATTATTATTTATTAGGATAAACTTCTATTGTTATTATTTATTAGAACAAACTTCTATTGGCGCGGTGTGGATGATTGCTAATCGTCTTAGTTTTTCTCCTAGGAGTTTGAATCTCCTTTTGTCCGTTATTTTAATTATTCTAGATTTACCTCTTATTAAATTAATTAAAGGCGACTTTTTATATACTTAGTATATATCTTGTTTATAATACAATGAATACAAATAGTCAATTAAGAATAGTAATTAAATACAAAGTTTAACTTACAGTGTTATTGTAGATATATATTTTACTAACTCTATATATTTTATATTATCTTTTATTTTGGTATATTTTTATTTTTGAAATGGTAGGAACCTCTATTCTTAGATTTAATAGATAGTGATAATTTCATGTTTATTTATATATTTATTTAATCTTAAAAACCAGTTTATCATTTCTTATTTATTAATAACATTATATTATCATATTTTTAACTTAACTTAACCTTTTTTAAGTTTTAGATTACTTACTTATCCTTTAATATATATTTATTTATTTATTTTTCTAACTATTTATATATTTATTGGGGTATAAAGAAGCTGGCTTTATATTTATATCATATTTTTATTTAACTTCACTTAATGATTGATTCCTCTGTTTCAAGTTGACAAGCTGATATTCGATGACTTTTTCTACTAATGCTAAAGATATTGGTACTCTATATCTAGTATTTTCTGTATTTGCTGCCATAGTTGGTACTGCTTTTTCAATACTTATTCGTATAGAACTTACTGGACCTGGTGTTCAATATCTTAATGGAGATCATCAAACTTATAATAGTGTAGTAACTGCTCATGCCTTTGTAATAATCTTCTTTATGGTATAATTTATATTGTATAGCCAAGTTATTAAATAATTAATAATATATAACTTTATTTTTGCTATATGCCAAAAACTCCTTTAGCTAAACGAGCTACATCAATAAAATAATTGAAATTGGACAATCGGCAGGAAACTAAATCTAGTACTCGTATTATATCTATTACCTGCTAGAAAATAGGATCTTAGGAGGCTACTTGCAAAACATTCTTTAAAAGGATTGGATGAAAATATAGTCATAATTAAATGTATACCCGCAATAGTATGAGGATTTGTTAACTATTTTGTACCTGTTATAGTATGTGCTCCAGATTAAATAGTCTATCTATTCTTATTTCGTATTTTATTAGGGATAATTGCAAAAACTCTTATTGTTTCATTAATTATGATTATTTGCAGCTTAGTTTAGGATTTATATAATTTACCTAAGAAAGTTAAACGACTAACTATATTATAGTTTTATAAACAAACCCTATCTCTATTATTAGAAGAAAGACATAGTCTAAACTTGAATTAAATTTTTAAGTTAATACTTTATTTGATAGTATTTCCACGACTTATTAATATTTAATATTGGCTTCTACCTCCATCTCTAATTCTACTACTTTCTAGTGCTTTTGTTTAACAAGGTGCTGCTACTGGTTGAACAGTATGAGTTTTATTTATATGCTGTTTATTTTTATTTTATAAATGTGGTTATATGCATAGAATTTTATCCTTTATTAAGTTTAATATGCAGGGTATTTTATTATTAACCCCTACTGACTAAATGCCAAACATACCTAAATAAGGTAAAGTTATAGTCCTTATTATTAAGTTATCCTCCTCTAAGTACTATACAAAGTAATTCTGGTGGTGCTGTTGATCTTGATCTTGCCTTTTTACTCTAAATCTTGCCGGATTTTCAAGTATGCTGGCTGCCTTGAACTTTATTACTACTATTATTAATATACGAAATCCTGGTCTAACACTTCATTATCTTTATCTATTTTCTTGGCCCATCTTTGTAACTGCAATTCTACTACACTACACTACCACTACCACTACCACTACCACTACCACTACACTACACTACACTACCACTACCACTACCACTACCACTACCACTACCACTACCACTACTTCTTAGTCTACCACTACTTGCTGGTGCTATTGCGATTCATTATTACATTGTCTTTATATTCCCTCTTACTCCCATTATACCACTTATCTCTAAGAGTAGTATCTATAAAAGTACTAGAAAATCTGTATACCGTCAAAATGATCAATGTACTGATCTTGTTGTATGGAATGGTACTTAAACTCTTGGTAGTACTGTTAATTAGAAAATTTCTCATCTTGTACGAATGTACACTGAACTAACTAGTTTTCACCTTGCTTATGTAGTTGGTCTACTTCTAGGAGATGCTTCTTTTGCTACTAATAATAATATGCAAACTGCACGAATCATCTTTGCTCAAACCTGGATAAATTCAATTACTTTTGGTTTGTATGAAATATTTTTAACCCGTTTTGTAATGATATACCTTTTATTAATTTCCATAAACTAGCAGGCAAAATATTCTATGCTATTGTCTTTGCAACTCGTACTTATTATGTTTTTGGTGTACTTGGTAAAATATTTTTTGAAAATGGAATTAAACGAATTCCACGTGATATCTTTTTTCTGTTCAATGAAATTAGCTTTGCACACTGAATTTTAACTGGTGTACCCGCGCTACTGCAGGTGGTCTTGTTCTTTTTACTAATTGTTTTACTATTCCAGATGTAGTTCTGCTTATAAATGTAATTATCATTAAATATGATATTAAGTATAACCTGCATTATGCCTATGGACAACCTCTAATATCTATTCCTAAGCAAAAATGGATAAAATTAGAGCTATAGTTAATCCTCATATGCATCCTTTTTTTATGTATAAAGTTAGTAAATAACTTACTTTTATTAATGGTATTACTGGTAGTTTGTAGGTTATATATGATTTATGTTAACTGTCGATTTAAAAACTTTTTAAATTTTTAAGTGTTAAATTGCAAGGACTTTTGATATTTCATTAATACCTGCACCGAACTTATTATAGCCTTAATAATTGCGTTCAACGACTAATCAGTGAGTTATGCTAACAATATTCTGAACACGATAATATACGATAACTCTCTACCAAGAGATATTATGATATAGTCTTAACTTATTACCTTTAAATCGTTAATTAATAGACGGACTACTCACATATCGAAACTTTAATTACGGATAATATAATTAAAATAATATAGTTTATATCTTGGAATAAAATCTCTATGTTTAAGATTTGATACACATAAATTAGAAAGATGTATTAAATACAAGTAAGTTAAATTTGATATGAAAGTATCCGAAAATCCTATGGACAAATATTAATTAGTAAATTTACCTCTAACTCAATATTATCAAAATAATATAAATTATCCATTTACTAAAGGAAGGTGATAGTTAGATAAAGTTATCAACGTTTTTAAAACCTTTTTCCTAACCTTTTAAATTATAAAATAGTATTCATAGAATATACGCCAAATTTTAATTAAAATACTATAATAAAATTAATACTAATTACTTAAATAAGGTTCTTAGGAAATAACATAAGGAAGAAACAAATATTCTAGATAAAAAATAAAAGTAGATATGTACAAATGTTAAGGTATAACCTGGAATCTCTGTCTAATGTTACATCATGTAGTAAACTCTGTAAAGAACTGACAAAGGTAAAAAGGGACTAAATTATAAGTTAGCTAGTAGTTAGGTAAGGATGAAGTTTAACATAAAATAAAAAGTTACCTTTAACTCAGAATAAATATTAATAAATATCTAAACTTTCAATACAAAGGATGTAACAGTATAGTAAAATCAAGTTTAAAAATATTTTACAAAAACTCTTAATAAATCAACTATCTCTCTAGTTATATTGTTACTAAGAAGGTTGTTTTTAACCTTTTAAATTTAAATATAAAATATAATATTAATATTAATAATTAACTAAATATAGTAAATAGGAAAGAAATAGTGGAACAGTATTAAAAATAAAGTAAAAATTATTAAATTAAACTAGTTAAAGATGAGAAAAGAATGGAAAGGCATAAGTAAGAAGAAGCAAATAAAACTTTTTTTTAAAATAAAATGTTAAAATATAACATACCATGTATGAGGTACACAAGGTGGCTGTGCCATCGTATGTTTTTTAAAGTTTAAATTTTAAATTTTTCACCTTTGAAAAAGTAACCTCTAACTCATAGTAAAGATTAATCTAAATAGATTTTTTTCATAAAGAATGTAAATTATAGTAAGAGATTTAAAATAAATTTATCAACCTTTTTAAAAAATTAGACAAAAGTCTGTATAAATAAATTTTATCTTAAGGTCTATGTGGATGTTCTCAAATTTTATTAAGTATAAAAAATAATAGTATTAATAATAATCTTTTTATTAAAGTAAGTAAGAGATACATAGTTATACTTAAAAACTTTAAATTAAACTAGTTAAAGATTAAAGTACTGGTATGAAACGATATAGGTAAAATTTTAAAATATAAAAAATTAAAATATAACTTACCAATTATTCAAATATGTTTGAAGTTTATCCAGACACTTAACATATTTAAGTAAAGTTAGCTCTAAGTCAAAATAAATATTAACAAAATATAATAATTAAAAACAATAATGTAACAGTATAGTAAAGAAAATCAAGCTTAAAAAATACAAACTCTGAATAAAAAATATTTCTCGTATATTCTATACAGTTTTCTTAACATTTGTTTCCTGTGTAAAAATTTAATATTATTATTAATAATTTATTTAAGAAGTAAGTAGGAATTAAAGAGTGGGTTTATAAAAAAACATACAAAGTATTTAATTAAATAAGTTTAAGATTAAAATAAATAAAAGGCAATAGGAAAATTGGAATATTTTAAATTTAAATAAAACAAAAAAATAAACTAATAAGTTAGCATGTATTAAGATATGGGGATCTTACCATTAAGGTGTATATTTTAAGCGTTTAAGTAAAGTTACCTCTTAACTCCTATTAAAGAATAAGATAAATAGACAAAATTAATTACAAAGAATGTAACAGTATAGAAATATAAATCAACTTTTGTTAAATTCTACGTAGATAGTACGTGCAGGTTCTTGTTCTTGTTCTTGTTCTTGTTCTTGTTCTTAACCTAATAAAAATATAATATTAATAATAATAATATACTAATTACAGTAATTAGGAAAGATAAACTGGATTTTTAGTAAAATAAAGTAAAAGTTTAAATTAAACTAGTTAAATAATAAAAAAGATTGGAAAGAAAAGGTTAAAAAAATTAATAAATTATTATAATATAAATATATAAAATATAAGTTAGCATGTATGATCTAATTAAGGAGGATATCCAAGCGAAGGAACTTTTAACTGTTAAATTTTAAGCCTAACTAAAGTTAGCTATAACTCCTAATAAAGATTATCAGATATATAATATATAGTTATAAATATATGGCCTAGTAAATGAAAAAATATTTTTAAGATAAATTTAACAAAGTTTAAATAAGTTATACAAACCCTTTGCTTAATTCAATTACGATTAATAATAAGATCTTAATAGGATCTCCTAATCCACTACTAAATTAAGTTAAATTTAATATTAGTATTAATACTAATTATACAATTACATCACAATAGGAATGATAGTAGGTTAATTAAAATTAATAATTAAATTAAATAATTAAAATTAATTTAGTTACTTAAGAATACAAAAAAGGTATGTTACACAATACGTAAAGATTTACAAATTAAATAACAATAAAATGTATTATTAATAGTTAAGCTAGAAATTAGGGAGATGTTAATTAATTATTAAAAATAAAAAATTATTACTATATAAGGTATGCTAAAATCCTTAAATTACAATTTATTAGCAATATCTTATCTGGAGGTTTTCTGGACCTTTTCTTTTCTAGGCTCGTTAAGTTACCCTGTACATTTTAAGTAACCTCTAAATCAAAATAATGATTATACTAAATAGTAAGTATATATGAATAGTAAGAAACAGTATAGTAATTGAAGAAAAGAAATTAAAAATAAAATATATTTATCATCCTTTGATATTTAAATTCCTCTGCTCCTGTTGAATAAATCAAATATTTAAAAAACAAAAAACAAAAAACAAAAAAACAAAAAAAGTAAAAAAAGTTTATAAAAATAAAATAATAAGTTAGGGTAAATTCTAATAAAATTATACTACAATAATACTTAAATAAATAAGTAAGCGATAATACGGGTTAAAGTAAGTATACATATATAATAAATATAGGTAAAATAATATATCTAATATTACCAAAGAAGTAAAGTAAATAAAAGTTAAATAAGTAAATATAAAAAGCCTTAGAGGTTAGTAGTTTTTATAAAAATATTGATGTATAGCCTATACAGGAAAAACTACGGAATTTAACCTAATTAATATAAGCCACAGATCGATGGTCTGCCAATTAAGGTAGGATTACCTATAAGTTTAAATAAGGGCAACAAATAAGGGTATTAAAAAATAAAAAATAAAATATAAAGGATAAGATAAAAATACTTAAGTTATAATAAATCAGATTACTTACACTACTAATGCATAATATTTAGTAAAATATTTGAAAATACTCCTAGTATTACAGTTGTAATTAGTAAAGGTAGTAGTACCATAAATTCTCTATAATTAATATCTTTAGTATATGATAGATGAGGAGTAAAAGAACCAAAAGCAATACTATTGTACAGAGAAATACTATAAGCAGCTGAAAGCACAATACCAGAAGAAGCAATAATACATATAATAGGGGTTTTGGAAGATACCAGTAAGACATAGGAATTCTCCTATTCAATTAGCAGTTAGAGGTACAGCAGCATTACAAATAGTAAAGATAAAGAAGAAAATAGAGAACATAGGCATATAGCTAGTTTTACCTCTATAAAATTTAATAATTCGGCTCTGATAAGGATCATATAGTACACCACCTACAAGAATAAATAGGGAAGGAGTAACAAAAAGCATGAGCAATACCTAGAAAAATAAATAGCACCTTCAATACCTTGAATAGTATTACTAAATACACCTGGTACCATAGTTGCAGAATGAGCGACACTACTATAAGCAACAAGAGATTTAAAATCAGTTTGTCGAAGTGTAGCAAGACTAGCATAAAGTAGAGTAATAGCAGTAAATGTTTGGATTAGTGGTGCATAATAATGAGAAGCATCAGGTAGAAATTGAAGTATAATACGCATATAACCATAAAGAGCAAGTTTTAGAATAATACCTGCTAGAATAATAGATCCACCCTTCAGCATGAGCTCTATGAAGCCAAATATGAGCAGGAAGAAGAGGAGTTTTCATCGCTATACTAATGAAAATACCAATTCATAGATATTTTTGAGAATCAAGACTAATATCATGTAGACTAATAACTTGAAAATCACTAGAACCTACATTATTATAAATAACTATATAAAAAATAAGTATAAAAAACCAAATAGTGTATATAAAAATAGTAGAAATGCAGCTCTAATTCTTATAATATTATTACCAGAACCTCAAACACCAACAATAAGGAATAGAGGAATAAGTACACTTTCAAAGAAAATATAAAATAGAATAAGATCAAGTACACTAAATACAGCAATAAGAAGAGTTTCAAGTATAAGAAAAAAAATAAGATAATATTTAATAATTTTAGAATCGATATTGTTTCAATTACTTACTAGACAAATAGGAATAAGGAAAGTAGTAAGTAGTACAAAATAAAGAGAAATACCATCAATACCAATAGAGAAATTAGTGAAAGGGATACAAGTCCTTTTATATAAGTATGAGTAAATTGATAATCAGAGGTACTAGCATCAAATTCAAGTCATAGAATGATACTAAGGATAAAAGTTATAATACTAACAGTAAGAGCGAGTATTCTAATAACAACATTACAGGTAAAACCTTGATAAGTTATAAGTATAAGAGCTCCAATACTAGGTAGAATTATAGTAATAATAAGCATA
>Ga0154005_100477_pt1 | contig 16181 bp, 19 predicted proteins | sample TSFL089MetaG_FD_104698 | JGI IMG/M metagenome (GOLD analysis project Ga0154005, IMG submission 104698) | Attine ant fungus gardens microbial communities from Florida, USA - TSFL089 MetaG | ecosystem: Host-associated > Fungi > Mycelium > Unclassified | place: USA: Florida, Lake Talquin State...
CCACACAAAGTATGTCTGTTGTCGTGAACTATGATAGCAGTAGAGTCAAGCATTACTGTCTCTAGGAACGTGTAATATACAATAAGGAAGTGCAGACGACTGCTCCAGAAGCAGATACAAACTTGCAAAATATTAGTTGAGGGAAGGAAGGCCCCATACTACAACCGAAGGTATCTAGGATTTTACTTCAACAAGAAAATCACCCGACACCATGTATGATACTCCGCCAACAAAGCACTGTCCCCAGTCAAAGCCCTCAACATACTCAGCAATTCGTCAAGAGAGGTCTGCCCCGCACGTAAAAACGACTCCTTTTTTTTTTATCACATCTACGTGCTCCCCATTGCCCTTTACGGCTTCCAATTATGATTCTTCAAGGGCACCTCGACTTTCTTCCCTCCTCCAAAGTAGCGTAGAGCGGCTCTGTGGATTACTGGAGCGTTCCACACGTTCCCATCGTATGGCATTGAAGTCATAGTTGGCTTGTAAAAAATTTGATACCAGTTCCCACCACCACGTTTCTCAAAATGAGCTGTGAAAAAAAAAAACTTTTTCTTGGTTCTAGACAAACCACAATTCAGCCATAATCTCTACCTAGATCTAGATAGACATTTCCTTTTTTTGCAACATGATAAAAGAGTCTAATCCACGTAACTTGACCCAAGAAATCAATGCGAGAATAACATGATAGCAATTTTTTTCAAAAAGAGTATTCGAAAGCAAGCAGCACAGCACAGCACAGCACAGCACCTAGTCCACCTTGACCATCCAACGCTTGATCCACAACCCTCCACCACTCCAGAAAAACACCAGAGAAAGCAACACGATCACATGCCCATACCAATTCAGAATCCTGCACAACTCGAGCGATTTATCCCACGTCGAAACCATAAAAGGACCAGCGGTATAATTCAGCACGAAGAGCGACATCAAGGTGGCCAAGATATCGTACATGGGTTTGTAGGTAGCAAAGGGGGATGGAGATAGGAAGATGGGTCGAAGGGATTGACGTGCAAGACGGGCTGCAGTGGTGACAAGGGCACCCATGATAAAGGTGAGATAATAACCTGCAGCGACACCATGCTGTCATCGCACATGAGCAAAAGCAAAAGCGAGAGCGAGAGCGAGAGAGAGAGACTGACCCATAAAGCCGAAGTAAGATAAGTCAAAACCGTAGCCGAGTTGCCCGGTTTTCTACCCACGGGGGCGACACGCTTATAAACACATTCACGAAGCCAAACATTCGTTTTCATGTTCCAAGAATCAAGCAAGACTTTGAAATTGGAAGGAAACTCGATTTGAGAAACAACGACATTGGCAGCTCCATTCCATTGCGGGACCGGTTTTTTGGCATCCGCAGGACCGGTGGGGATGGAAAACCCAGAAAAACCAAGACCAGTAAGGATGGAAGCGCCTTCGGTCAATGTCCAGAGAGCGTAGTATTTGCAACGCTCGACGGTACCATAAATTTGGTAGAAGAAGAAGCTGCGAAAGGTGAGCGGGGAATTCCTTGATGAACGAGAGGTGCTGACCGGTGAATAAAAGGCATGTGCCTGAACTGAGGCCCGAAGATGGTGCTCCAGGACCAAGTAGAACCAAACAAGGCAAACACGGCAAGATAGAAGAGACCCTTGAGCATCCTGAGATAAGCAGCAGTTTTCCTACCGGGCGGGAGAGAAGCGCCGGGGGGGAGTTTTGAGAGGACATCAGGATTTTTGAAGAGGGAATGATGGACGAGATCAGTGTATTCTGCAAAGTCAAGATAGGGGCCGACGAGGATGCCGGGGAAATAGAAAGCGTAGCCGAGGAAGTGGAGAAGGCCGGGAAAGACGGTGACACGTTTTTGGCGCTGCCAGGGGTCAAGGTCGGCGTCGGGGCGGCGGGCATCAAAGACGTTCCAGGCAAAGGTGGTCAGTTTCATGGTGAGCACCATCTGGGGTCCTGTCACTTCGACGGTCTCATAGCTGTAGTTGTTGAGTGCGCGGATGATGTGACTGGCACGGGGTGAGTATGGAGGAAAAAAAGGGAGGAGGAAATGGACACACTTGACAACAAGGTGGCCGAGGGTCAGGCTGGAGGAGTGTCAGGGGACTGGACCGGATGAGGAAAAAAAAAAGGACGGACATAAATACACGCCAGGGCATGAGCGGGGTAGTGTCATAGCGGGCAATGAGGTAGGTTGCAAGGACGCTGGCGAGGAGCTGGGCAAAGGCGGCGGGGATGCGGAGGACCGGGCCGAAGAAACAGAGGGCGACGGCGAGGTTGAAAAGGTGTTTTCCGGAAGGGGAGCGAATTCGGACAAAAAGACTGCCGAGGGGATAGGCGACGAGCAGACAAAGGACGAGCTGCGGGGATGAGACACACGGACACACAGATCCACATACACACACACACCTTGAGCTGGTCGCTGCTGGCCCCGAGCACCTGCGCCAAGCTGTCCATTGTGCCCCCGCCAGACTTTGCTGTGCTTTTTATGGAACATGCCTGACCTGCCCTCAAGTGCTGGACACGCGTGACTGGCAGCACGCCCTGCTCTGCCAACTGCCATCATGGAGGACGAAGTAGCGGCTTTGGTGCGTGCTTTGTCAGGCAGCTGTGTTCCACTCTCACCGCAAGACAGGTCATCGACAATGGCTCTGGCATGTGCAAGGCTGGCTGTGAGTCCCTTCTGCCCTCGTCACTGATCTCCCTCATCTTTTTCTAGTTGCCGGTGAGTCCTCTTCAGTCGGCCGATCTCTCCTCTCCTCATCCTCCCAGGCGACGATGCTCCTCGTGCCGTCTTTCCGTGCGTCGTCTTCCCTTTTGTCTTTCTCCCTCTCACCTCCCCATCCAGTTCCATCGTCGGTCGCCCCCGTCATCAGGGCGTCATGGTCGGCATGGGCCAGAAAGATTCCTATGTCGGGTATGTCTCTCTTAGCTACTCCTTCCTATCCTTCATCCTAACCTCTTTTTGCAGTGACGAAGCACAGTCGAAGCGTGGCATCCTCACCCTCAAGTACCCCATCGAACACGGCATCGTCACAAACTGGGACGACATGGAAAAAATTTGGCACCACACATTCTACAACGAACTCCGTGTCGCTCCCGAAGAACACCCTGTCCTCCTCACAGAGGCTCCCCTCAATCCAAAGGCAAATCGTGAAAAAATGACGCAGATCATGTTCGAGACCTTCAACACCCCTGCTTTTTACGTCGCCATCCAGGCCGTCCTTTCTCTATACGCTTCTGGTCGCACCACCGGCATCGTCCTCGATTCTGGCGACGGTGTCACTCACACAGTCCCCATCTACGAGGGTTTCGCTCTCCCCCACGCTATCCTTCGTATCGATCTTGCCGGTCGTGATTTAACCGATCTTCTTATCAAGAACCTCACCGAGCGCGGCTATCCCTTCACCACCACTGCCGAACGTGAGATCGTTCGTGATATCAAAGAGAAGCTGTGCTACGTCGCTCTTGATTTCGATCAGGAGCTCCAGACTGCTGCCCAGTCCTCTGCTCTCGAGAAGAGCTACGAGCTTCCCGATGGTCAGGTCATCACCATCGGAAATGAGCGGTTTGTCCCACCACCTCATCCCTTCCGCTTCACCCACTGATCCTCTTCAGCTTCCGGTCACCCGAAGCACTTTTCCAGCCTGCCTTCCTCGGTCTCGAAGCAGCCGGTATCCACGAAACCACGTCAGTATCCATGTCTTTTCCATTCTTTCCCCCCACCATATGACCCCTTTTGACCCAGGTACAACTCCATCTTCAAGTGCGATCTCGATATCCGTCGTGATCTCTATGGAAACGTCGTGTTGTCGGGAGGAACGACCATGTTCCCAGGTATTGCTGATCGCATGCAAAAGGAATTGACTTCGCTTTCTCCTGCTAGCATGAAAGTCAAGATTGTCGCGCCTCCTGAGCGCAAGTATTCTGTTTGGATCGGTGGTTCCATTCTGGCCTCGTTGAGTACCTTTCAGAATCTGTGGTGCTCTAAACAAGAATATGATGAGAGTGGTCCGGGTATTGTTCATCGCAGTATGTGGTTCTTTTTTTTTTGAGTTTCTTGTGCAAGCGAATCTGAATTGGTGTTAGAGTGCTTTTAGATGGTGAATCTGGAATCGAGAGCGATTGCTTTGTCGCGGACTGGTTGGGGAAAATAGTCATGAGGATTTGTATTGGTATTCAGTCGATTCTAATTAGTAATGGAGGTTGTTCGATGTTTTACGCTTAGAACCGTTGATGATACCATATTCGAAAACATTTGTGAGGGGCTGTGGAACATTGAAGGATATTTTTAGAGCTTGATCATCACAGTGGTGAGTAGGGACCATGTGGGAAGAAGTGGTTAAATTTAGTTTAGTTTAGGCGATACGGCTCCGATGGTAACAAACAAATGAAGCGTTATCATTGATCTTTTTCTAAAACGGGGAAGCAACTCATGACTGCGGGGGGAACTTATATAAAAACTTCTCTCTCCCTCTCTCACACACCCCCTTTCATCCGAGACTCATCCCTTCTCCATTACAAAGAAACTTTTTTTTTTTTTGAAATTTTTTGAAATCGTCATGACGTGGTTCTCAGATGATTCTCATCAAGCTCAAGCTTATGATCAGGTGAGTTTGAAAAGTGTATCGGAAAAGGTGTTTGGATTGAATTGGATTGGGTAGGTTCAGAATGCGCCTCATCAAGCTAAGCTTTCGCATGAGTTGATTGTTGCTGCTGCGTCTTATGAGGTAAGATTTAAATAAAAAAACAATCGTCTTTCCTCCCCTCCCCCCTTCCCCCTTCGCTCTTCCTCCCTCCTGCCTCTGATGCGATTTTTTTTTCTCGCCTCTCTTGAAGGCTGCGAAAGCGTATAATGACCATTGTGAGAAGAATGGTAAACCTCAGAGTCATGAAAAGGCGAAAGAGATCTTGTGAGTGTCGTTTCGTTTGTGTGTGAGAGAGATTTTTGGATGTTCATGATGTTTCTTAAAGTGCTGGTTTTGCGGGTGCGTTTGTTGATCGTCTGGTTGAAACGAAAGGAGTGAGTTGCAATTACCGACTCCTTGAGCGAAACGATTGATTATTTGTTAGATGGATTGGTATGATAAAGAGAAGGTGAAGAGATCGGCTCATGATGATCATGCTTCCCACTTTGTGGGTAGAGATTATTGAGAGAAATCAACGTCGTTGTAATATACGCACCCCCCCCGGTTATTGACGACGTGTAATTCTATGATATGAATGATCAACGCGCAATCGATTTGATTGAATCAGAGATGTGAGATAAGATTAGATATGGATTGATGTTGATGTTGATGTGGTGGAGTGAAAAATGATAGGGGGTGGTGACATTTTGCCAAGAAAAAAAACGCAACTGTTTCATACTTCAAATTCTTATACACACACGCACCACACAAGAAAAAAATGACAATGTCACTTATATGCCAAAATTGTGTCTGGTGTGGCAATGGCATAGTCAAATTCCTCGAAAATAATTCTACTTCTCTTTCTGCTTTCTCAAGTAGGTCTAATATTTAAATAGTGCACCATGTAACAAATTGTAGATGCAAAAAAATGCAGTAGACCTGACAGCAATACAACATCACAGGTTCACAGACCATTGAAGAAAGGGAGGTCAGTGTACTGAGTTCAACACTTAATACCATTCAGAATTAGTAGAGGGATCCAGATGGGCCAGAGACTCAGATGGAAACCTTGTTCAGATATACTATAAATAATTTGTTTAGCCTGTCTGACATAATCACATGGACCTAGTGGATCCCTGTTCGATGTTTATGCTTAGAACCGTCGATGATACCAAATTCATAGTGTCTCTTTGTGAGGCTGTGGAACATCAAAGGATATTTTGATACAGCAAGTATGAAGAAGTGGTTATATTTAGTTTGGGTGATGCAGCTCCGATGGCAACAAACAAGTGAAGTGTTAGCTTGTTATAAAAACCCAACATTCTTCTCTCTCTCTTATCCGAGACTCATCCCTCCATTACTTATCTTTGTGAAAGAAACTTTTTGAAATTGTCATGACTAGGCTCTCAAATCAATCTCATGAAGCTCAAACTCGTCATCAGGTAAGTTTGTTTAAAAAGCGTATCAGAAAGAAAGTTAGGTGTTTACTTTTTTTTTTGAACGAATTGGGTAGATTCGGAATGAGTCTCATCATGCTAAGTTTCCAGATAAGTTGATTGCTACTACTACTTCTAATAAGGTAAAACCAAAAAAACAATCGCTCTCTCTCTCCCTCCCTCCTGCCCCTGTGTAATTTTTTTCCCCTCCAGAAGGCTGCGAAAGTGTATAATAACCATTCTCAGAAGACATGTAAACCGCATAGTCTTGAAGAGCTAAAGGAGATCTCGTGAGTGTCTCTTTCTCTCACATTTGCGTGTGAGATTTGGATGTTCACATGTGTGATGAAATTGCTTCTAAAGTGCTGCTTATGTGAGTTGCAACTACTTTTCGAACTTGTGTGAAACAATTGATCATGTTTTTTTTTGTTAGAGGCATCAGTATAATAAAGAGAAGATGGATAAAGAGAAGATGAATAAAGAGAAGATGAATATAAAGAGAAGCTGAATAAAGCTCATGATTGCCAAGTCATAGGTAGGGATTATTGATGTCGTTGTATTGTACGCTCCCCCCAAGTCAGTTGAAGCTGGAGAGGAAGGTCAGGTTATCGACAACGTGTAATCCTTTAATATGAATGATCAATGCAATTGATTTGATTGGGCGTGCTGTGAATGAATCAGAGATGATATTAGAGATGTTGATGTGATGGTGGCATGGCAATAGGGAGTGAAAACTGGGGGCCATACTCATCGGTGACATTATTTTTCCAAAAACTCACCTTCAGGTCATGAACGACTTGCGACCATCCCATACTTCAAATTCTTACACACACGAAAAAAACCACACATTTCTTGACAAAGTTTCTCCTATAGACCCTCTGTCCCTGGGCATGGTTCATTGAGTTTTTATTTTTCTCAACCTAACTACTTGGATCACTTACTAATTTCACAAGCAATTCATGACACATTACCCATGTGCCTTTCAGCACTGAAGTCCTCCTAGTCTAAAACCATACCATAACATCTTACTATTACTAATCAAAGATCACTGACCGAGTAACATTGTAATCAAAAGCCAGCTGGGGCCATGGCTTATCATATAACTACAATAACACATTTCTTCTTTACCTGACTCCTGTATAATTAGTAATCTCGAGCGATATAATCAGCCCCATGTTGCTCGTATGCATCCCCTTGAACCCTCTCCCTATCAATGTAGTCCATCTATTTTACACAAGTGTTCCTTAGTGAACAGACTATAAATAACAAAGCTGGTGGACTCACCCCCTTAGTTTCAACCATGCGGTCGACGAAAGCACCCGTGAAACCGGCACTATTGAGTCTTGTTGGCTTGACAGCAACGACTACAGAAGTAATAACTTACAAGATCTCTTTAGCTGTCTCATGACTTTGTGGCTGACCCTCACGGTCGCAGTGTTCATTGTATGCCTTGGCAGCCTGTGCATGATAGACAGTGTGTCATTGTTAATTGGGAGGTGAGAGACAATGTATATCAACACACGCACCTCAAAGGATGCAGCGGCAGCAATCAATTCATGTGAAAGCTTAGCCTCATGAGGAGCGTTCTGAACCTGCACAAGAATTAGTTTTACAGTAGATATACATTTAACAAAGCCATCTAACCTCATTGTAAGCTTGAGCTTGCTCGGAGTCATCTGAAAACCAGCCCATTGCGCTTCAAGAGAAGAAATAGTATGAGTGATCGTGCAAGTGAGAAGAACCAGGAAGAGTGATTGGATGCCTACTTAAATGATTCGATATCTTTCTACTTATAGATGTTGAAGATCGATGGGCGCTGATTGATGGAAGAGGCTGAGTTGTGGTTCAACAATTGACAAGCATGTTATCGCCGAATTTCATTGTTTCAATCTACCAAATTCGGTACAGGTAGTTAGAGATATAATATGTTCCTGTGATTGGCCAGTATATTAGGCAAAAACTTTCCTACCAGCTGGTTCTTTGCTGCGGAATGCATCCCTCATCAGAACATCAAGATTCGATCATGAACGCATGGATACGGAATTGGAGTTGATGTAGTCGGTGGGGTCACTTTGGAGACCTTATCGCTGTCCTCATTTCAGCTGAAAGTCGTTTGTAATGATGATGGGTTCGCCACTGTCACTGCACATTATGTAGATGTTCTTGGGCAGAGACCAGAGATGTGAGAGAGAATCTTGCATTTATGCACCGCAACAAGGAAAATTAGCGCTAAGACGCGGTCCTGGCCATCAAGCTAGGGGTAGGGCGACGTACAAATATCCAGAAGTATATGTGTACGTTCAGGCATGACATTGTCACAATCAGCAGGGAGGTAGTTGACGGAAAGAAAGAAAGGGAACAGCAGGAAGGCCTCAGTACCCAACTCACGCCGGGGAACCATGTCTATGGTCGGTGGAGGTTAGGTGTTGCTGATTAGAAGTAGGTACTGAAGGCAATTGTGTCATAGAAAATAATGGATGTTTGCTGGTGAAGGTATGGTTTTGGGATACAGATCAGTCATGGGCGGCAGGTGGCAAGCAAGCAGCCAGCTTTTGTGACATCGAGCTAGATATTAAGCTAATCCAGTTGATTTGAGGTGCGACGAGGCGAGGTCGACTTGGTGAAGGGAAGCAAATGTGAGAGCTCGGGGCTCTCTGTATGGGACTTACTCTCCACAGAACTGTGAGAAGCTAGACAACATAGTGGTCCGAGTTCAACAAGTTTAAGGAGCACTTGCAATCAAAGATAAATACAGCAGTAGTGTCTTTATAGTCCCTCTCTCATACTTTCAAGGTTCAACCTTGAGTCTTGAAATGGAGCCAAAAACACCTGTAAAATTCCAATTGCAACAAGGGCTAGGGAGGAAGAGGCATAGATAATATGACTCTCCAGCCTCACCTAAATTGGGATTTAAATCATACTGGTATCTTGCACTCCATTTCATGACTTGAGGATGAGATGCTGAAGCTCCAAGCCTCAAATGTCATCTCTTTTTATATGACCAAAATCTTTGTCACGTGCTAAAAACATGCTAGGGCTTAGGGCAAAATACATCATTGCTGACAATGTGGCTACCTCAAGGGCAACCCAATGATAGACATAAGGAGGTACAAATGTAGAACAAAGCACAGGGATGACAACCAGAAAGAAAGACGTTGTTTCAGACTCAAATGGGAGAAGAGCTATTTGCTCAATCCAACAAGACTTGAAGCTGTAATGTGAGGTAATATTTGGACTTTGCCTTGAAGTCCACTCAAATGATTGACATTATCCACACCCCAAAATTGACATTAACATGAAAAATATATTCACAAGCACACCGAGAATCTCTCATTTCTTCTTAGAGTTTTGATCCTTCTGTTCTTGCATACTCATTTCAATCGCACGAGCAATTGCCGCTTCCTCATCTTCTTCATCTTCATCCTCTTCCTCTTCCTCTTCCTCTTCCTCATACTCTTCGTCCTCCATTTCAATATCCTTATCTTCCGACATGGCAAGTGCCTTCCGAAGCTCCTTATCCTCGTCCTCTTCCACAGTTGGTTGCGGAACTGACGGTTCCGTAACTTGAGGTAGTGTGGCTGATGTTTGAGTTGCGGCTTCGCGTGCCTGTGCCTCTTGCATAGACATACGTAGAGCCTGCAGAATTCTGATTAGCAATGCTCTTGATTGAGCAATTTATGACACACCATCGCGAGCTCAGGATCGATACTCGGATCAACACCAAACTCAAAGTCATTATTGGAAGTAGTCGATGGTCCATCGCGAGGCATGAATTCATCAGGGATGCCTGCTCCGCGATCTGCTGCGAGAATGGGCGAGGCTGCTACTTGTTCAGAGAGCAACCTATTACCTGGGGGGACCGCCACGAAGTGGCTATTAAGAATCAGAGAGGGCATCAAAATTTATGACAAGAAACATACGAGTTATCACTGCTATTCGCGCTCTCGACAAACGTTCGCAGGACTGTCTTTCCATCATGTCCAGCCTCCTCAATCCCATCACCAAAACATACAACATCAATTGCGACGTTGTTCTTTTTCAGCTTCTTCGCGAGCTTGACCATGGATTTCTCATCTGCTCCCTGCCCTTCCAACGGCGAACCAACGAACACAATGATCCGCTGGCGAAGGTTCTTGCTTTCTCTGTGCTTTAAAGCGAGCTGTGCGATAGCAATTGCGGTTGGTATATTAATTTCTCCACCAATTTTGGACAAAGCCACATGAAGGCCTTGTAGAATCTGGCCAATATCCTTGGTATGTGTTACAAGGACCTCTGGACTGTATTTCTATCAGTCTAGATCGTCCCCAAGTCTTTGGATATAGATATATGGGTCCACGCACCCTTTGTTTGCCATTGTCATTATGCCGACTGTATTTTCTGGATTTGAGTCTGTTTTGGTTTGAAAGACCGTGGTTACCGCATCGCTTTGAGCATGAAATCGCGTTGGTTGGTAATCGCCATTCCGCATGTATTCTGAATTGTCTATGATCATTATTGTTGCCTCGAGCGGCATGGCGGGCAGGGATTTTGAACAAGACGAAAGGCGAGTAATCTGTGAAGATGACGCGTATGATGACGTGTGGCGCCTAATATTTGGTCATGTTTGATTCAAGACTAATGTAACTGTCAAACAATCTTCACAACAGACCATGTGATATTTCAACAATACCAAAAGAAGTTGTATGAAAATATTAAGAACCAGTAATCATTGAGTGTCAAGAGAGTCTAGGCATAGATCACAATACCAAAACTGACAACAGTGGGATTCGAACCCACGCCCGAAGACCAGATTACAGACCACCTGATTCTGGCGCCTTAGACCACTCGGCCATGTTGCCTCCAGCACAAGTGGTAGATTAACATGTATAGCCACCGTTTCATCGAAAGATCGATTCCAAGATTATTAAGAAATAGTCAGTCCGATATTCGAGACGAAATTTCCAGCGCTTACATCCTAAGGTCGATCATCGTGTTCTAATACCACTGAATGACCGTGAAGCTACCCTTGTACAAAAGATGGAAGGTAAGCGCCTCAACCAGGAAACGGCCAGCCAGGTAAGTGGACTCGGTCAGTTACAACTAGAAGGAAGTAGATTTCAGTGACTATCAGTCCGCGAATGATGATGGTTGTTGTCGTTCAAGCAATCCTGAAACGGTCCGTAGAATGATCAGACCCGTGACAGACTAAGTCATCTTTCTGTTCTAGCTGGGGCAATCGCGACTTCTACAGGCGTGGAAGACGTAGTGCAGAGCAGAATGGTAAATTTGCTCTAGAGGACAATATCACCCTGGAAAGAAATAGAAGAGTCAGAAATACGAAATAAGTTGTGATGTAATATGGTCAAGCAAAGTGCCATCTCACTGATAGAACGCTATCGCCAGGGCTATTCAACGACTCAGTTATACCATATTAATCGTGTGGGAGTCCTGATAATAACATTGTTTGCTCTATCTTAGCATAGCCTTCATGAACTGAGATAGTCGCGTCTTCCCGAGCCTGTGCTGACCGGACGCTATGTATAGTTTCTTGAGCGAGAACACTCCTCAAGTTGAAAGCAGACAGCACAGCTGAACCTGTTCCGGTCTCGATGCAGCGATGAGGAAGGGCGCAGCACCGCAGCCGAGCACAAGGCTTACAACATTTTCCTGTGCTGTGAGCATATATAATTGATCATCAGTTTCAACTGTTATCTCCATCAGTTTTCTTTTCTTCCTCTCACATCTATCACGAACAATAAGCCATGGAGGATGAAGTTGCGGCCCTCGTATGTACCTCCGTGCCTCTGACACCAACCGCGCAGCTTATCAACTCCCATTGTGACTAGGTCATTGATAATGGTTCTGGCATGTGCAAGGCTGGCTGTAAGTCTTTTTGTCCTCTCCCTGTCCTTTACTGACATACACATTCCTTTTCAGTTGCAGGTGAGCTATTCGCTGCAATCTATGTAGAAGCTTGGTCTTCACACGCATTTAGGCGATGATGCTCCCCGTGCTGTCTTCCCGTATGTTTGTGCGATCCATTTTCTTTGGTATTCGTCTAAATTGGGATCTAGCTCCATCGTCGGTCGCCCACGCCACCAGGGCGTGATGGTCGGTATGGGTCAAAAAGATTCTTATGTTGGGTACGCAACCAAAATGTTATCACGGATGATCAGCGCCAACACTCTCATCCAGCGATGAAGCCCAATCAAAACGTGGTATTCTTACTCTCAAGTACCCTATCGAACATGGCATTGTCACTAATTGGGATGACATGGAAAAGATCTGGCATCATACCTTCTACAATGAACTGCGTGTTGCCCCCGAGGAGCACCCAGTTCTCTTGACTGAGGCTCCGCTTAACCCCAAAGCCAACCGTGAAAAGATGACCCAAATCATGTTTGAGACTTTCAACACCCCAGCCTTCTACGTATCCATCCAAGCTGTACTCTCTTTGTACGCCTCTGGTCGGACAACTGGTATTGTATTGGATTCTGGTGATGGTGTCACCCATACTGTCCCTATCTATGAGGGATTTTCCCTTCCCCATGCCATCCTTCGTATCGATCTAGCTGGTCGTGATCTAACCGATCTTCTCATCAAAAACCTCACCGAGCGTGGTTATCCCTTCACCACCACCGCCGAACGTGAAATTGTTCGTGACATCAAAGAAAAACTGTGTTACGTAGCTCTTGATTTCGATCAGGAGCTCCAGACTGCTGCCCAGTCCTCTGCTCTTGAAAAGAGCTATGAGCTTCCTGATGGTCAGGTCATTACCATTGGAAATGAACGGTACGTCCTTTTGTGATCTCTAATGATTTAGCACGCTGACTCCTTTCGATCAGCTTCCGCTCCCCCGAAGCTTTATTCCAGCCCGCCTTCATTGGCCTCGAAGCTGCTGGTATCCATGAGACCACGTAAGCATAGCACATCCAACACATTGACCTTCTTCTGATCATTTTCAGTTACAACTCGATCTTCAAGTGCGATCTTGATATTCGTCGTGACCTCTATGGAAATGTTGTATTATCTGGTGGTACCACCATGTTCCCTGGTATTGCAGATCGCATGCAAAAGGAGTTGACGGCACTCTCGCCCGCTAGTATGAAGGTCAAGATTGTTGCCCCTCCCGAAAGGAAGTACTCCGTTTGGATTGGTGGTTCAATCTTGGCTTCTCTTAGCACGTTCCAAAATTTGTGGTGTTCAAAGCAAGAGTATGACGAGTCTGGACCTGGAATTGTCCATCGAAGTACGTACCTTGTATAATATCACAAATAATGGGCGTGTTTCTGACTGACATTTTTAGAGTGCTTCTGAGTAGAGGATTATTCAGTTCATTGAATCATACTTTCTGCCACAGATATTGAAATATGAAATACATTAACCCTTTTCACTGCCGAGATCCCACCTGCAGTTCCTGTATGGTTCCTCGATTTTGAGGAGACATGCGAATCTGAGTTGTTTGTACTATCTAAACTTTGACTCAATGATTCGATTAATGTCATTGCTTGTCTTTGAACAAAGGACACTCTTCCGAATGATTATAAGGTAGAAGCGTAATACAATACAAGCTTGGATACGATCTTGATCAAGAATTGCACATCAGGAGGGAAGCACGCGATTGTGAATGTCAAATGATTCATCGTACATCGTAGGACTATAGTTGAGAGGGCGCGTCCAAAAGACATGATTCAATGGGTCATATTGCATAGTACAAAAAGTTGAATTGAATCATACGCATAAGCCCGGCCACCATACCAGACAGAAGAACCATCGAGACACCCCCTGAGACTCTTCTGATAAGATTTTGGATACAGTCTCTTACACCTTGAAGCCACGGGACTTGCGGCGACCACGAGCTCGCTCGAACTACAGATAAATGCGTTAATAGGATATCATGCAGACAGACGAATAAACATGCCTTGCGGCCCTTTGAAATTGTATAAGGCTTCTTGTTCTTGTGAGGACCCATACCGAAATGCTTGTACGCTTCACGAGCAGTCTTGACACCTCGGAGTAGAACGGTGTTTGAACCCGTAGGTGCCCTGAGAGCGAGCTGGTCAAGGGTAATAACTTCACCACCAGCCTTTAGAATACGCTCCTTAGCTGCACGGGTGAATCGGAGAGCGGCAATGGAGAGCTTGGGAACCTCCGTAAGACGGATATCATCGGTGACCGTACCGACTTGAACAATGACTTTGGAATCACGGTCCGGGGTTCTCGAGGTCTCCTTGATGATGCGGGAGAGGGAGAGGGGAGGGCGATTAACCTTGGAGAGGAAAAGGCGGTGCAATATGACCTAAAGAAGATATTACATGAGTACCGAACGATTTCCTATTTGAAAAGCAAAAACCTTGTTGAAGTTGGAATCTGTACGGCGGGCTAGGAAACGATAGAGCTAATGCGAAATCAAGATATGTCCCTAGTCCTAGTGTGGCCTTCAAACACACCTTGACAAGGAGGAGAAGATAAGGATCTTCGCTCTTGGGAGCAGTACGCTGACCCTTCTTGACATGATGCCTGGCAATGTCAATACCCTAGCCACTATATAAGCAACCTCCTCAGTGTGTTGTTGAATACGACGAGCTCACCATCTTGGTTCTCACCTCAGTATGTGTTTGGGTATGTTGTCGCTGTATCGGGGCTTGATGAACTATGCAGTCAAAAAATAAGATTCAGGCTCCGATATACGGCAACCTCCGGAATGCCAGCTCGGTGCCACCTCCGTGTATCTGTTGTCATAATTTTAACAAATCTATCGCGATGTGATACTCCAGAATTGTTCGTGATTTTCCTCCAGAAGAGAAATATCGAGCCTTTTGTCTATCACGGGAGGCTTGTGTCCGTGCGCAGTCTCAATTTGGATTTGTGAGACTTATTCAGCTTCCGACGTAAACAATAATAAACAACTTCTTCCCTCGAAACCACCATGGTCAGTTTTTTGTAGAAGTTGCTCAGACATTCGTGGACGCAATTCTCACTTCAAGCTTACAGTACGGAGAACCAGCTGCCCCGGCCACTGTTGATCCCTACTCTGACGCGTATAATGCGCCACCTGCGGCTCCAACCCTTAATGACCGCGATGACGCTGCACCTCGTGGCCGGTCGCGTTCTAGGAGTCCTGCCACTCGTAGTAATGGTGATAAGTCAGATTTCAGAAGTCCTGCCTTCCGAAGGCGTTCTCCCCCTCCCAGACGCCCTGCCCATGCACCAGTTGTCAGTTATTATGATCCATGTCTCATGTGGCCCAAGCATACTTATGAATTTTAGCAGGCGCCTCCTCCTTCTAAGGTGCTTGGAGTTTTCGGTCTGAGCATTCGTACTATAGAGCGTGACCTCGATGAGGAATTTAGTCGCTTCGGCCGTGTCGTTAAAGTTACTATTGTTTATGACCAGCGGGTAAGTGAAACCCCTTGTGAAGTTGTGTTCTGGCTCCTGATACTGTTCAGTCCGACCGATCTCGTGGTTTTGGTTTCATTGAAATGTCAACTGTTGACGAGGCGACTCGTTGCATTCAGGAACTCAATGGCGTTGTATGTCTTCTTCTTTGCGTAGAGTTCTGTCCATTGACATGTTTTTAGGAACTCAATGGCCGTCGTATTCGTGTTGATTATTCAGTAACTGACAGGCCTCATGCACCTACTCCAGGAGAATACATGGGCCACAGGAAATCAAGCCATCGTGATGGGTATCGTGACCGTGACTCTTATAGGGACAAGGATTATCGTGACCGTGATCACCGCGACCGCGACCGTGACTACCGCAGGGGAGACAGAGATCGCGACCGTGATCCGTATGGAAGGGACAACAGGTCTGATTGGCGTGATCGCCGAAGCCCTGCACCTCGTCGCTACTCACCTGAGTATCGGCGTCGTCGTAGCTATTCTCGCAGCCCTCCAAGAGGTAGTAGCCCATCTCGCAACCGAGAATACGATGCTTCGGTACAGAATGGTTCTGGTGAAGGCCATCGTTGGTAGAAGGTATCGTCTTCTTTGTTTCATTCTGTGTTTGGCTCTCCAGGGATCTTCGGGCGAAAAACCTGCAACATCGAAGATCAAACCTTGTTCACCATGACTTGAGTAACCTTCAAAAATTTATGCTTCAAATACTTCAATTGTCTATTTGCAAGTTTTCTCGTCGTCTAGTACCTTAC
>Ga0154005_100479_pt1 | contig 16086 bp, 19 predicted proteins | sample TSFL089MetaG_FD_104698 | JGI IMG/M metagenome (GOLD analysis project Ga0154005, IMG submission 104698) | Attine ant fungus gardens microbial communities from Florida, USA - TSFL089 MetaG | ecosystem: Host-associated > Fungi > Mycelium > Unclassified | place: USA: Florida, Lake Talquin State...
AGGCTCAAAAATGCGAAGTAGTTTAGCAACAAAAGATGTTGTTAAGTCTGAGGTCTAATCCTCAGACTATGAAGCCTTATATACAGAAAATGATGGTCTGTGCACCTGGACAGAGCATCACATATTCTACTACCTATTGTTCTACATATGGCAGTCCTTTTGTGTCTAAAATAGCAATAACTTAACCATATAAGGGGCTGTCCTTGTTGTGTTCAAGGATTGATGTGCATCTATGGGTAATAGATCAGTGTTATGCCAAACCTTGAGGTCCTTGTATCTCCACAGGATCTTATTGCCCTAAGGTCTATTTATGGTCATCAGAAGCGCATTGAAGAGAGCTTCCATGTGCATGTGGAAGCAAATGTCCGCGTTCGGCGGTTCCCAAGATATCTGCCGATCAGTGTCCAGCACTGATTAACTGATATCTCAATGAGTACTGATCGCTTTGACACGTTTTGGACATCATTTGAAAGGTCTTCTCGAGGGCTTTCCGACGTATCTTAGACCGTGGGAATCGTGCAAGTATTCGTGGAGTTATGGCCGAATGAAGTTTGTGACAATTAGGCTATATTATAATATATCTGTGGAGGAACATAAAAGGCAGTAAAAAATAACAAAGTTGGTGACAAGAAATTTCTGGTGGCTGAGAGTTATTAAAGAGATGAAATAATATATAGAAGAGTATAATGCTTGTCACAGGAATAATCAAAATTAGAAAAATTATATAAATATACTCTATAACTATTGAACATAGCTACTTATAAACAAACTAATACCAAACTCAATTCCAGAAAAAGTGTAGTTTTATATAAGTACAAATTTCATTATAAAGTTACTTTTAATACAAGGATATAACATAATCTTGATAATAGATTAACAAAAATAATATATTTTATACCTACTATAGAGAAAACAGGTATAAAAGGATTAATATAATTATTTAGAGATAATATCTAAAAGTTATACAAACTACCAAAAAGTATTATTTCTGATAGAAAACTATAGTTTGTGATAGAGATAATAAAGGAGTTGAATTATATACTAGGAATTGATACTAAATTGTTAACAGCCTTCTATTTACAAATAGATAATCAAACAGAACAAATGAACCAGGAGTTAGAATAGTATTTTTGGATATTCATAGATCATTAATAAGAATAGTAGTTGAGAATAACAGAATTTGCCTATAATAACAAAGTATATACAGAAATCAAGATATTGTCTTTTAGAAAAAATAGTAAACAAGATTTTAGGATGGGATTTGGATTAAAAAAAAGAGAAAAACAAAATAAAATAAAATAAAAATACAAAAAGAAGCTAAGACAATACTACAAAAAGTACAAAATGATATGAAGAGATATATAAATAGAAATAGAGAAAATGTAAAGGTGTATAAAGTAGATGATTTGGTATTACTTAATACCAAGGATTTGAAGTACCAAATAAAAAGTTGACCAAGTATTTTATGAGATCTTATAAGGTTAAAGAAATTGTTTCAAATAATGCTATTAAACTGGATTTGCCAAGTACAATTAAAATATATCCAGCAGTTAATATGAGTAAAGTACAAAGGTATAATTTACAGATAAAAAGACAAAGAAAAGAAATATTACTACTAATAATAATTGTGAGAGAGAAAAGATTATGAACAAAACAAAGGTGTGAGAAAAAGACAAGTACCTAGTATAATAAAAGGAATACATGGTAGAAAAAGATACTTAAGAAAGTAAAAAAAATTTAAAAAACATAATAGAACTAGTTAAGGAGTTTACAAAGGAATACAAGTAAGAAGAAAAAAAAGAAGTAAGAAGACAAGAGACAGAAGAAGATAAAAGAACATTTAGTAAAGAATTACCAAGAAAATATATGGCAAAATTAGTATATAGCTGAAAAAGTAAGAAATACAACAGAGAATATTGAAAGCAAATAGAGGAAAATTAGAGATAGTAGAAAAAAAACCCATTCTCAAGATATAATAAGAATCACTACTTCATCATCTCTTGCTTCACACTTTCTCACTTTGTCTAGCAGGTCAACTCCTTCTATTATCACTTCTACCACTCTGATCCTTTTTGTTTCCAACCACTCTTTCTTTACCAACACTTGTTCCTCATTATCCCTTTCTACTCTCACCTCCCAATCCGGCCTCCTACTTAGCCCATCTACCTTACCAATTTTACTCCCTGCAATGTGTTTTAATACAAAGTCAAACCAGGATAGATATAGAGCCCATTGTGCTTGCCTGCAATTCAACTTTTGATTGCTCATAAAATATTTTAGGTTTTTGTGGTCTGTCCAGACTTCAAATTTACCTTTAGTTCCTTCCAGGAAGTGCCTCCATGCCTCCAAGCATCGTATTACAGCTAGTATCTCTTTGTTGTATATTTCATAATTTCTTTCAGTCTCATTTAGCAACTTAGAGATGTATGCTACCAGTTTCCATTTACTATCTTCACATTTAATTGATAGCACTCCTCCTGTTGCAAAGTTAGAGGCATCTGCCTCTACTCTAAACTCCTTATCTAAATTGGGTGCAACTAATAGAAGTCGGCTTGTAAAGACTGTCTTCAACTGCTCGAATACTTTCTGTTGCTCCTCTTTCTATTTCTATCTTTCCACCTTCCTTGTTAAATTGTTCAAGGGTCTGGCTAACTTTGCAAAATCCTTCACAAATTGTCTATAGTAGTTTGCAAGTCCCAAAAACTTTCTAATGTCTCTGACCATCTTAGGCACCAGTCAATTCAATACTCCTGCTATCTTATCTTTCTCCATTTTGATCTTCCCCTGACCTATTACTACTCCCAGAAAGTTCACCTTCTATACCTTCCAGGCACATTTCTCTGGTTTCACATATAAGTCATTTTCCTCTAATCTTCTCAACACCTCTTCTACAATCTCATTATAACCTTCCTCTGTCTCCATTCCTATCAATACATTGTCCACAAACACTGCCACCTTTCCCTCATTAATCATATCTCTCAGAATTTCATTCATCATGCCTTGGAATGTGGCAGATGAATTTGTCATCTGGAAAAACATAACAACTAGTTCATACAACCCCACATGAGTAGTGAAGGCCACCTTCCACTTGTCTCCCTCCTTTATCCTCACATTGTTATAGCCTCATTGGAGGTCCATTTTAGTAAATACTCTTTTATTGCCCATGGAGTCTACTAAGTCCATAACCAATGGCAGAGGGTAGTTATTCTTGATTGTCTGCTTATTGAGCCTCCTATAATCCATAACCATGCACTTTCCTCCATCTTTCTTGCCCACAAAGAACACTGGCGGCATCTGAGGCAATTTAGAAGGTCTGATGTACCCCTTCTTTAAATGCTCGTTGACAAATTTCTGTACCTCTTTCTTTTCATTTTTGGAGAGAGGATACACTCTTGCTTTGCTTACCTTGAAATTGTTGTTGAGATCTATCACATGATCCTATACCTTTCTGACTGGCATTCTTTCTGACTCTACCTTCTCAAACACTTTCAACCATTTATGGAACCTTTTAGGTACCATTTCCTCCACCTTTCTATAATCTGCCTCTATTTCCTTTTCTCTTCCCCAGTCTTCTTTCTCATCCACTACCCATCTCACTATTTTCTTTTCATCCTCTCTTCTCTTTTTCTTTCCTTTTATCCTCACTGTTTTTCCACACAGTGGTAGACATCTCATCATTCTCACTTCTCCCTTTTCCCAATCTATCTCTAGGTTATGAGCTGCCAACCATGGCATGCCCAAAATTACGTCTATCCTCCCTAATTTACAGACATCCATTCAAACTCTTTCCACATGTCCTTTGTAGAACATGTTTACTTCTACCTCATGCATAATTGCACCTCCACTGTTTCCAGTATCATCCACATTTCTCACTTATAAAGGTTAATCCAATTTAATCAACCTATATCCTCCTTTCTGTGCCAAGCTCTTACTCATAAACAACTCTGTTGCTCCACTATCCAGTAGTGCTTTCACCATTCTTCTTTTGTGAGTATCTACCTTTTTAACTCCCACATTCATCTATACTTATCTTAGAGGCTTAAACGTTCACCTCACTTCTTTCACTTCCACTTTTTGTGCTGTCTTCTAATTGACAGTTTCTATCACTCTTCTCAGATCAGTGATTCCAGCCCTTCCCTTCTGGGCCCTAGGCACTGTCCATTCTACCTCTCCTCCCCAATTCCACTATGGCATTTTCTTTCCTGTCCTACATGGTGGGCAGAAAATTTCTCCTTTCTCATTTCTCTCCACTCTTTCTTTTACAGCATCTCTCACATCATACACACTATACACTACTCTTTCTGCTCTTCTGCTTTGTGCTTCCCTTTCTCTCTACTCCTTTGCTTCCCTGCAACCTTCACACTATATATATAGCAATTGCCTTTTACTCAGGAACCCTTGTTCCCAGTTCTTTTGAGTTTTGGTGCCCTTGTAATTGCACCCACAACATTCTATGAAGGTCACCACCTCTCTCTGTGTTGTCTACCCCTCTATACTCATTCTGGCTCCTTTTGGGGGTAATCCTTTTGTACCGGAGTGCAATTTTACTTTCTTCCAAACCTCCCTTGGAGGTGCCATTTCTTCTCTTTTTTTTTCCTTTTCCTCAGACATTCCCACTTTTTATGTCCCATTTCTCTACACCCAAAACACTTTACCATTTCTTCAATTTTCTCTTGCCTCCTCACTTCTCATACTCCACATTATATTACTCTGCTCCTTAGCACTTCAAACCTATTGCCCACTACTGTCCTTTTCTTCTGTTCTTCTCCATTCTTACACTTCCAGACAAGGTACCTGAACCTCCCACACCTCCTACAAATTCTTTCCTCTCTCCCTTCCAGTTCTGTTCTTAATTTGGCAAGAGCACACCTTTTGTTGAGCATGTTGCTCATGAGTTTGTTGTATTGTTCTAGAGATATTGTGTTATGTTCTGAACAGGTAAAATGATTTGAAAAAGAAGGAATATATATTGCTTGAGGGTTACTCATTGTCTTCTTCTAAGGGCTCACAGTACGTCTGCTGGGGTGTACAAGTCTTCTCCCAGCCAGGTGCCTACTGCCTTACTGACTACTGCCCTAATAATACTTTGGCTATCACTCCAAGAAGGAGATCCCTATACTAATCACCTTCTTAAGGATGCAACAATATTCCTCTGCATAGACTGATCACAATGGACCAGTAGCATGAAGTATATAATAAGAAAAGAACACAGGTAACTAGAGAGCACCGCTCAATTGTAAGGTCTGGTCTGAGCTAGTACCTGAGCTTGGTCTTAGCTGTCCACCTCTGGGGTCTAAACTTCCCAGTCAGTCCACTTAAGCCTGTGGCCTGGCTACAGGGAATTTGGGATTGGTCTGAGATAACCATATACTAAGAGAGCAATGAGAATAAGATTGACAAAGATTGAGGCAATCAGTGTCTGAATGTGAAAATGAGTTCTAGTGTAAGGCTTCAAGTTGAGGTAGTGTAACCTTAACCTTAAACCCACTCTATGTCAGAGTTGACAAAGAGAACTTGTTAGAGTCCTCGCTAATTTGTTGTACACTACTTATACATGTTTGACTCTTTGTCCTTATTTACTGATTCAAACATATTACATAAGTAAAAGAAAAGAAAAGAAAAGAAATATAAATATTGACTTTTAGGGGAATTTGGCAGTTTATAACACTATGCTTATTCTTCATACTGGTAGATTGCTATCTACTTTACTTTGTCTTAAGGTTAGCTATTCAGTTATTTTGCTGGGGAATTTAAATCTAGGAGAAGAACTTTGTAATGGAACAAGAATAGTAATGCTGAATGTGAGAAGAAAGGTACTCCAATATAGAATTATTAGTAAGGACAGGAGATTTAGAGGGAAGGTTGTGTTAATCTAAAGATTAGGCTATCACCCAATACAGAAACATTCCTTATACTACTTAAGAGACTTCAATTTCCAGTCAGGCTAGCCTTTGCTATGACTATCAACAAGTCTCAAGAATAGTCAGTAGAGCATGTGGAGATTAATCTCTAGTCACTAGTATTCTCACATGGACAACTTTATGTGGTTTTTTCAAGATGTACTTCATCTTTCAACATTTCAGTACTTCTTCTTAAACAGAGTCAGAAGAGTAAGATACTTAATGTAGTGTATCAGGAAGTATTCAACAGTATTAAACTATAGATTGTATTTTGTATGTGATCATAGACTTGACATTAATTGCTACTGTGACTGGAATAGTCAGAAAATAATTGGATAGTCAACAAGTGAGTGAAGTCAATGAGTCAATAAGTTAGTTGGATAATTTTAAGGAATTACCATAGAAGAGATCCATGGATGCTAGCATTGAAAGTGTAATTAAGGCTAATGAAAAGAATAATTAACCTTAGGATTTGTATCATACAAAAGGTGAAAATTATCATTATACTTATGTACTGACTATATCCTATTGTTTTGTATTCTCTTGCTAACAGAATTTGTATCATATGAGAGATGAGAGATTGTTACTGTACTTACATACTGACTACATCCTATTGCTTTGCATTCTTTTACTAACACAACCTACTACTTTGACAGACTGTTGAAGAAAGGAAGCATAGCAGACTGACTTCAACATATACCTAATACCATTCAGAATAATGTTCAAGAATGCTACTTACTTTATTGATTAGTCTACCTTTTTGTATCCTACTTATCAATACCATGTTTATCTATGACAAACCCCTTCAGCATAAAGCTCAGAAAGAGACCTTGGCAGAAACTTAGAGCTACAACTGGATCTCAATATTGGATTACATTCAAAGGCCATGCTGAGCCCCACAAAAATATAGTTCAACTACAAGGTGCATGTGTTGAAGAAAAAGAAGTTCCTAATTCAAGATTGATTCGATATCAAATTCAGTCTCAGACCCATGTATATGACATTTTCTTCTTGCATCAAGAGCCTGGCGCTCTGCTGAAGTCCGTCGTTGAACACGCATCAGTATCTCATCGAGTTGTTCGAAGTTCCGATCATCTTCAGCAAATCTGCGATGTTTGTAACCCTGAATATGCTGTCGAGAACATCAGGATCATTGCAGCCAATACGAAAAGGACAATCATACTTCTTGAAAGTCATTGAATTTAGACCGGCAACTCTCACAATAACCAGGTTTACTTCCCTCTTCACGTTTGGGAAGTTTAAGGGTATTTGTACTCTTGCTTTTCTTGAGGACCACATGGCGTTGTGGTACTCGGACAGGTGGACCCATTTTACTGGCCATCACAAGTTTATCTTGGGGCTGCCTGTGCATGATGATCTCTTGGCGCATTTTCCCGTTCAGATTTGAAGGCATCTGGTGGGTAGGAAAAGCATAGTTGACTATTGAGACTGTACCAGTGGTCGATGTGATGCTGACACTGTTCCCCGATGCTGCCGTATATCCCATGAGACCAGAAGCTAAGAATCCAGATGCATCAATGAATTCGACATCACCATCCGCATCATGGTTGACAAAAACTTTGTCTTGTGCGGCTCTGCACATGTTGTTTAGCGAGACGGAGCGACGTAAATCACCGGCTCTCCTCGAAAGCAGGCTTGGCAAGGTTTTTTTCTCAGTCGCCTGCCTTCGGAGGAGCGCCTCGCAGCGGGCCCTGCGCTCTGCTATCTCCTTCTTCTCGGCTTCTTGTAATCGATCCCATCGCTTTTTTTCCTTTTCATCGAAAAGAATAAAGGGACCGCGAGCCTGAGGGTGACAGTGAAGAGTGGGCCATGGTGTCTTCTCGCCTTCACGTTCTTTGTGTGCTGGATATTCGTGTGCTGCAATCGTCGCCAGTTCACCATGTATATCTTCGATGAGGACAAAGTGGCTGCCACGGGTAAAGTAACGAAAGTCGTGTCGTTTCTGTGTGGGATCACGCTCGCTGAGCCCGTGGATTCGCTCCGATTGTAAGAGTTTGGAAAGATTGTGCACACTGCGCGACTTTGTACTAATATTGAAGGACGTCACTGGAGCTAGGTCATCCAGGCATCGTGAGAGTACACTTTCGAGCTTGGCGGAATCCCATATCTTTTTCCCGAATGCGAGCGCATCTTTTATCACATCTTTCTCTTGCGGATTCTCTTGGAGACTTGATTTGACCAAGCCATGAGTTCCGATCGCTATACCAGCCAGGTTGATTAGCTCACCGAGGAATCGTTTTCACAGGACTACGGGGGAAGTGCCCAGGTTGAGCCGTGAGACGAGGCTTAGTATAATTCTCCTTTTCTGAGATGTCTATTTGGTTAGGGACTAGTTTATCTGAGATCACATGTGTAACCTCGCGCTGGAAGAAAGGATCGATTTTCTGTGCCGCAAATTAGATTAATGCCGAGTTGAAGCTGAACGGACACGCATTACCCCTCCCAGTTTCAGAATACGCGACTGAAACAGTTCCAACCGCTGATCATTGATGGAAGATGTATCTAGATAAAATGTCCAACTAGGGAAAGCACGACGATACTTTTCCTTGAACTCAAGTCGCTGTTGTTCCCGCTCGGTCTTGTGTCGTTCTCTGGACTTGTGAGTCTCAGGATCGCGCAACCTCCTGTCAATCCTTAAAAGTGGATTCATATTCAAAGCGATTGCTTTATGCCGTTTGATTGAAGATCCAGGATTATTGGGGGCAGCAAAATCCGGAGATCTTGGTCGTTTAGGTTGATGAGCAGGTTTGAGAGAGCAAGCGGGAGAAGGAGCAAGAAGAAGAGATTGCGAGGGACGGGTGGCAAGCGGCAAGCGGCAGGTATTGGACATGGTGGCCGGTAGGTAGAATGAGTTCAACGGGACAGCCAAATACGCGCATCAGACGCGTGACATCCCGTGATAGTCTCATGTCACATTGTATGTTTCACGTGATATATCACGTGTTGGCAATATGGAAAGCCCACCAGACAATATACTGTGATGGCAGGCTATGCGACGACTCGACACCATCCTGTTCAGGGTACAGCGAAGGACAGAATAACCGACTATCATACTACTCTCTTCCGCCGTCTCACATGGGAAGGGACCGTTCCCCTAGAAATCCGCGTCGACAGCAAAGAACTTCCTGCCAATTCGAACAGAGGCCTTGAATGTTACTATGTTCAGGCCCCTCGCATCAGCTATCTCCCTCTGTTGACCCCCGAAATTCGCCGATACCTCATGGATGTAGTGTTTGATGAAGCGGCCGTTGGTGAATTGAAGGAAGAAGACTGGTGGTTCGAAACTGAAGAAGGCACTCTTCTCAAGTGGTTCGGTCCATCCAAATAGCTCACAGCTCATCTGCATCCTGATATATATGTCTTAATAGGCACTGGCCAATTGGTCTCATCTATGATAATCATACCATCTCAGCTTCCGTTCGTGCAGCTGCATCGCATCGACCTACCTCCCAATCACTACCGTTGCGCATCATCCTTCATTTAGTTTCTCCTCCCCTCGAAAAACTTATGCTTGCACCCTCACAAGAAGCCTGTAAACAAGCATTCATGGGTCAGCTAAAGGAAGCTGACTTTATTCGTTGGGGAAACACCAAACGGATTACTGGCCTTCGCAAGGTTGAGCAAGATGGCATATGGGAAAGCATTAAAGAACGTGCGCGTTGTCTCATCTGTCACCAGAACTTTTGTGCTGATTTTGGAACATCTAAGATAACTTTGACGAGTACTGGCGTATCGCCTCCAAAGTGACACCCGCGGCTACACCTGCCCCTCCCGTTAGTTCTGCGGGAAGTATCCCTATGCACATCCGGCCACCCTCTATCGACGCGGGTGGTGTACCAGAAAAGGATAGTGCGTACGCTGTACGATGTATCCCAGTTAGAATTTATCTTCCAGATGGTCCATTTATCCAAGAACCCGTACCTCCGCTTCTAGAAGACGGTACGTATATACATCGGTCGCTTGACCATTAGCGGAATCCCTACGCTTATCACTGCACTTCTAGGTAGTCCACATACACTTTACCATTTCTTATCCAACCACTTGCCATTATTATTCCCGCCTCGTTCAAACCCTCCCGTGTCGTCTCGAGTCAATCCCCAAACTCAATCCACTGGAGATCTGGCCTACGTATTGGTCCAAGGTGTTGTCTCTCCCTCAGAAGCTGAAATTCCCTGGTTAGGAGCTTGCCTCACAGGAGCAGATGGCTGGTTAAACATCTGCATTGGCCTTAACTAATTGCTTTTTGTTGTAATGTTCAAATGGAGTAATCCTGTGTTGGCCAAATACAAAGTCATGAGCTTACTTGACACAGAAGTTGAGATCTGTAGAACCATTCTATATAACATGGTTTTTTTAAGTAAAGATGAGGGACATTTTACATTATATTGTTTTAAAAGCAGAAGGCACTGTAAGGGAGAGGTCCTTTATTTGTTAGGCTAGGTAAGTGTCTTATAAGCCAAGATGATATCCAGGTAAGGGTCCATTACATACATGTACAGTATATACATGGAAGTAAGTCACATGATCCTGAGTCAGTAAGAAATATATATGAGGTTTTCATTTTGGGCCTTTGGCCCAACTCAATCCCTCTACTAATTCTCAATGGTATTAAGTAAATATTACTGTTAGGTTACTATGCTCTCCTTCACCAATAGTCTGTGTAATAGTATATAGTGCTAGAATGTCAAGTTGCTATACTCCCTTCCACCAACAGTCTATATATAATAGCAGGTGGTATTGGAAAGTCAGATCACTGTGCTCCCTTCCACCAATGGTCTGTGTATAACAACAGATGATGTTAAAAAGTCAAGTTACTATGCTTCCTTCTACCAATAGTCTATGTGTAACAGTATTATAAATCACTACTTCCTCTAAGTCAATATTTATTTTTCTTTTTATTTAATTTTATTTAATTTTGGGTTTGTACAAACAAACAAACATATAAGTAGTGTAAACCAAACTAGTAAGAACTCTAATAAGTCTTCTTTGTCAAACTCTGACTTAGAATAGAATTGACTCTTGAGTAACTTAACTTAAGTTCTCAATCCTTATACTAGAACTTATTTATCACATCCAGACACTGATCACCTTGGTCCCTGTCTAACTTACTCTCATTACTCCCTCAGTATGTAGTTAACTGAGACTAATTCTAACTTTCTCATAGCTAGACTATAGGCTTAAGTGGACTGACTAGGAGGTTTAGACTCTAGAGGTGGACAGTTAAGACCAAGCTTGGGTACTAGTCTAGACCAGACCTCAAAATCAAGTAGTACTTAGTAGTATACTTATATTACTCTTTCTCATTAAAATACTTTGTACTCTCAGTCTATTGTGATCAGTCTATGTAAAGAAATATTGTCACATCCTTAAAAAGATAATTAGTATAGGAATCCTCTCTGTGAGATAATAGCCAAAGTACTCTTAGGGTAGGAGTTAGTAAGGTAATAGGTACCTGTAACAATTGAAGTTGTGGTTGAGTAACCCTAACCTCACTTGCACTCTAAGTCAGAGTTTGACAAAGAGAACTCATTAGAGTCCTCACTAGTTTGTTGTACACTACTTATACACATTCAATTATTTGCCCTTGTTTACTGATTCGACTATATTACCTAATTAAAATAAAAGAAATATAAATATTGACTTAGAGGAATTTGGTGGTTTATGACACTACCCCCTTCTCAAGGGTCCTCATTCCAAGGGCTTCTCTTCTCTTCTAGTTTGTCATATGGGTCTCTTAGGTTGCCCATATTCAAATTTTCATCCCCTAGATTTTCTAGATATTTTCTATCCTCCTCAATCCTCCGTCAGTCTTCCTTGTTCTCTTCTTTGTCCCACTCCTCTATTTTTCCTCTTTTGTATTCATTCTTCTCTTCTTCTATTCCTTTCAAGAACAGATTTCTGTTATATCTTGAAAACAGATTCCTTTTCCATTTTCTCCACTTTTCTTCCATTTTCTTCCAGTACTCTTGATCATATTTCTTATTGTCCCATCCATAGAGCAATTTCGCAGTGTATCTCCCCGGTAATTCTCTGTTAAACACCTTTCTGTCTTCTTCTGCCTCTTGCCATCTTACTTCTTCTTCCTCTTCCCTGCTGTATTTCTTCTCAAATTCTTTGACCAACTTCATCACGTTCTTCAAATTCTCTCTGCTCTCCCAAGTATCTTTCTCTGCCATGCATCCTTTCTATTGCACCAAATATTTGTCCTTTCCTCTTACTTTTCTTTTGTTTATGATTTTCTCAACTTCCCATTCTTCTTCCCCTTCAATTACCATGGATTATGGCATCTCTCTCCTTTGTCTTTATACTTGTGACTTGTACTTCTGTATTCTGCTCACATTAACTACTGGATGTATTTTTATTGTATTTAGCAAGTCCAATTCCACAGCATTACTTGAAATTATTGCCTTCACCCAGTAGGGTCCTACAAAATGTTCTGTAAATTTCTTCATGTACCTTCTGATCATTTGATACTTTAGATTCTTAGTGCTGAGCAACACCAAGTCGCCAACTCTATACTCCTCTGTCTCTACCCTTTCCCTATCTGCATACTGCTTCATATCTTCCTGTGCCTTTTGTAGTATTGCCTTTGCTTCCTCCTGTACACTTCTCATTCTTTCCACAAACTTCTCTGCTCCCTTGTATTTCTCCTTCTTCCTCATCTCAAATCCCATTCTCAGATCTTGCCCATTATTTGCTTTAAAGGGTGACACTTTAGTTCCTGTGTACACCTTGTTGTTGTAAGCAAATTTTGCCATACCCAACTATTCTGGCCACTATTCTTGTTGATGGTCTATGAACATCTAGAGGTATTGTTCCAATTCCTGGTTCATCCTTTCTGTCTGACCATCTGTTTGTGGGTGGAATGCTGTAAACAGTTTTGTTTCAATCTCTAGCATGCAATTGAGTTCCCTCATGATACCCGCCATGAATTGTGGTCCTCTATCAGAAATAATGCTATCTAGTAGTCTGTGTAACTTCCAAATGTTATCTCTAAATAATTGTGCCAATCCTTCTGTGCTTGTTTTCTCTGTAGTAGGTATGAAGTGTGCCATTTTTGTAAACCTATCTACCACTACTAGGATTGAGTTATATCTCTATGCTAAAGGCAACTTCATAATAAAGTCTGCACTGATATAGGTCTACGCTTTCTTTGAAATCGAATTTGGCATCAATTTTCCTATTGGTAGTTGCATTTGATTTTTATTTTGCTGGCAAGTGTTGCATCCCTCCACATACCGTTTTACCTCCCTAATGACCCTTGGTCACCAGAAATTTCTTATTACCAACTCTGCCATCTTTCATTGTCTTCTATGTCCTCCTACAGGCATATTATGGTATAGCCTAATTACTTCCACTCTCAACTTCTCGTTTCTGGGAACATATACTTTTTCCTCTTTCAACATTAGGCCATCTTCTTAATGCCATTTCTCATCTCTTAATATCTTTACTCCTGCTTGTTTCATTTCTTCTACTGCTTTTACTACTCTGTCATCTCTTGCTTTGCATTTCCTTACTTTATCCAGTAAGTCCACTCCTTCTATAACTACTTCTGTTATTCTAATCCTCTTTACTTCTAGCCACTCTTTCTTTACCAGTGTCTGCTCCTCATTATCCCTTTTCACTCCAACTTCCCAGTCTGGCCTCCTACTCAATCCATCTGCTTTACCCATCTTACTTCCCAAGATATGTTTCAACACAAAGTTAAATCTGGACAAATATAAAGCCCATTGCGCTTGTCAATGATTTAGTTTTTGATTGCCCATGAAATATTCCAGATTCTTATGATCTGTCCATACTTTGAATTTACTTCTTGTTCCTTCCAGGAAGTGTCCCCATGCCTCCAAGCACTGTATTATAGCTAACATTTCTTTATCATGTATTTTGTAGTTCCTTTCAGTTTCATTTAGCGACTTGGAAATGTATGCTACTAGTTTCCATTTACTATCTTCACATTTAATTGATAGTACTCCTCCTGTTGCAAAGTTAGAAGCATCTGCCTCTACCCTAAATTCCTTATCTAGATCGGGTGCAACTAATAGAGGTCAACTTATAAAGACCGTTTTCAACTGCTCAAATGCTTTCTGCTGCTTTCCTTTCCATCTCCACCTTTCATCCTTCATTGTTCAAGGGTCTAGCCAACTTTGCAAAATCCTTCACAAATCATCTATAGTAATTTACAAGTCCCAAGAACTTTCTAACATCTCTGACCATCTTAGATACTGGCCAGTTCAACACTCCTGTCACTTTATCCTCCTCCATTTCGATCTTTCCCTGACCCATTATTACTCCTAGAAAATTCACCTTCTGTACCTTCCAGGCACATTTCTCTAATTTCACATATAAGTCATTTTCCTCTAATCTCCTCAACACCTCTTTTACAATCTCATCATGACCTTCCTCTGTCTCTGTTCCTATCAATACATCATCTACAAATGCCGTTATTTTTCCCTTGTTAATTATATCTCTCAGAATTTCATTTATCATGCCTTGGAATGTGGCAGATAAATTAGTCATCCCAAAGAACATAACTACTGGCTTGTATGACCCCACATGGGTAGTCAAGGCTGCCTTCCACTTATCCCCTTTTTTAATTTGCACATTGTTGTAGCTCCACCAGAGATCCATCTTAGTAAATACTCTTTTATTTCCCATAGAGTTTACTAGGTCTGTGATTAATGGCAGAGGGTAATTGTTTTTAACCATCTGCTTGTTGAGTCTCTTATAGTCCATAACCATATGCTTTCCTCCATCTTTCTTGCCCACAAAGAACACTAGTGACATTTGGGGCAATTTTGAAGGTCTGATGTATCCTTTCTTTAAATGCTCGTCAACAAACTTTTGTACCTCTTCCTTCTCATTTCTGAATAGAGGATAGACTCTTGCTTTACTAGTCTTGAAGTTATCGTTGAGATCTATCGTGTGATTCCATACCTTCCTAACTGGCATCCTTTTGGACTCCACCTTCCCAAACACTTTCAACCACTTATGGAACCTCTTGGGTACCATCTCCTCCACCTTCCTATGATCTGCCTCTATTTTCCTCTCTTCCCCAGTCTTCTTTCTCATCCACAGCCCATCTTACAATTTTCTTTTTGTCCTCTCTGATCTCTTTCTTCTCTTTTATTCTTACTGCTTTTCCACATAGTGGTGGACATCTCATCATTCTTATCTCTTTCTTTTCCCAATCTATCTCTAGATTATGGGCCGCTAACCATGGCATGCCCAATATCACATCCATCTTTCCTAATTCACATACATCCATCCTCACTCTTTCTACATGTCCTTTGTAGAACATGTTCACTTCTACCTCATGAGTGATTGCACCTCCACTATTACTGGTGCCGTCCACATTTCTTACTTACAAAGGTTGATCCAGTTTGATCAACCTGTATCCTCCCTTCTGAGCTAAACTTTTGCTCATAAACATTCCCATTGCTCTACTATCAAGCAATGCTTTTACTGTTCTCCCCTTATGCATATCTATCTTTTCTATCTCCACACTCATCCATACTTCTCTTAGAGGCTTAAGTGTTCACCTCACTTCTCTTGCTTCCCTTTTCTTCTGCACTGTCTTCTGATTGACAGTTTCTGCCACTCTCCTTGGATCAGTAATTCTAGCCCTCCCCTTCTGGGCCCTAGGCACTGTCTGCTCCACCTCTCCACCCCAATTCCACCACGGTGTTTTCTTTCCTGTCCTACACAGTGGACAGAAAATTTTCCCTTTTTCATTTCGCTCCATCTTCCAAATGATCACGTCTTTTCCTCCATATGTACTACACTTCACTCTCTCTGCTCTTCCACTTTCTGCTTCTCTATCCCTTCAGTTCCACACTTCCTTACAACTTTCACACCATATGTTGCATAACTGTGCCTTCTCCAGGAACTCCTGTTCCTGATTCTCCTCTGTCTTTGTTCCTCTGTAGTTACATCCTCTACATTCCACAAAGATCACCACCTCTCTGGGCATTGTCTACCCCTCCATGTATATTGCTGTACCCCTAAGGGGCAGCCCTCTCGCTCCACTGTGCTCTTTCACCTTCTTCCATACTTTTTGCAACAGTGCCACTTCCTCTCTTCTCCTCTGTTTCCTTTGTGGGCACTCCTACTTCTTGTATCCCTCTTTTTTTTTTTTTTTTTTTTTTTTCAAAAATTTATAACGCGG
>Ga0154005_100480_pt1 | contig 16085 bp, 23 predicted proteins | sample TSFL089MetaG_FD_104698 | JGI IMG/M metagenome (GOLD analysis project Ga0154005, IMG submission 104698) | Attine ant fungus gardens microbial communities from Florida, USA - TSFL089 MetaG | ecosystem: Host-associated > Fungi > Mycelium > Unclassified | place: USA: Florida, Lake Talquin State...
ATATCTATAAAACAGACTCCCCCCTAGAAGTGCTCTTGAGAGCAAACTCAACCTTAGAAGCATTTCTCTTAATAATGACATCACCTGATAACTGATCCCTGGTTTATAATAGGAACACCATTAGAGGTTGCGCATCAGTCCTGATTGGCAGTTCAAATATAGAAGAACAAGATGAGGATATGCTGAATACTATTGGAAAGAGATAGGAAGAAGAAGGACCTGAGAGATGTGAACAGAAAGCAGAAGAAAGAGTAGAGAAAGGTTTAGGAGAGGAATTAGAAGAGTTGGAAGCAGAGAGGAGTGATATTGATGACAAAGACATGCTCAAGAGCGGTTGGACCAATGTCTGAAGAATCTCTCGAGCACCCTAGAACACTTAGAACAGGCTCAAGTTTGGCTGACGAGATAAAAAAAGTTGGTAGGAAATGAACAGGGAGTATGGAAAGTGGCTATTGCATAATCAGATATGGACTCAACTCATTCTACCTGCCTTTTTGAGTAATTGGGAGGATTTCTTTCTTATCTTGTTTGTTGCATTCTGGGCTTTGTAATACTAATATAATACTCTAGTAGCATGGAGAGGAAAAAGGAAGAAGAACCCCCATCTTTGCCCTTTGTTGCTCTAGAGCTGAAACTCAACTTAAGCTCTTTTTCTCTCTTTCTTTTTTATAAAACTTTATAAAATTTCCCTCAAGGGATATCCACTCTAAAAGAGGACTTGGGCATTTACTTGGACTAGGAGCTAAACTACTTGCTATATGTTTTTGGAGTAAGTTGCTAACTGTATGGTCAGTTGAGAGCAAGCTTGCACAAGGGCAACATAAGGACTGCTGTATTGGCAGTGAGCCAGCCTACTAGACTAGTACCTTGGACAGTAGTGCTACAGTGTGAGAGGAACACACACCTTCAAGATCCGACTGGTGAGAGTGCTCTCGAGCGGAAACTAAAAACATTTCTTTTATTCTAGTATCTAATAACAAACTTTTACTATCTCATAAGCCCCTCCCTTTTATATCTAATTACTTTCCCAGTGCCTACTCGATTACACACTATTGTGGAATGACTTGGAGATTTTGACTCCCTGACTTGGTAGTACCCACTTTTGTAAGGACAGTAAAGCATATTTATATTTCTATCCGAAATCCTATTCCCCCCCTACCAATCAAATCTATACATATTCCAAATTCCCTTTACTATCCCTATCAACATGAGGAATTACTCAGGACTTGACAGATAGTATTACATAGGTACCGTGATCTCTCTTAGAATAGATTAGTTACAGCCACATGTACAAGTATAAATAGCTAGTCAATTCATAAAGGAACTCTGTCAAGTTCTCCTTGTCTTTAACCTCATACTTTCTGAGGGGGATCCGGGATTGTCCTGTGGGTCCTAATACCAAGAATGGGATTTGAAATAAGGAAGAAAGGAAAATATGAAGGGGCAGAGAAGTTTGCAGAAAGAATGAGAAACGTATAGGAGGAAGCAAAGGCTGTACTATAAAAGGCACAAGAAGACATGAAGAGGTATACAAATAGAGAAAGAGGGGAAGTGGAGGAGTATAGAATGGACAACCTAATACTACTCAGTACAAAAGATCTGAAATACCAGATGATCGGAAGACAAACAAAGAAATTTATGGAGCATTTCATAGGACCTTACAGAGTAAAGACAATCATCTCCAGCAATGTGATAGAATTAGATTTGCCTAGTACAATTAAGATATATTCAGTAGTTAATGTTAGCAGAGTATGAAAGTACAAGTCGCAGATAGAGGGACAACAGAAGGAAATGCCACAACCAGTGGTAATTGAAGGAGAAGAAGAATAGGAAGTCAAGAAGATTATCAATAAGAGGAAAGTAAGAGGAAAAGACAAGTACTTGGTACGATGGAAGGGAAGATACTTGGGAAAGCAGAGAGAATTTGAAGAATGTGATAGAGCTAGTTGAAGAATTTGAGAAGGAGTATTGTAGGGAAGAGGAAGAAGAAGTAAGACAACAAGAGGCAGAAGAAGACAAGAAAACATTTAGTAGAGAGTTACCAGGAAGATACACAGCAAAACTGCTATACAGGTGGGGAAATAAAAAGTACAAGCAAGAGTACTAGAAGAAAATGGAGGAGAATTGGAAAAGATGGAAAAAAAATCCATTCTCAAGGTACAACAGGAACCCATTCCTAAAAAGAATGGAAGAGGAAAAAGAGGAGTACAAAGGAGCAAGAATTGAAGAATGAAATGAAGGAGAGGATAAGGAAGATCAACGGAGGATAGAAGAAGATAGAAAATACCTGGAAGAATTGGAGGATGAAGATCAAAATATGGGCAATCTAAGGGATCCATACAATAAGTTATGAAGAAGTTCTTAGGATGAGGACCCTTGAGAGAGGGGTGATGTCATGAACCATCCAATTCTTTTTAAGTCAATATTTATTTTTCTTTTCATTTTCATTTATTTAATTATGTAATAACATTGCATCAGTAAATACAGACAAATAATCAGACTTGTATAAGTAGTGTACACAATCCAGCGAGAACTCTAACAAGTTCTCTTTGTCAAACTCTGATAAAGAGTGGGATTGAGATTAAGGTTACCTAACTGCAACTGAAGTCCTTACACTATGAGGATGCACATACTGATGGAGCCAGCAGTGAGTGGTAAGAAACATAAAGGACAGCAGAGAGTACAATATCTTGAGACAGTATTCCTTCTATGGCTGAGATGACTCAATGATAAAGCAAGAAAACTTCAGAACATTGTGAGAAGAGCTTACAGGCTAAGAGGAATGATCAGGAGCAGGAGTGGATACTGGCCCCTCATTATCAACCTACATAGGACTCTGATAGGCAATGATAAATGATAAGGATAAAAAATATAAATTGGAAACTACAAACTGGACTAGAAGATAATATGCCAGAAGGAATATTGTTCTCGGGAGTGAGCATGACAAACTCAATCTCCTTTTCCTCATCTGTGCGACCATTGGTAGCAATGGTAGGGAATAGACAATGCTGGATATGAGAATGCTAAATATAAATATACAAGGAACTATGCTTGAGAGAGGACTAGCTTACCTTAGCAGAGGTGGCATCAAGAGGATTCTTATTGGGAGTGGGATGCTTTGCAGAACTGAACAGAAAAATAAAAAAGACAAAATATGATAAGGAAGAATAGGGATACTTAGAAACTCTTTCTTGTTAGAGCAGAAAAGCTTGGAGCTGTTTATAAGTGACTGAAAAGACAGAAGTTGGATTGTGCTTGTGACAAAATAACTCATACGCTCATTTGGCAGTTGACAAGAGGCAGATAAAGTTGCTCTTGCCCTGTGCAACAATGTCTTAAGAGAGATATTTGAGGTAGACACACTTTGAGATGTAGATTAGAGAAAGAATAATGATAAGATAGAAAGACATACGACGGGCTTATCAAGAGCATCAACAATATGTCAAATAGAACCTAGAGTGGACTTGTTGAATTTGAACCATTTACTGCAATAGACCATATTGGAAGTGACATTGAAAAGCTCAATATGAGCATTTTGAGTTTTACCTTTGATGTTGGCTATATTAAGGGTTATGAAGAGGGAGTGAAGGAAGAGCCAGTTAAAAAGATAACCTTCCCTACCTCTTATATACCTGACTGGAATGCACATGAAGTGGATTCAAAGGATATGAGAACATAATTCAAATACCAGAAGAGAAACAGGAATGATGTGTTCTTGAAAGTACATAGATTGATTAGCAATAAGGAATAGATTGGCAGAATTGCTAGAACTACAAATGGAACCCAGATAGGATTCAGAATACCATCCAATAATAAAGAATATGAGAACACATTATTTATAGTAAAAGGGAGATAACAGTCTGATGAGACTTAGAAAAACTTTGGGACTTGAAGAAATTTTGACAAGATTTTGACCAGAAAGATAAATATATTTTGTGGTAACTAGCTATAATATAGAAATGAACTATTGGACAGAACTGGGAATAACAGGAACTACAGGATATAAGAACTAGACAGAAACTTAGGAAAGAGATCCTTATTGGAACTTAGAGACTTAGTTGTCACACATTCACACAGAAAGAAAAGCGACTGAGATATGGATAATGATTAGGAATTGGAGATGATTACAAATATTGGAAGCCACAGATAAAAGATAATAGGAATCTACTTAAGAACTAAGTAGACAAGATATAAGACATGGTGCAATGACACTATAACAATAAAGAAATAATAAAACAAAAATTAGACAGCCCACTCCTTTTCCTTACTCTTCTTGTTCAGCTTCTCCTGCTTGATGACAATCTTCTTCTCTTGTTTGACAACAATTTCAGGAGAGGTAGCTTGCAATTGGGAGATGGTTTTAGAAAGAGCATAGAGATGGCACCAGCCATATGCTTTGGGGAAATTGCCATCGTACCCAGTGGACTCTAGGAAAGAATTGAGACCCTAGAGAATCTCTATGTAGGCCTTGAAGAACTGCTATGCAGTATCAGAGCTTGACATTCCTTCAAAGTTGGAAGTAATGTGGTGGCAAGCATCGAAGATGGCCTGTTGAGAGTCAGTTGTCATAAACTGCCAAATTCCCCTAAGTCAATATTTATATTTCTTTTCTTTTCTTTTAATTATGTGATATGCTTGGATCAGTAAATAAGGACAAACAATTGAACATGTATAAGTAGTGTATAACGAATTAACAAGGACTCTAATGAGTTCTCTTTGTCAACTCTGACTTAGAGTGCAAGTGAGGTTAGGATTACTCAACCACAACTTCAATTATTACACTAGAACTTGTTTATCACTACTAGCTCCTGACCTCCTCAGTCCCAAGCAAACTTTACTCTCATTGCTCCCTCAGTGTGTGATCAACTCAGATCACTTCCAAACATAGCTGGGCCATAGGCTTAAGTGGACTGACTGGAAAGTTTAGACCCCAGAGATAGATAACTAAGACCAAGCTCAGGTACTAGTTCAGACCAGACCTTACAATTGAGTGGTGCTTGTTACAATTACTTGTACTTCTTTTATACTATATACTTTGTGCTACTGGTCCATTGTGATCAGTCTACACAGAGAAATATTGCTGCATCCTTAAGAAGGTGATTAGTGTAGGGATCTCCTCCTTGGAGTAATAGTCACAGTATTATCCGGGCAGTAGTTAGTAAGGCAGTAGGCACTGGGCTAAGAGAAGACTTGTGTACTCCAGCAGATGTACTGTGAGCTCTGAGAAGAAGACAACGACGCACTCTCAAGAAATAAACTCCTTTTTTTTACAAAACAAATTATTTCACCCATCCAGAACATAACACCATGTCTCTAGAACAATACAACAACCTCATGAGTGATATGCTCAACCAAAGGTATGCCCTTGTCAAATTAAGAGCAGAATTGGAAGGAAGAGAAGGGAAGCTGTGTAGACAATGTGAAAAGTTCAGGCACCTCACCTGGAACTATAGGAGTAGAGAAGAGCAGAAGAAGAAAACAGTAATGAACAACAAATTTAAAGTGTTGGGGAGTTGAGTGATGCAGTATGGAGTCAGGGAGGTGAGAAGGCAAGAAGTGGTGAGGAACATGGTAAAGTGTTTTGGATGTGGAGAGGAAGGGCACAAGAAGTGTGAATGCTCACAAAAGAAAGAAAGAAAGAGAGAAGAAGCAGCACTGCTGCAAAAAGTATGGAAGAAGGTAAAGGAGCACAGTGGAGTAAGGGGGCTGCCTCCAAGGGGAATGGGAATGTGTATAAAGGTGTGAACTACACCCAGAGAAGTGGTGACATTTGTGGAGTGTAGAGGATGTGATTACAAGGAGACGAAGATGGAGGAGAATAGAGGGCAGGGGTTCCTGTAGAAGGCACAATTGTGCAACATATAATATGGAAGCTGCAAAGAAGTATAGAACTGGAGAGATAATGAAGCAGAAGAGGGAAGAGCAGAGAGAGTGAAATGTAGCACATGTGAAGGAAAAGATGTGGTGGTAGGAAGAGAAGTGGAGAGGAATGAGAAAGAGGAAGTATTCTGTCTGTCCTGTAAGACAGGAAAGAAGACACTGTGGTGGAATTGGGGTGGAAAGATAGAACGGACAGTGCCTAGGGCCCAGAAGGGGAGGGTTGGAATTACTGATCTGAGGAGAGTAGTAGAAACTGTCAATTAGAAGGCAGTATAGAAGAAAGGGGAAGTGAGAGAAGTGAAACAAACATTTAAGCCTCTAAGAGAAGTATGGATAAATGTGGGGATCAAGAAGATAGACACAAGGGAGGACAGTAAAAGCATTGCTCAATAGTAGAGCAACAGAATTATTCATGAGCAAAAGTTTAGCTCAGAAAGGAGGATATAGGCTGATCAAGCTGGATTGATCTTTGCAAATAAAAAATGTGGATGGTACCAGAAATAGCAGAGGTGCAATCACTCACGAGGTGAAAGTAAACATGTTCTACAAAGAACATGTAGAGAGAGTTTGAATGGACATCTGTAAATTAGGGAAGACGAACATAATTTTGGACATGCTATGGTTAGCAGCCCATAATCCAGAGATAGACTAGGAAAAAGGAGAAGTGAGAATGATGAGGTGTCCACCACTGTGTGGAAAAGCAGTTCAGATAAAGGAAAAGAAAGAGATAAGAGAAGACAAGAAAAAAATTGTTAGATAGGCAGTAGATGAGAAAGAGGATTGGGAAAAAGAGGAAGAGATAGAAGCAGACCATAGGAAGGTAGAAGAAATGGTGCCTAAGAGGTTCTATAAATGGTTAGAGGTATTTGGGAAGATTGAGTCGGAAAGAATGCTGGTTAGAAAGGTGTGGGATCATGCAATCAATCTCCAAAATAACTTTAGAGCTAGTAGAGCATAAGTATATTTCCTTTCCAGGAATGAAAAGGAGAAAGTACAAAAGTTTGTTGATGAACACTTAAAGAAGGGGTACATCAGACCTTCTAAGTCACCTCAGACATTGCTAGTGTTCTTTGTGGGCAAGAAAGATAGGGAAAAACATATGGTTATAGACTATAGGAGACTTAACAAGCAGACAGTTAAAAATAATTACCTTCTGCCATTAATTACAGACTTAGTAGATTCTATGGGCAATAAAAGGATCTTTACTAAAATGGATCTCTAGTGGGGATATAATAATGTGCAAATCAAGGAAGGAGATGAGTAGAAGGTGGCCTTTACTACTCATGTGAGATCGTATGAACCAGTGGTGATGTTCTTTGGAATGACAAATTCATCTGCCATGTTTCAAGGCATGATGAACAAAATTCTGAGAGACATGATTAATGAAGGGAAGGTGGCGGTATTTGTAGATGATATATTAGTGGGAACAGAGACAGAAGAGAGACACAATAAAATAGTAGAAGAGGTGTTGAGGAGATTGGAGGAAAATGACCTATATGTGAAACTAGAGAAATGTGCTTGGAAGGTGCAGAAGGTGAATTTCCTGGGAGTAGTAATGGGTCAAGGGAAAATTGAGATGGAAAAAGATAAAGTGACAGGGGTGCTAAATTGGCCAGTACCAAAGACAGTGAGAGATGTCAGGAAATTTCTAGGCCTAGAAAACTACTACAGAAGATTTGTGAAGAATTTTGCAAAGCTAGTACGGTCCTTAAATAACTTGACAAAGAAGGAAGAAAAGTGGAGATGGATGAGTGAGTAGCAGGATGCATTTGAACAGCTGAAGAAAGTCTTTACTAGTAGACCATTATTAGTGGTGCCAGATCTAGATAGAGAATTCAGAGTAGAGCTAGATGCCTCTAACTTTGCAATGGGAGGGGTTCTCTCTATTAAAGGTGAAGATAATAAGTGGAGACCAGTAGTATATATTTCTAAGTCATTGAACAAAACAGAGAGAAATTATGAAATACATAACAAAGAAATGCTAGCAATAATATGCTGTTTGGAGGCATGGAGGCTTTTCCTGGAAGAAACAAGAAGTAAATTCAAAGTATAGACTGACCACAAGAATTTGGAATATTTTATGACCAATCAAAAGCTAAATTGATGACAAGTGCGATGGGCCTTGTATTTGTCCAGATTCAACTTTGTATTGAAATATGTTTTAGGGAATAAGATGGGTAAAGCAGATGGGCTGAGTAAAAGGCCAGATTGGGAAGTAGGAGTGGAAAAAGACAATGAGGAACAGGTATTAGTGAAGAAAGAGTGGTTAGAAATGAAGAGAGTCAGAATCGCAGAAGTTATAATAGAAAGAGTAAACTTACTAGACAAAGTAAGGAAATGTGAAGCAAAAGATGATAAAGTAGTAAAGGCAGTAGAGGAGATGAAACAAGCAGGAGTAAAAATGCTAAGAGATGAAGAGTAGTGTCAGGAAGATGGCTTGATATTGAAAGAGGGGAAAGTATATGTTCCCAAAGATGAAAGGTTAAGAGCGGAAGTAATTAGGCTATACCATGATACACCTGTAAGGGGACATGGAGGACAGTGGAAGATGGCAGAGTTGGTGACAAGGAATTTCTGGTGACCAGGGGTCACTAGGGAAGTGAAGCAATATGTGGAGGGGTATAATGCCTGTCAATGCAACAAGAATTGAATGCAATCACCAGCAGGAAAATTAATGCCAAACTTGATTCTAGAGAAGGCATGGACTCATATAAGTATGGACTTCATTACAAAGTTATCTTTGGCTCAAGGATGTAACACAATCTTAGTAGTAGTAGATAGACTTACAAAAATGGCACACTTTATACCTACTATAGAAAGAACGAGTGCAGAAGGACTTGCACGATTATTCAGAGATAATATTTGGAAATTGCATGGGTTACCAAATAGTATAATCTCAGATAGAGGACTACAGTTTGCAGCAGAAATCATGAAGGAATTGAATCAAATGCTAGGGATTAACATCAAATTGTCGACTGCATTCCATCCCCAAATAGACAGACAAATGGGGAGAATGAATTAGGATTTGGAACAGTACCTCTGAATGTTTATTGACCACAAACAAGAGCAGTAGCCAGAATGGTTGGGAACAGCAGAATTTGCATATAATAATAAGGTGCATACAGAAACCAAAGTGTCACCTTTTCAAGCAAACTATAGATAAAACCCCAGGATAGGATTCAAGTTGAGAAAGAAGAGAAGGTATGAAGGAGCAGAGAGATTTGCAGAAATAATAAAGAATGTGTAGGAAAAAGCTAAGGCAGTGCTATAGAAAGCACAGGAAGAAATAAAGAGATATGCAGACAGACAGAGAAGAGAAGTAGAAGAATATAGAATGGGTGACTTAGTGCTGCTCAGCACTAAGGATCTAAAGTACCAAATGGTTGGAAGACATATAGATAAATTCACAGAACACTTTGTAGAACCTTACAAAGTAAAGGCAATCATTTCTAGTAATGCAATAGAATTGGATCTGTGTAATGAAACAGCAAGCAAACTAGTAGATCTACGGTAGCGGAATATTTTATTTTTTTTCTTTTTCCTTTATTATGTAATAGTATGAAGTGTGCAGGACACTATGACTCAAAAGGAGTCTGCGAGATAATTCAAGTAGACAAATACTAGTAAACACAGATTTGTGTATAAGTAGCTAGACCAATTAGTGAGGACTCTAACAAGTTCTCTTTGTTAACTCTAACTTAGAGTATAAGCTGAGGTTATCCCTACCAACGTTCATTACACTAGAACTCATTTTCACTACAAGCTCCCAATCTCCTCAGTCCTAAGCAATCTTACTCTCACATAATTGACCCTCGACCGGTGATCAACTCCAATCACTAGTCACCTCCATATATAGCTGGACCACAGGCTTAAGTAGACTGACCGGGAAGTTTAGACCCTAGAGGTGGATGACTGGGACAATACCTGGGCCCCAGTGTAGACCAGATCTTACAACCAGGTAGGCTTAGTAGTTACTTATAAAAACTTTTGCTTTATCAGCCTTGTGCTGCTAGTCCATTGTGATTAGTACATACAAAGGAACATTGCCGCATCCTTAAGAAGATAATTAGAGTAGGGATCTTCTCTGAGAAATGATAGTATAACCCTAGTATTAGGACAGTAGCTGGTAGGGCAGTAAGAACTTGGCTGGATAAAGACTTACACCCCAGCAGACATAAGTAGTTAGTAAAATAGTCAGCCAAAGAAACACTGGTCAGTAAATCCACAACCAATATATCTTTTTCCCTACACAACAACTTTGCTCTTCTAAGAACAATACACCATGTCCTTAGAAGCATACAACAACTTACTGAGCAAAATGCTCAACACTAGGCAAGTACTCGCCAAAACAAGATCAGAATTGAAAGGAAAAGAAGGAAGAAAATATTGGGGATGTAATCAGATTGGCCACCTGGCCAAGAACTGCAGAAACAAGGGAGGAAGGGTAGAAGAGAAGAACAAAACGACAAATAAATTTGAAATGCTGGCAAGTAGGGTAATGCAGTACAGAGTAAGAGAAGTAAGAAGGCAGGAAGTAGTAGAACAAGCAGTAAAATGTTTTTGGTATGGGAAGGGAGGACATAGGAAATGGGAGTGTATGGAGAAGAAGAAGACAAGGACAAAAGAAGCTATACCAAGATGAGAAGTATGAGAGAAAGTAAAGGAACACTGTAGGGTGAAGGGACTGCCTCCAAGAGGGATGGTCATGAGCATAAAGGAATGGACAACAAAATGGGAAGTTATGATGCTGATAGAATACAAAGGGTGTGACTATAAGGGGATGAAGACTTAGGAGAACCAAGTGCAAAGTTTCCTGGGTAAAGAACAGCTGTGTAATATGTAGTGTGGAGAATGTAAAGAGGCATGGAATTAGAGAAACAGAGAAGCAGAATACAGAAGAGCAGAAAGAGTCAAATGTGGTGCATGTGGCAGTAAAGATGCAGTGATAGAAAAGAAGGTAGAAAGGAACGAGAAAGGAGAAGTGTTCTGTCCGCCCTGTAGAACGGACAAAAAAGTGCCATGGTGGAATTGGAGAAGTAAGGTAGAACAATCAGTGCCTAGGGCCCAGAAGGAGAGGGCTGGAATCACTAATCTAGAGAAAAGGCAAAGAGAAGTCCAGAGAACCTTGAAGGGTCTACGGGAGATGTGGATACAAATAGAAGTGGAGGAAATCAATACTCATGAAGGAATCTTGGTAAAAGCATTATTAGATAGTGGGGCCACAAGCCTCTTCATGAATAAGAAATGTATAGAAAAGGGGGAATTCAAGTTGATAAAACTAAAGAAGCTAATATTAGTGAGAAATATGAATGGTACAGGAAATAGTAGAGGTGCAATTCTTGAGGTAAAAGTAAATCTGTACTTCAAGGAGCATGTAGAAAGAGTAAAAATAGATGTATATGATCTAGAAAAGACAGAAGTGATATTGAGGATGTCTTGGTTACAGGCACATAATCTAGAGATAGATTAGGAGAAGGAAGAAGTAAAGATGACAAGATGTTCACCTATTTGTGGACAATATGTGGACAAAAGAGAAATGGGCCCAGAAATTAGAAAGAGAAAAAAAGAGAAGAAGGAAATTCAAGAGGATGAAATTGAAAGGATCAGATGGGCAGCAGATGAGAAAGAGGATTGGGGAAGAGAGAAAGAGATGGAACTAGATCATAGAAAGGTGAAAACAATGGTGCCTTAGAAGTTCCACAAGTGGTTGAAGATATTTGGAAAAGTGGAATTGGAAAGAATGCCAACAAGGAAGATATGGTATCATGCCATAGATCTCAAGGAGGAGTTCAAGGCCAGTAAAGTATGGGTGTATCCACTCTCTAGAAATGAGAGGGAAGAGGTTCAACAGTTTATTCAGGACCATCTACAAAAAGGGTACATAAGGCCTTCGAAGTCACCACAGACGTCTCCAGTTTTCTTTGTAGGAAAAAAGAATAGTGAAAAGCATATGGTCATAGACTATTGTAGGCTTAATAAGCAGATGGTAAAAAACAACTATCTGTTGCCATTGATTACCGACTTAGTAAACATAATGGGAAACAAGAAATTGTTTACTAAGATGGATTTACAATAAGGCTACAATAATGTACACATTAAGGAAGGTGATGAGTGGAAGATGGCCTTCACTACACATATAGGGCTATTTGAACCGGTGGTGATATTCTTCAAAATGATGAACTCACTGGCAACATTTCAGGGGATGATGAATGAGATTATGAGAGATCTTATTAATAAAGGAAAAGTGGCAGTTTTTGTAGATAATGTACTAGTAGGCACAGATAGTGAAGAGGGGCATGATGAGATTGTGGCAGAAGTACTGAAGAGATTGGAAGAGAATGACTTATATGTGAAACCAGAAAAGTGTTTGTGGAAAGTTAATAAAGTAAACTTTCTGGGAGTAGTAATGGGTCAGGGAAAGATGGAGGAGGAAAAGGTAGAAGGAGTATTAAACTGGCCAGTACTAAAGATGGTCAGAGATGTTAGGAAATTCTTGGGACTTGCTAATTACTGTAGACAATTTATTAAGAACTTTGCAGCACTCGCAAAACCCTTGAATATATTGACAAGAAAAGATAAAAAGTGAAGATGGGAGGAAGCTCAGCAAAAGGCATCCGAGCAACTAAAGAGAATCTTCATCACAAGACCATTGTTAGTAGTACTCAACTTGGATAAGGAATTTAAAGTCAAGACAGACACATTCAATTTTGCAACAGGAGGCGTCTTGTCTATTAAATGTGAAGACAACAAGTGGAGGCTGGTAGCTTACATTTCCAAGTCTCTAAACATAACTATGAGATTCATGATAAAGAGATGTTGGCAGTAATTAGATGCCTAGAGGTACTTTTTGGAAGGAGCAAAGGAAAAATTCAAAATTTGGTTGGACCATAAAAACTTAGAGTACTTTATAAGCAATCAGAAACTAAATAGACAACAAGCTAGATGGACTCTATATCTCTCAAGGTTCAATTTTATTTTGAAACATGTGCCTGGGAGAAGAATGGGAAAGGCAGACAGATTAAGTAGGAGGCTGGATTAGAAGGTGGGTGTGGAAAGAGATAACGAAAAATAGACATTGGTAAAAAGGGAATGATTAGAGGCTCAAGCAGTAGAAGTGTCCGAAGTAGTAATAGATGGAGTAGATATTCTAGACAAGATGAAGAGGAGTAAAGCAAAAGATGATGAAGTCGTCAAGGCAGTGGAAGAGATGAAATGAGCAGGGGTTAAAGTCTTGAGGGATGAAGAGTGGCAAGAGCATGAGGGGTTAATGCTAAAGGAAGGAAAGGTATATGTACCTAAAGATGAAAAATTGAGAGCAGAAGTGATCAGGCTACATCATGATATGTCTATAGAAGGTCATAGAGGACAGTGGAAGACAACAGAGTTAGTGACAAGAAATTTTTGGTGGCCAGGAGTGAGTAGGGAGGTAAAGCAATATATGGAAGGATGTGATGCATGCTAGAGGAATAAAAATTGTACGCAAGCACCTGCTGGTAAGTTAATACCAAATTCAATACCAAAGAAACCATAGAGTCATATATCAGCTGATTTCATACAAAATTACCATTGGCACAAGGATACAATGTGATTCTGGTGATAGTAGATAGATTAACTAAAATGGCCCATTTTATACCTACTACAGAAAAGACAACAGCAGAGGAACTAGCGAGGTTGTTTAGAGATAATGTCTGGAAGCTGCATGGCTTACCAGAAAGTATTATTTCAAATAGAGAGCCGTAATTCACAGCAGGAGTGATGAGGGAGTTGAATATGATGCTGGAGATTGATAGTAAATTGTCAACAGTATTTCACCCACAGACAGATGGGCAAACTGAAAGAATGAATCAAGAATCAGAGCAATATTTACAAATGTTCATTGATTATTACCAGGAACAGTGGCTGGAATGGTTGGGAACTACAGAATTTGCCTACAATAATAAGGTGCAGACAAGTACAAAAGTGTCACCCTTTAGAGCAAACAGCGGAAGAGATCCTTGGATGGGATTTGAACTCAGGAAGAAGGGGAAGTTTGAAGAAACAAGCAAGTTCATAGAAAGAATACAGGAAATACAGAAAGAAACAAAGGCAGTGTTAGGAAAGGTACAGGAGGATATGAAGAAGTATGCAGATAGACATAGAGGAGAGGTAGAAGAGTATTGAGTGGGAGACCTGGTGCTACTCAGCACCAAGGACCTCAAATACCAGATAGTAGGAAGAAAAATAGAAAAGCTTACAGAGAGGTTTGTTAGACCTTACAAGGTCAAAGCAATAATCTCAACAAACACAATAGAATTAGAACTACCTAGCACAGTAAAGAGACATTCAGTAGCTAATGTAAGTAGAGTATGAAGGTACACAGAACAGGTAGAGGGACAAAAGAAGGAGCCACCACAACCCGTGGTAATTGAAGGAGAGAAAGAGTAGAAAGTGGAGAAGATAATGAATAAGAGGCAGGTATGGGAAAAAGACAAGTACCTAGTATGATGGAAGGAGTGCACAGCAGAAGAGGACACTTGGGAAAACAAGGAAAATCTCAAGAATGCAAGTGAGCTAGTAGAAAAGTTTGAAAAGGAATATGGAAGGGCAAAAAAAGAAGAAGCAAGATGACAGGAAACAGAAGAGAATAAAAGGATATTTAATAGAGGACTGCCAGGGAAGTACACGGAAAAGTTATTATATAGATAGGGGGGAAAGGAAATACAAGCAGGAGTATTGGAAGAAGTTAAAGGAAAATTGGTGGTGATGGAAAAAAAACCCATTCGCAAAAGTGAGCCACAATCTATTCTTATGGATAAAACAACAAAAAAAAAAAGAGGATGAGATGGGGAATATTGGTGATCAGGACAGTAAGCTATAGGAAAAATCCTCAGGGATGAGGAAGCTTGAAAGAGGAATGGTGTAATAAAACGGCAAACAAACTAAGGGATCTGCGGTGGCAGAATTTTTTTTTTTTTCTTTTTCCTTTATTATGTAATAGTATGAAGTGTACAGGACACTATGACTCAAAAGGAGTCCGCAAGATAATTTGAGTGGACAAATACTAGTAAATACAAATTCATGTATAAGTAGCTAGGCCAATTAGCAAAAACTCTAACAAGTTTTCTTTGTCAACTCTGACTTAGAGTGTGAGCTGAGGTTATCCCTACCAATGTTCATTATAATCTGCCTAGTACAGTTAGAATACACCCAGTACTTAATATTAGTTGAATATGACAGTACAAGCCATAAGTAGAGGGTCAGAGAAAGGAAGTGCCACAACCAGTGGTAATCGAAAGGGAAGAAGAATGGGAGGTAGAAAAAATCATAAATAAAAGAAAGATATGAGAAAAGGAGAAGTATCTAGTATAATGAAAGGGGTGCATAGTAGAAGAAGATACATGGGAAAATAAGGAGAATTTGAAAAATGCAATGGAGCTAGTAGAGGAATTTGAAAAAGATTATGGAAGGGAAGAAGAAGAAGAAGCAAGACAGCAAGAACAGGAAGAAGATAAAGAAACTTTTAGGAGAGAACTTCTAGGAAAATATACAACGAAATTGCTCTATAGGTAGGGCAATAAGAAATATGATCAAGAGTATTGGAAGAAGATGGGAGAAAATTGAAGACAATGGAAAAGAAATCCACTCTCTAGATATAGCAGGAATCTGTTCTTGAAAAGAATGAAAGAAGAGAGAAACGAATACAAGGAAGGGAAGATAGAAGAGTAGAATAAAGAAGAGGATAAGGAAGATCAATTGAGGATCAAGGAGGATAGAAAATATTTGGAAAATTTAGAAGAAAAAAATCTAGATATAGGTAATCTAAGAGATCCATACAACAAACTGTAAAAGAAGTCCTCAGGATAAGGACCCTTGAGAGGGGGATGGTGTTATGAACTGCCAAATTACCCTAAATCAATATTTATATTTCTTTTTTTTCTTTTCTTTTAATTATGTAATATGCTTGGATCAGTAAATAAGGACAAACAGTTGAACATGTATAAGTAGTATACAATGAATTAGTAAGGACTCTAACAAGTTCTTTTTGTCAACTCTGACTTAGAGTGTGAGTGAGGTTAGGGTTACTGAACCACAACTTCAATTGTTGATGGGGGATCTTTTTAAAAGCAAAGTGAGGGGGGGATAGACTTGTGTGTTTGTAATGGGAAATATCAAAGTGCTTTACTGTTCTTACAAAAGTGGGTACTACCAAGTTAGAGAGTCAAAAT
>Ga0154005_100482_pt1 | contig 16014 bp, 20 predicted proteins | sample TSFL089MetaG_FD_104698 | JGI IMG/M metagenome (GOLD analysis project Ga0154005, IMG submission 104698) | Attine ant fungus gardens microbial communities from Florida, USA - TSFL089 MetaG | ecosystem: Host-associated > Fungi > Mycelium > Unclassified | place: USA: Florida, Lake Talquin State...
ACTTAACAACATCTTTTGTTGCTTATTCTACCTTGCTTGAGAATCCAAAACTCTTCAATCACAAACTCAGTAAGTGACCATTTGTGATAGGAAGTAGAGAGGAGTGACATTAACAACAAAAATGTGCTTGAGAGCGGTTAGACCAATGTCCAAAGTACCTCTCAAGCACCCTAGAACACTTAGAACAGGCTCAAGATCAGCCAACAAAATAAAGAAAGTTGGTAGGAAATAGACAGAGAGTACAGAGAGTGGCTGTTATATGATCAAATATGGACTTAACTCATTCTACCTGTCTTTTTGAGTAATCAGGAGGATTTCTTTCTTATCTTGTTTGTTGCATTCTGGGATTTGTAATACTAATAATACTCTAGTAGCACAGAGAGACACAAGAAGAAGATCCTCTATCTTTGCTCTTTATTGCTTTAGAGCTGAAACTCGACTTGAGTGACTAAGAGCTCTTTTTCTCTCTTTCTTTTTATAAAACTCTATAAAACTTCCCTCAAGGGATACCCACTCTAAAGGAGGACTTGGGCATTTGCTTGGACTAGGAGCTAAACCACTCACTATGTGTTTTTGGAATAAGTTGCCAACTGTATGGTCAGTTGAGAGCAAGCTTGCACGAGGGCAATGTGAGATCTAGGTAGGACTGCTATATTGATGGCAAGCCAGCCTACTAGACTAGTACCTTGGATGGTAGTGCTATAGTGTGATGTTATAAAATGGCAGATGAGCTAGATAATCTGCAGTGACAGATTATTTTATTTCTTTTTCTTTTTCTTTAATTAGATAATACTGAGTGTGTGTGGGACACTATGACTCAAAAGGGATGTGCAAGATAAATTAGCTAGACAAATACTTGTAAACACATATTTGTGTATAAGTAGCTGAACCAATTAGTGGGAACTCTAATGAGTTTTCTTTGTCTACTCTGACTTAGAGTTGGGAGCTGTCTATCTGAGTTACTTGGATGACCGTTCCTTATATATGAGAGGAATGCACACCTTTGAGATCTAACTGGTAAGAGTGCTCTCAAATGAAAACTAAAAACATTTCTTTTATTCTAGTGTCTAATAACAAATGTTTACTATCTTGTGAGCTCCTCCCTTTTATATTTGATTACCTCCCTAGTGTCTACTCAATTGCACACAATTGTGGAACAACTTGGAGATCTTGATTCTCTGACTTGGTAGTACCCACTTTTGTAAGGACAGTAAAGTATATTTATTTTCTTATTCAAAATCCCATTTCCTTCTCTTATAAATCGAATCTTAATTTTCCTTTACCACACCCCTCCATCACCACTCTACTGCTTTTTGCTTCTTCTTCTCTCCAGTTCCACATCTCTTTGCAACTTCCATATTACATATTGCCCAATTGCCTTTTGCTCAGAAAACCCTTCCTGCCCTTCATTCTTCTAAGTTTTTATCCCCTTGTATTTACATCCCCTGCACTCTATAAGGGTCATTATCTTCCATTGTGTTGTATACCCTTCCATGCTCATTACTGCTCCTCTTGGAGGCAGTCCTTTCATCCCACAGTGCTTATTCACCTTCTCCCACATTTCCCGTAGTGATGTCACTTCTTCTCTCCTTCTTTTTTTCATCTTTGGACATTCTCACTTCTTATGTCCCTCCTCCCCACATTGGAGACACTTCACTCTCCATTCCACTACTTCCTGCCTCCTTACTTTTCTCACTCTACACTGCATTACTCGATCCTTCAATACTTTAAATCTATTCTTCCCTACTGTCTTCTTCTGCTGCTCTTCTCTACTTCTACATTTTCAGATGAGGTGTCTGAACCTTCCACAATGCCTACATAATCTCCCTCTCTCCCTTCTAATTCAGCCCTTAATTTGGCAAGGGCATACCTTTCATTGAGTTTGTTGTTTATGAGTTTGTTGTATTGGTCCAGAGACATTGTGTTATGTTCTGGATAGGTATTGTGTAAAAAAAAAAAAGGATATATTTCTTGAGGAGCTCATTGTGTTCTTCTCCTATTTTACTTGTATGTCTGCTAGGGTACAAGATCTTTACCCAGCCAGGTGCCTACTGCCTTATTGACTACTGCCCTAATACTAGGGTAGACTATCACTTCAAGGAGAAGATCACTACTCTAAGTAGCCTCTTAGAGAGTAACTACTATTCCTTTGTATAGACTGATCACAATGGACTAGTAGCACAAAGTAGATAAAGCAAAAGTGATACAAGTAAACTACTGAGCCCACTCAATTGTAAGGTCTGGTCTGGGCTAGTACCTGAGCTTGGTCTTAACTGTCCATCTCTGGGGTCTAAACTTTCCAGTCAGTCTACTTAAGCCTGTGGCCTGGCTATGAGGAAGTTAGGATTAGTCTGAGACAACTACACACCAAGAGAGCAATGAGAGTAAGATTAAACAGGGATTGAGGTGATTGGTGCCCTAGACGTGAAAATGAGTTCTAGTGTAATGATTCTAAGCTTTGGTTGAGTAACCTTAATCCAGATCACACTCTAAGTCAGAGTTAACAAAGAAAACTCGTTAGAGTTCCTGTTATTTGTTGTACATTACTTATACAAGTCCAATTATTTGTCCTTATCTACTGATCTGACAATATTACATAATTAAATGAAAAAGAAGAGAAAATAAAAATAAATATTAACTTAGAGGGAAAAGGCAATTCATGACATATTATAAGAGAGCTCAATTACATGCTAGAGATCAAAACTAAGTTGTTTATGGCATTCTATCCACAAATAGATGACCAGACAGAGAGGATGAACTAGGAGTTGGAACAGTACCTCCAAATGTTCATTGACCATCAATAAGAGCAATGGCCAGAATAGCTAGGAATGGCTAGGTTTGCCTACAACAATAAAGTGCACACTGGAACTAAAGTGTTGCTCTTTTAGGTAAATCAGGGACAAGATCTGAGAATAGGATTTGAGATGAGAAAGAAGAGAAAGTATAAAGGGGCAGAGAAATTTGCAGAAAGAATAAGGAGTGTACAAGAGGAAGCAAAGGCAGCATTATAGAAAGCACAGGAAGAAATGAAGCAGTATGTGGACAGAGATAGAGGAGAAGTAGAGGAGTATAGAGTGGGCGATTTAGTACTACTTAGTATTAAAGATCTTAAGTATCAGATAGTTAGAAGACATAGAAAAGTTCACAGAATGCTTTGTAGGACCTTACAGAGTAAAAGCAATTATTTTTAGTAATGCAATAGAATTAGAACTACTAAGTACCATCAAGATACATCTAGTAGTTAATATTAGTAGAGTATGGAGATATAAATTGCAAGTGGAAGAGCAAAAGAAGGAGATACCATAACCAGTGGTGTAATGATCTTAGTTTGGATTGTGTAACCCTAACCTCAACTGCACTCTAAGTCAGAGTTTGACAAAGAGAACTTGTTAGAGTCCTCACTGGATTGTGTACTCTACTTATACAAGTCCAATTGTTTGTCCATATTTACTGATCCAACTATATTACATAATTAAATAAAAATAAAATAATTGACTTAGAGAGAATTCATGACAAGTGGTGATTAAAGAAGAAGAAGAATAGAAAGTGGAGAAAATTATGAATAAGAGAAAAATACACGGGAAGGACAAATATCTGGTATGATAGAAAGGATATACAGTGGAAGAAGATACTTGGAAATGCAAGGAGAATTTGAAGAATGCAATGGAGTTTGTAAAAGAATTCAAAAGGGATTATAGTAAGAATAAGGAAGAAGAAGTAAGATGGCAAGAAGTAAAAGAAGACCAAGAAACATTTAGTAGAGAATTACCAGGAAGATATATGGCAAAGCTACTATATGGATAGAAAAATAAAAAGTACAACAGGAAGTACTGGAAGTAAATGAAGGAAAACTAGAGACAGTGGAAAAGAAATCTGTTCTCAAGATATAACAAGAACCCATTCCTAAAAAGAATAGAGGAAGAAAAGAATGAGTACAAGGGGGGAATAATAGAGGAGTAGAATGAAGAAGAAGACAAGGAAGATTGGTGGAGGATAAAAGAAGATAAAAAATACTTAGAGGGGTTAGAGAATGAAAATCAAGATATGGATGACCTAAAGAACCCATACAATGAACTATGAAGAAGTTCTCAGGACAAGGACCCTTAAGAGGGGGGTGGTGTCATGAACTACTCATGTCATGATTCACTCTGATACTTATTCTTTTTCTTTAATTAATTAACTATGAATGACATCATGACATGATGACTATAACATGGGAATGTCATAAACATAAAAGTGACAAGCATGGGAAGGATTGAGTGATGATCTGAGGTTAATCACATCCCAATCAGGCAGCTGCCATGTATGGGAGAACATGTGGGCAGAAGTTATTTAACATGGAGAATTACTTAGGACTTAATAGATGGTTATACATAAATACCATAGTCACTCTTAGAATAGGTTAGCTACAGCCACATGTACACATAAATAGCTAGTCAATTCATAGAGGAACTCTGTCAAGTTCTCCTTGTCTTAACCTCTTTAATTCTAGAAGGGGATCAGGGATTGTTCTGCTAGTTCTGACAGCTCAATTTTTCTAAAGCAATATTTATTTATTTATTTTTTCTTTTAATTATTGGACGTGTGAGAACTTATTACCAAATTGGGAACAGTGACTCAATAGGGAAATATGAGAGAAATGTAATATATACAAATAAATAAATTGTATAAGTAGTATAGAACAATTAGTGGGAACTCTAACAAGTTCTTTTTGTCAACTCTGACTTAGAGTGTGATCTGGGTTAAGGTTACTCAACCAAAGCTTAGGATCATTACACGCTATGTAAATCAGAGGACAATTAAAAACAGCTACCCCCTATCACTGATGTAAGAACTTCAGTTGCAGTTATGTAACCTTAACCTTAGTTCTACTTTTTATCAGAGTTTGATAAAGAGAACTTGTTAGAGTCCTTGCTAGTTTTCGTACACTACTTATACACATTTGATTATTTGTCTGTATTTACTGATCTGAGGTTATTACATAATTAATTTGAAAAGAAAATGAAAAGAAAAATAAACAATGACTTAGAGGAATTGAGTGGTTCATGACACTACTTCCCTCTCAAGGGTTCTCATTCTGAGGACTTCTTCATAGTTTATTGTATAGGTCCCTTAGATTGCCCATATCTTGGTTTTTATCCTCTAACCCCTCCAAATACTTCCTATCCTCCTCTATTCTCTGTCAATTTTCCTTATCCTTTTCTTTGTCCCACTCTTTTATTTTTCCTCCCTTGTATTTATTCCTTTCTTTTTCCATTTTTTTTAGAAATAGGCTCCTGCTATATCTAGAGAATGGATTCCTTTTCCATCATCTCCAATTTTCTTCCATCTGTTTCCAATATACTTCTGATCAGATTTCTTATTGCCCCATCCATAGAGTAATTTAGCAATATACCTCCCTAGTAATGTCATAAACCTGCCCAGACCTAAAATTGTATGACTAGAGGGGTGGGAAGAACGGGACTTATTTTCAGATAGATTAGACAAGGGTTGCTAAAAATAGAATAGGAGATAAGATGAGATCACATGATCTGGTCACATGACAGGTCATATAATTGAACATTCTGGAAGGATTGTAGGAAGTTACTTAAGTATATACATAGACAAATAGAAATTGTGTATAAGTAGATAGAGCAATCCACAAAGGAACTCCATTGAGTTTTCTTCATTCTCTTATAACGTTGAGTGTGATAAGAAAGTCGTCTCGACTAACCTTCTCACTACATTAGAACTCAATACTACACCGTTTGTCACAAACCTTGTGCATCTTTCCTTTACTCCACACTTACCCTCGGTACGCTGGTTATTGCAACCAACGACCACTACAACATAGCCAGGCCCTAAGCTTAAGGTGACTTGTTAGTCAGTTAGGGACTAATGGTAGAAGCATGGTACTAAGCTCAGATATTGCATCTGAGACCTGACCTCTAAATTGAGCGGACTCATTACATACTTGTTCTTTTCGCCATATAAACCTTGTGCTGGGAACTCATTGTAGTTCCTACATGCAGAGGAGTGACAGTTGTTCCTTAAGGAGCTGTCTAGTTTAGGGGTTTGCATCTTTGTGGCAATAATTTAACTCTATTACTAGAGCAGTAGTCAGTAAGGAAGTAGGAGCCTAGCTGGGAGAAGACGTGCTCCTTAGTAGGTATAACAATTAGCTCAGAAGAAGACAACTGCTCCTCGTATAAGGAAACTACTGACAAAGAAAGCAAGACCTGGGACGACGACCTTATATCCTACCAATAACAATTATCCTGGGGCCAATAACCCTAACAACAATAACAACAGCAACAACCACAACAAGAAGAGGCTGGTCTAACGATGGACCAAATCCTTCAATATCTCACCCAACATACAACGGCAATTGAACAGCTCCTATCAAGAGAGCAAACCCAAGGGGAGGCAGCAAAGATAGAGAGAGAGAGAAGGTGGTGGGCTTCATCAATGCCTACCACCTATATATTAGGATGAGAATGAAAGGGAGCAGGGAGGAAGAAAAGATATTGTGGGTGTTAACATATATGCAAGGAGAAGTAGCAAAAGTATGGAAGGAAAATGTGTTGGAGGAAAGGAGACAGGGAATGTTGTTGGTGGAAACGGTAGAGGAGCTTTTTACAAAAATGAGAAAGGAATTTGGGGAGCTCAATGAGGAGTCCAGAAAGGTAGACAAACTGAGAATGTTGGAGCAAGGAGGAAGGATGTATGATGAATACGTCCAAGTTTTCAAAAAGGTGTCGAGAGGAAGTGGTTATGAGGGAATCATTGAAGAATTTAAGAGAGGGCTGAATGGGAACATCAGAAGGAGGCTGGCAGAGGCAGAATCACCTCCAACAGCAATCAAGGAATGGTGGGAGAGATTAGTGAGGCTAGACCAAAATTTGAGGCAGAGTAGGGCAGAGGAAAAGGTGTTGGAGGAAAAGGGAGCAGTATAGATGGCAAGGCCACCAGAAGTGCAGCTATCCAGAGGAGCTAGGCCCTTCTGGAATAACAGATACCAAAGAGGTTTCTGTAGAGCACCAAAGGAAGGATTTGGTGAAGATTTGAGGAGGAGAGAGAAAAGAGGACAAGGGACTCGAGACCCCAACACAATGGAGGTAGATAGGGAATGGGGGGGAGATCAAAGGTGTTTCAACTGTAAGATGTTCAGGCACATGGCCCAAAACTGCAGAAATCAAAAAAAGAGATTAGAAGAGGGATGCAAGAGGCATCAAAAGATCAGAGAGACCAGTGAGCCCTTGGCTGGCCTCCCACAATAGATACAGTGTACTACATGGACAAAATAGAATGAATGTTGACCATCACTGTAATGATTGAAGTTGTGATTGAGTAACCCTAACCTCACTCACACTCTAAGTCAGAGTTGACAAAGAGAACTTGTTGGATTATGATTGCTACTTATACAAGTCTGACTATTTGTACATATTTACTAATCCAATATGATTACATAATTAAATGAAAATGAAAAGAAAAATAAATAATGACTTAGAGGATTTGAGTGGTTCATGACACTATCCCTCTTTTAAGGGTCCTCGTCCTGAGGACTTCTTCATAGTTCATTGTATGGGTCCCTTAGGTTGCACATGTCAAGGTTTTCATCCCCCAGTTCCTCCAAATATTTTCTATTTTCTTTGATTCTCCATCGATCTTTCTTGTCTTTCTTATTCCATTTCTCTATTTTTGCTCCTTTGTACTCTTCCTTTTCTTCTTCCATTCTTTTCAAGAATGGATTTCTGTTGTATCTTGAGAACGGATTCCTTTTCCATTTTCTCCAATTTTCCTCCATCTTCTTCTAGTATTTTCTGTTGTATCTTTTATTTCCCTACCCATATAGTAGTTTCATCATATACCTTCCTGGTAATTTTCTACTGAATGTTCTCTTATCTTCTTCCGCCTCTTATCATCTTACTTCTTTTTCTTCTTCCCTGTGATATTTCCTCTCAAACTCTTCCACTAACTCCATTGTGTTCTTCAAATTTTCTTTACTCTTCCATTGTAAGAGTTTAGTCTTTTGGTGAGCAACCTCAGGCTTAACTCCACTCTAAGTCAAAGTTGATAATGAGAATTTGTTAGAGTCCTCGCTAAATTGTGTGTGCTACTTATACAAGGTCTGATTATTTGTACATGTTTACTGATCCAATGTTATTACATAATTAAATGAAAAGGAAAATAAATATTGACTTTAGAGAAATTAAGCGGTTCATGACACCCATGTGTCTTCTTCTACCATGCATCCTTTCCATCATACTAGATACTTGTCCCTTCCTTGTACTTTCCTCTTATTCAGAATCTTTTCTACCTCCCATTCTTCTTCTTCTTTGGTTACCACTAGTTGTGGCGCTTTCCTTTTCTGTCCTTCTACTTGCGATTTGTATTGTTGTACCCGACTGACATTAACTACCAGATGTATTCTAATTGTATTTGGCAAATTCAACTCTATTGCATTACTGGAAATTATTGCCTTCACCCTATAAGGTACAAAGCATTTGGTGAATTTCTCCGTTCATCTTCTGACCATCTGGTACTTCAGATCTTTAGTGCTGAGTAGCACTAAGTTGCCGACCTTATATTCTTCTACCTCTCCTCTCTCTCTGTCCACATACCTCTTCATATATTCTTGTACCTTCTGTAGTGCTGCCTTTGCTTCCTCCTGTACATTTCTCATTTTTTCTGCAAACTTTTCTGCTTCTTCATATTTTCCTCTCTTTCTCATCTCAAACCCCATCTTGGGATCTTGTCCTTGATTTGCCTTAAAGGGCAATACTTTGGTTCCCGTATGCACCTTGTTGTTGTAGGCGAATTTAGCTGTCCCCAACTACTCTGACCACTGCTTTTGTCAATGATCAATGAATATTCAGAGACACTGTTCCAACTTCTAGTTCATTCGTTCTATCTGACTGTCTATTTGTAGATGAAATGCTGTAAACAACTTTGTCTCAATTCCCAGCATGCGATTCAGTTCTTTCATAATACCCACTACAAACTGTGGTCCTCTGTCTGAAATAATACTATCTGGTAGTTCATGCAACTTTCAAATGTTATTTCTAAACAATTATGCTAGTCCTTCTGTGCTTGTTTTCTCTGTAGTAGGTATAAAGTATGCCATTTTCATAAATCTATCTACTACTACTAAGATCAAGTCGTAACCTTGGACTAAAGATAACTTTGTAATGAAGTCTGTACTAATATGAGCCCATACCTTTTCCAGAATCGAGTTTGGCATCAACTTCCCTGCCAGTAGTTGTGTTCAATTCTTATTATGCTGACAGGTGTCATACCCCTCTACATATCACTTCACTTCCCTAGTGACTCCTAGCCACCAGAAATTCCTCATCATCAACTCTGCTGTCTTTCACTGTCCTCCATGTTCTCTTCTGCTGTCTTCCACTGTCCTCCATGTCCTCTTACAGGCATATCATGATGAAGTCTGATCACTTCTGCTCTCAATCTCTTATCCTTAGGGACATTATAATGACAAGCTAGTTGAGACAACTGTCTTATTACACTCAATGTTATGAGAGAATGAAGAGAACTTAATAGAGTCTCTTGGTGGATTGTGCTACCTACTTGTACACAATTTCTATTTGTCTATATGTATGTTTAAGTAACTATCAATCTTTCCAGAAGGTTCCATCATGTGACTTGTCATATGACCAAGTCATGTGATCTCATCTTATCTTATCTTCTCCCTTTTTCTATAATTAGAACCCTTTGTTTAGTCCATCTAAGAATAGCTCTCTTTCTTCCCATCTCTCTAGCTATACTATTTTTGGTTTGGGCAGGTAATTTATGACATTACCCCCCTTTTTAAGGTTTTTCCTATGGAAGAACTTTGCTCCTTTCTATCTTCTCCAGCTCCTTTCTAACTTCTTCAGATATTCCCAATCAATTTTCCCATCATCCCATCCATATAATGTTTTTGCTATGAATCTTCCCAGCATCTCTCTATGTTCCTCTTCCATTCTTTTTCCTTCTTTCCCATATTTTCTCTCATACTCTTCTACCGCTTCTTTTGCATTCTTCAAGTTTACCTCTCTTTCCCATGAATCTTCTTTGGCCATGTATCCCTTCCATCTCACCAAGTATTCCCATCTGCCATATCTCTTCCTTTTGTTTATTATCTTCTCTACTTCATATTCTTCCTCTCTATCACAAATGGTCACTTACTGAGTTTGTGATTGAAGAGTTTTGGATTCTCAAGCAAGGTAGAATAAGCAACAAAAGATGTTGTTAAGTGTGAGGTCTAATCCTTAGACTATGAAGCCTTATATACAGGAAGTGATGGTCTGTGCACCTGGACAGAGCATCACATGTTCCACTGCCTATTGTTCTACATATGGCAGTCCTTTTGTGTTTGAAATAGCAATAACTTAACCATATAAGGGGCTGTCTTTGTTGTGTTCAAGGATTGATGTGTATCTATGGGTAATAGATCAGTGTCATGCCAAACCTTGAGGTCCTTGTATCTCCACAGGATTTTATTGCCCTAAGGTATATTTATAGTTGTCAGAAGCATATTGAAGAGAGCTTCCATGTGCATGTGGAAGCAAATGTCTGCGTTCAGCAGTTCCTGAGATATCTGCCGATCAGTGTCCAGTACTGATTAACTGATATCTCAATGAGTACTGATTGCCTTGACACATTTTGGGCATTGTTTGAAAGGTCTTCTTAAAGGCTTTCAGACACATCTTAGACCGTGGGAATCGTGCAAGTATTCGTGGAGTTATTGGCCAAATAAAGTTTGTGACACACTTTTTTTATTATCACTGGAAGGGCCAGTTGCTTCTTCTGTCCCCGAACCTACTCCTTATACCTTCTTATCCTACTTACGTTTACTATGGGGTGGATTTTGACCATTCTTGGTAACTCTAAGTCCACCGCATTGGTTGATATGACCCTTTTTACCTTGTAGGGTCCCACAAATTTTTCTGTTAACTTTTCCATCCTTTTTCCTTCCATTTGCTATTTTAGATCTTTTGTACTTAGTAGTACTAAGTCTCCCACTCAATATTCCTCCGCTTCTCCCCTTCTTCTGTCTGCTTGTTTCTTTATTTTTTCTTGTGCCTTCTTCAACACTACTTGTGCTTCTTCTTGTACCTTCTTCATTCTTTCCACAAATTCTTTTGCCCCCTCCAATTTCCCCTTCCTTCTTATTTCGAACCCCATCCTTGGATCTCTTCCATTGTTTGCTCTGAAAGGCAATGTTTTTGTCAAGATATTCATCTTGTTATCATAGGCAAATTCTGCAGTCCCCAGCCATTCTAGCCACTGTTCTTGTTGGTGGTCAATGAACATCCTCAGGTACTGTTCCAGTTCCTGGTTGACTCATTTGGTTTGTCCATCCATCTGTGGATAGAAGGCTGTTAAGAGTTTTGTTTTGATCCCCAATATTTGATTTAGCTCTTTCATTAGGTTTGCCACAAACTGGGTTCCTCTGTCTGAGATGATGCTTTTAGGCAATCTATGTAATTTCCATACATGGCCCCTAAACAGCCTTGCAAGTCCTTCTACCAATGTCTTTTCTGTTGTTGGTATGAAGTGTCCCATCTTTGTTAATCAGTCACATACCACCAGTATTGCATCATATCCCTGAGCTAGCAGTAGCTTAGTAATAAAGTCCGCTGTTATGTGCATCCAGGATTTTTCAGGTACATCATTTGGCATAAGCTTTCCTGCTGGTGTTGTTGTCCTATTTTTATTTCATTGGCATGAATCGCATCCCTCCACATATCTTTTCATCTCCTTTGTTACCCCTGGCCACCAGAAGTTTTTCGTGACTAGTTCTACTGTTTTTCACTGCCCCCCATGTCCTCCTACCAGTGTGTCATGATATAACTGGATTATCTCTGTTCTCAGTTTTTTTATCCTTTGGCACATACACTTTCCCTTTTTTTAACATGAGTCTTCCTCTCTCTACTCTTCATCTCTTAGTATTTTTACTCCTGCTCATTTCATCTCTTTGACTGCTTTGATTACTTCATTGTCTTTTGCCTCTGATTCTCTTACTTTCTTTAGCAAGTCTACTCCTTCAATCAGTATCTCTTCTGTTCCTGCTTTCCTTAGCCATTCTGCTTTTACCAGCATCCTGTCTTCATTGTCCTTTTCCACTCCCTTTCTCCAGTCCAGTCTTCTTAAGTCCATCCACCTTTTCCATCTTGCTTCCTGGAACATGTTTTAATGTAAAGTCGAATCTGGAGAGAAATAACATCCATCTTGCTTGTTGTCTGTTCAACTTTTGGTTTGACATAAAATATTCCAAGTTCTTGTGATTTGTTCAGATTTCAAACTTGGTTCTTGCTTCTTCCAGAAAGTGCCTCCATGCCTCTAAACACCTGATCACTGCCAGCATCTCCTTATCGTGAATTTCATAATTTCTTTCTATGTCATTCAATAACTTGGAGATGAAGGCCACTAGTCTTCACCTTCTGTCTTCCCCTTTTACCAATAACACTCCTCCTGTCATGTAGTCTGATGTGTCTGCCTTGACTCTCATTTCCTTATTTAGGTCTAGTACTACCAGTACTAGTTCAGCTGTGAAAATCTCCTTAAGTTTGGTAAATGCTTCTTCCTGCTTTTCTCTTCACTTCTACTTTTTGTCCTTTCTGACCAGCTGGTGTAGTGGCTTGGTAATTTTGGTGAAGTCTTTAACAAATTGCCAATAATAGTTTGCTAGCCCCAAAAACTTCTGCACATCTTTGATGCACTGGGGCATTGGCCAGTTTGTGATTCCTTCCACTTTTTCCTTCTCCATTCTAAACCCTTCTAGCCCCATTATTACTCCTAGGAACCCTATTTCCCTAACCTTCCATACACACTTCTCTGGTTTCACATAGAGGTCATTCTCCTCTAGTCATCTCAGTACCTTCTCTACTATTTCATTATGCCCCTCTTCTGTTTTGGTTGCTACCAGTATGTTGTTGATGAAGATTGCTATGTTCCCTTTATTGATCATGTTTCTGAAGAGGTCATTCATCATAGCCTGAAAGGTAGCAGATGAGTTTGTGAGTCCAAAGTACATTACTGTTGGCTCAAACAATCCTATGTATGTTATAAACGCTGCCTTCCATTTATCTCCTTCCTTGATCCAGATATTGTTATAACCCCATCTCAAGTCCATCTTGGTAAACACCTTCTTGATCCCCATATTATTTATTAGTTCTGATATTAGGGGCAAGGGATAATTGTTCTTGATTGTCCCTTTGTTTACATAACAATAGTCTTGTACCATTCTTCTCTTTCCATCCTTTTTAGGTACAAATAGTACTGGCAATGTTTGCAGAGACTTTGAAGGTCTAATGTAGCCCTTCTTTAATTGGCTTTCCACAAATGCCTGTACCTTCTCCTTTTCTGTTCTAGACAAGGGATAAATTCGTTCTTTTCTTGGTACAAAATTCTCTTTGAGGTTGATGGCATGATCCCAGGGTTTCCTGGCCGGCATTTTTTCAGACTCTACTTTCCCAAATACCTTCTTCCACTTGTGAAAGCATTGGGGCACCAGCTTCTCTACTTTTCTGTGATCTTCCTTGATTTCCTCTCTTTTTCCTCTTTCTTTCATAGTCCACCTCAAATCCTTTTCATCCTTCACTGTTACCTACTTCTTCTTTATTACTTTCTTTTAAGGTGTTCAACCACACAGGGGTGGGCACCTGGTCATCCTCACTTCTCCTGTTTCCCAGTTTATCTCTGGGTTATGTGCTGCGAGCCACAGCATCCCCAGAATTACTTCTGTCTTTCCTAGCTCATATACATCCATCCTTACTTGTTCCACATGTCCTTTGTAGTACATGTTGGCTTCAACCTCATGAGTTATCAACCCTCCCCTATTGTCACTTCCATCTATATTTCTCACTTTTATTGGCCTTGCTAATTTTTCCAATTTGAAGCCTTGTTTCTCTGCCAGCCTTCTGCTCATAAATAGGCCTGTTACTCCACTATCTAGCAGTGCTCTTACTGACACTTCTTTGTGGGTGTCTACTCTTTCTAGTCCAATATTGAGCCAGACTTCTTTTAATAGTTTAAGTGTCCATCTCACTTCCCTCTCAGTGTGATGGTTAACGTCCATTGTATTTTGTCCATATAATACATTGTATTTATTATAGAAGGCCGGCTGAGGGCTTACTGGTCTCCCTGATCTTTTGACACCTCCTGCATCCCTTCTCTGACCTCTCTTCAATTTCTATAGTGTTGGGCCATGTGCCTGAACATCTTGCAGTTGAAATATCTCTAATCTCCTTTTCATTCCCTGTCCACATCCATTGCATTGGGGTCTCAGACCCCTTGTCCCTCTCCTTCTCCTCAAATCTCCACTAAATCCTCCCCTTTGTGCTCTACAGAAACCTCCCTGGTATCTGTTGCTCCAAAAGAGCCTAGTCCCTCTGGACAGCTATGCTTTTGGTGGCCTTGCCACCTGCTGTTATGCCATCAGCAAATTTGCCACGGAACTATGACATGGGATAAAACTTATAACCCTGTTTTCTAACTAGGACATGCTCTTAGGACTCTCCTACAAACCCCAGACATACCCTAGATTTCTAACAGGGTACTCTTAATAGATGGCTTCCAAGCTATCATAGGCTAGAATAGCCTATTACCTCAAGAGACAAGATAGATGAGCTAGTAGCAGGGTCTTTAGAGTTGGAACATTTCACTAGGCTTCTGAATACCAAAACTTGAGACTTTTCTCTGGAATGCTAGCTAATCTCAATCTAGAATGGACTTAGACAAACTTAGAATAGGTGCAATGGATCAGAAGTCTATTATGGGTATGTGAGTTTATTATATATAGCCTAACATTTAGAAGCGGATGCTACACATGGATCCAAGACAAGGATATGGTCACATGATACTAGAGTTATTTCTAGATCATGTTCAGAGCTGGGAGAAGCCAACTGATGGAAACAGAATAGGCAGACTGTGAAGTCAGGTGGTAGTGGAGTAGTACCACATAGATAGATCTAGGAGGGTGATGCATAGCCAGGCGGTGGCGCTGTCAGTGCCCATATGGAAATACTTTGGAGGAGAGCAGTGAGGGAGGCTAGGGGAGATCACTTTTTCCTTCTTTTAGTCTAATTGAGTCTTCTCCATTTGTAGAGTTAATATATTACTCAGGGTGGAGGGTGATAGGCAAAAAGGAGCCTTCTTAGCTCTTGTCTTTATCTCAAAAGCTCTAGAGGTTATTGTATGTGATGTTCTATGAGTATAAGAGTTGATCTTGATGAGAGACTAGTTAGGACAACTTGTATTATATTTTATACTCGTTCTAGGACCTAATGGTGAAGATACTTGGATGACCTTTGGCAGAGTAGTAGACTTGAAAAGCCTAGCTAGTCCTTCACTCAGACTAGATCACATCCATAAGGTTTGGTGTGGGGGTATAAATGAGGGATGGATTGAGTATGGTAAGACCCAGGAGTGGTTTACTAACTACATTTGCTAGGGAGCTTGTTACAGTGTGTAAAGGTGGACACCTTAGAAGGATTGGCTACCAAGCAGATCTAGATCAATCTTATGATCTTTATGCTATTTTTAGACTTACAGCTAAGCCATCTTTGTTTAATTGCTTTTTTATACTCTTTTCCTTTCTCTCCCCACAAACTCCTTAGTATGCAATTAAGGGCTGCCTCATACTTCTTTTATTCTTGACACAGTAAACACTGTAGCCTCTTTTGCCCTCTTACACTGTGCCACTCCCTTTCCCCCCAATACCTTCTCCTCTGCTTGACTCTGCCTCAAATTTTGATCCAACCTCACTGATCTCTCCCACCATTCCTCAATTGTTGTTGGAGGCGACTCTGCCTCTGCCAACCTTCTCCTGATATTCCCGTTCAGCCCCTTCTTGAATTCTTCTATGAGGGGTTGTAAGGAATGGTCACCCAAATGATTCAGGTAGGCGGATCCCAACTCTAAGTCAGAGTAGACAAAGAGAACTCATTAGAGTTCCCGCTGGATTTGAGTACACTACTTATATCTATTCTACCTGGTCTGTGCACTACTCTCCCACAGTAACCATGTGAC
>Ga0154005_100483_pt1 | contig 15986 bp, 25 predicted proteins | sample TSFL089MetaG_FD_104698 | JGI IMG/M metagenome (GOLD analysis project Ga0154005, IMG submission 104698) | Attine ant fungus gardens microbial communities from Florida, USA - TSFL089 MetaG | ecosystem: Host-associated > Fungi > Mycelium > Unclassified | place: USA: Florida, Lake Talquin State...
TCATCGATATTGCAACACAGCATTTCGTCAACCATTTGCTGCGCGACGTCGGGCCGAATACGATTCTGGCCGATACTGCCAACATCGCCTTTCATGCTCCTTGGCGTCTCCTGTGTCAAAGTCAATCAACGCCACCAGTCGCTAGATGGGCACACTCACAGAGGACGGATGAGTCCCTCTTGAACGGGTAGGAGTGTGTGGCGGTTGTACAAACCTACAAAGAGATGAAAAAACCAGCTGCAGGGTGCAGAGAAGACAACGCACGGGTGGCTGGGATGATAGTCTGGCAAGAGTCAAGTTATCAAGTTGATCACATGACCTACCTTTTTTTCTTTTTTTGGATTCAGCATTTCTATTCCGCAACAAGCAAACTAGTACTAAGATGCGGAGGGCTACAAAGAGCCCAATGTCTGGGGCATATATATGGGAGGGAGGAGTATGGTGTGGGTGAAGTTGAATGGTGGAAGGAGGGGAACATGACCTACCTTTGGAATTCCTAATTCCACCACCTAACACAGCAGACAAATAGCTGTCAGCTCACCAACCAAGTGATAACATGGCAGACATTCTGATGTCAAGTCACCCATCAATTGGGATGTCAAGTGACCTGTCAGTATCATGTTGCCTCACTTTTTTTTTAATTATAAAGCCTATAGTAAGGTGGACAAATTTATGATATTTAGATAAGATGTTCTAGGTACATAAGTAAATAGCTGTCTATATATTTAGAATGTGTCACAAACTTCATTTAACCATAATCCATAGACAAGGTTTTCATTTTGGGCCTTTTGTAAGGGTTCAGTCTTTGGTGAGCAACCTCAGGCTTAACTCCACTCTAAGTCAGAGTTGACAAAGAGAACTCATTAGAGTTTCCACTAATTGCTCTATACTACTTATACAATTTATTTATTTGTACACATTATATTTCTCTTATGTTTCCCTATTGAGTCACCATTCCCAATTTGGTAATAAGTTCTCATGCATCCAATAAATAAAAGTAAAATAAAAGAAAAATAAATATTGTCTTAGAGGAATTGAGTAGTTCATAATACCTTTGGTCTAACTCAATCTCTCTACTAATTCTCAATGGTATTGAGTAAATGTTGCTGTCAGGTCACTATATCCTCTTTCACCAACTGTTTGTATATAACAGTAGTATAAGAGTTTAGTCTTTGGTGAACAACCTTAGGCTTGACTCCACTCTAAGTTAGAGTTAATAAAGAGAACTCATTAGAGTTTTCAATAATTATTTTATACTACTTATACAAAATATTTATTTGTATGTGTTAGCTTTCTCTCACATATCCCTTTTGAGTTACCATTTCCAATTTGGTAATAAGTTCTTGTATATCTGATAAATAAAAGAAAAATAAATATTATCTTGGAGAAATTGAGTAGTTCATAATGCTACCCCTCTTTTAAGGGTCCTCATTTCAAGGACTTTTTCATAATCCATTGTATGGGTCCCTTAGGTTGCCTATATCCTCTTTTTCATCCTCTAACTCTTCTAAGTACTTTCTATCTTTTTCAATCCTTCATTGATCTTCCTTATCTTCTTCTTCATTCTACTCTTCTACTATTTCTTTTTTGTATTTGCTCTTTTCTTCCTCTATTCTTTTCATGAATGGGTTTCTGTTATATCTTAAGAACAGGTTTCTCTTCCATCTCCTCCAATTTTCCTAGTAGAAGGCCAGTGTAAGGATCTTAGTTGTGGTTGAGTAATGTTATAAAATGGCAGGCAAGCTAGGGGATCCACAGCAGTGGAATATTTTATTTCTTTTTCTTTTTCAATTATTATATAATAGTATGAAGTGTGTAGAACACTATGACTCAAAAGGGGTCTATGAGATAATTTGAGTAGACAAATACTAGTAAACACAGATTTGTGTATAAGTAGTTAGGCCAATTAACAAGGACTCTAACGAGTTCTCTTTGTCAACTCTGACTTAGAGTGTGAGCTTAGATTATCTTAATCAATGTTCACTACACTAGAACTCATTTACATCTCTAGAGCACCAATCTCCTCGATCTCTGCTCAACTCTTTACTCTCATATATTCGACCCTCGACTGGTGATCAACTCTGATCACTAGTCACCTCCATACATAGCCAGGCCACAGGCTTAAGTGGACTGACCAGGAAGTTTAGACCCCGGAGGTGGACGACTGGGACCATACCTGGGCCCCAGTATAGACCAGACCTTATAACCAGGCAGTATTACACCGCCAGCAAATTTACCACGGAACTATGACATGGAATAAGACTTATAACCCCATTTCCTAACTAGGATGTGCTCTTAGGACTCTCCTATAAGCCCCAGATACACCCTAGATTTCCAACAGGGTACTCTTATCAAATGGCTTCCAAGCTGGCATAGGCTGAAATAGCCTATTATCTCAAGAGACAAGATAGATAAGCTGGCAGTAGGATCTTTGGAGTTGGAACATCTCACTAGGCTTCTGGACACCAGGACTTTAAAATCTTCTCTGGAATGCTAACTAACCTTGATCTAGAATGGACTTAGACAAACTCAGAACAGGTGCAACAGATCAGAAGTCTATTATGGGTATGTGAGTTTATCACATATAGCCTAACATTTAGAAGTAGACACTACATGTGGATCCAAGATGTGGACAGTCACATGATACTAGAGTTATTTCTAGATTGTGTTTGGAGCCGGGAGAAGCCAACTGATGGAGATGGAATAGGCAGACTATGAAGTCAGGTGGTAGTGGAGCAGTACCACATAGATAGATTTAGGAGGGTGATGTGTAGTTGGGCAGCAGTGCTGTTAGTGCCCATATGGAAATACTTTGGAGAAGAGTAGTAAGGGAGGCTAAAGGAGATTGCTTTTTCCTTCTTTTAGTCTAATTGAGTCTCCTCCATTTGTAAAGTTAATATATTACTCAGGGTAAAGGGTGATAGGCAGAAGAGAGCCTTTTTAGCTCTTGCCTTTATCTCAGAAGCTTTAGAGGTCATTGTATGTGATGTTCTATGAGTGTAAGAGTTGATCTTGGTGAGAGACTAGTTAGGACAACTTGTATTATACTTTCTACTCATTCTAAGACCCAAGGATGAAGATAACTCGGATGACCTTTGGCAGGGTAGCAGGCTTGGAAAGCCTGGCTAGTCCTTTACTCAGACTATATCACACCCATAAGGTTTGGTGTGGGGGTATAGATGAGGAATGGATTGAGTATGGTAAGACCCAGGAGTAGTTTACTAACTATATCTGCTAGGGAGCTTGTTATGGTGTGTAAAGGTAGACACCTTAGAGGGATTGGATACCAGGCAGATCTAGATTGATCTTACAATCTTTACATCTATTTTTAGAATTACAGCTAAGCCGTCTTTGTTTAATCACTCTTTTAATACCCTTTTTTCTTTCTCTTCCCCACCAACTCTTTAGCATGCAATTGAGGACTGCCTCATATTTCTTTTATTCTTGACACAGTGAACTCCCCATCCTCTTTTGCCCCCTTACAGTGGGCTCGTTAGTTACTTGTAAAACTTCACTTTATCAGCTTTGTGCTGCTGGTCCATTGTGACAAGTATATGCAGAAGAATATTGTCACATCCTTAAAAAGACAATTAGAGTAGAGATCTTCCCCATGAAGTGATAGTATAAGCCTAGTATTAGGGCAGTAGCTAGTAGGGCAGTAGGAACCTGACTGGGTGAAGATTTGCGCCCCAGCAGACATAAGTAGTCAGTAAAATAGTCAGCCAAAGAACAGTGGTCAGTAAAACCCGCAACAAAATACATTTTCCCCCCCCCTATGTAACAAATTCACCCTTCTAAGTACAACACACCATGTCCTTAGAAGTGTACAACAACCTACTGAGCAAAATGCTCAACACAAGGCGAGCACTCACCAAAATAAGATCAGAGCTGGAAGAAAGAGAAGGGAAGAAGTGTTGGGAATGCAGGCAGTTTGGCCACCTAGCCAAAAACTGCAGAAACAAGGGAGGAAGGAAGAAAAAGAAGTTGAAGACAATGAATAGGTTTGAAGTACTGGCAAGTAGAGTAATGCAGTGCAGAGTGAAAGAAGTAAGAAGGCAAGAGGTAGTAGAAGAAGAGCTGTGGTGTTTCAGATGTGGGGAAAGAGGGCACAAGAAGTGGGTATGTCCACAAAAGAAGAGGGAGAAAGTGGCACCGCCACAAGAAGTGTGGAAGAAGGTGAAGGAGCACAGTGGAGCAAGAGAGCTGCCTCCAAGGGGAGCAGCAATGTGCATGGAGAGGTGGACAACACTAAGAGAAGTGGTGACTTTTGTGGAGTGCAGGGGATGTAATTATAAGGGGATGAAGACTCAGAAGAACCAGAGGCAAGGGTTCCTGAGTAAGGAGCAGTTGTGTAATATGTGGTGCAGAGAATGCAAAAAAGCATGGAATTGGAGAGATAGAGAAGCAGCATGTGAAAGAGCAGAGAGTGTGAAGTGTGGTGCATGTAGAGGAAAAGACACAGTGGTCTAAAAGGTGAAGAAGAATGAGAAAGGAGAAGTTTTCTGTCTGCTCTATAGAACAGGAAAGAAAACACTGTGGTGGAATTGGGGTGGAGAGTTGGAACGATCAGTGCCTAGGGCCCAGGGGAAGGGGGCTGGAATCACTGATCTGGAGAACAGGCAGAGGGAAGTCAGAAGGACTCTGAAAGGTCTGCAGGAAGTGTGGATGCAGATAGGAGTGGAGAAAATTGACACTCATGAAGGAATATTAGTGAAAGTGTTGTTAGATAGTAGGGCCATGGGCCTCTTTATGAGCAAGAAATGTGCAGAAAGGGGAGGCTTCAAATTGATAAAGTTGGAGAAGCCAATATTAGTAAGAAATGTAAATAGTACAGAGAATAGCGGAGGTGCAATTTTGCATGAAGTAGAAGTGAATATATACTTCAAGGGGCATGCGGAAAGAGTACAAATGGATGTGTGTGACCTAGGAAAGACAGAGCTGATATTGGGAATGCCTTGGTTACAGGCACACAACCCAGAGATAGATTGGGAGAAGGATGAAGTAAAGATAACGAGATGTCCATCCATTTGTGGATGATATGTGGGCAAAAGGGAAATAGACCCAGAAATTAGAAAAAGAAGAAAGGGGAAGAAAGAAATTCAAGGGGATGAAATTGAAAGGATCAAATGGGCAGCAGACGAGAAAGAGGATTGGAGAAGAGAGTAGGAAATGGAACTGGACCATAGAAAAGTGGAAGCAATAGTGCCGCAAAAGTTCCACAAGTGACTGAAAGTATTTGGAAAGGTGGAATCAGAGAGAATGCCAATAAGAAAGATGTGGGATCACATAATAGATCTCAAGAAGGAGTTCAAGGCCAGTAAAACACAAATGTATCCACTCTCTAGGAATGAGAGGGAAGAGGTTCAACAGTTCATTCAGGACCACTTAAGAAAAGAGGACATCAGGCCTTCAAAGTCACCAGACTTCTTCAGTTTTCTTTGTGGGAAAGAAGGATGGTGGAAAGCATATGGTCATGGACTATCATAGACTCAATGAGCAGATGGTAAAAAACAACTATCTGTTGCCATTGATTACCGACTTAGTAGACTCAATGGGAAACAAGAAATTGTTCACTAAGATGGATTTACGATGGGGCTACAACAATGTATGCATTAAGGAGGGTGATAAGTGGAAGGTGGCCTTTACTATATATGTGGGGTCATTTGAACTAGTGGTGATGTTCTTTGGAATGACAAACTCGCCATCAACATTTCAAGGGATGATGAATGAGATCATGAGAGATCTTATTAATGAAGGAAAGATAGCAGTCTTTGTGAATGATGTGCTGGTGGGCACAGATGGTGAAGAAGGACATGATGAAATTGTAGAGGAAGTGTTAAAGAGGTTTGAAGAAAATGACCTGTATGTAAAACCAGAAAAGTGTTTGTGGAAAACAAACAAAGTAAAATTTCTGGGAGTAGTGATGGGTCAGGGAAAGATTGAGATAGAGGAGGATAAAGTAGCAGAAGTGTTAAACTGGCCAACACCAAAGACAGTCAGAGATGTTAGGAAATTCTTGGGGCTCACCAACTATTATAGGTGTTTTATTAAGAACTTTGCAGCACTCACAAAGCCCTTGAATATGTTGACAAGGAAGGATGAGAAGTAGAGATGGGAGGAAGCCCAGCAAAAGGCATTTGAGCAACTGAAAAGGATCTTCACTACACGACCACTGCTAGTAGTACCCGACTTGGATAAAGAATTTAAAGTCGAGGCAGATGCTTCCAATTTTGCAACAGGAGGTGTACTGTCCATTAAGTGTGAAAACAACAGGTGGAGACCCATAGCTTATATCTCAAAATCTCTGAATAAAACCAAATGTAATTATGAGATTCACAACAAAGAGATGTTGGTGGTGATTAGATGCTTGGAGGCTTGGAGGCACTTCTTGGAAGGTGCAAAAGGAAAATTTGAAATTTGGTTGGATCATAAGAATTTGGAGTACTTCATGAGCAATCAGAAATTAAATAGATGACAAGCTAGATAGGCTCTGTATCTCTCAAGATTCAATTTTGTTTTAAAACATGTACTGGGAGAAAGAATGGGAAAGACAGATAGATTAAGTAGGAGGTTAGATTGGGAGGTAGGCATGGAAAGAGATAATGAGGAACAGATGTTAGTGAAAAGAGAGTGGTTAGAGGCCCAAGCAGCAGAAGTAACAGAAGTAGTGATAGATGGAGTAGATATTTTGGACAAGATAAGGAGGAGTGAAGCAAAAGATGACAAAGTTGTTAAAGCAGTGGAGGAAATGAAATGAGCAGGGGTCAAAGTCCTGAGGGATGAAGAATGGCAAGAACATGAGGAATTAATGCTAAAGGAAAGAAAGGTATATGTACCAAAGGATGAGAAATTGAGAATGGAAGTGATCAGGCTGCATCATGACATGCCTGTGGGAGAACATGGAGGACAGTGGAAAATAACAGAATTAATGACAAGGAATTTTTGGTGGCTAGGAGTCAGTAGGGAGGTAAAACAATATGTGGAAGGATGTGATGCATGCCAGAGAAATAAGAATTGTATGCAAGCACCTGCTGGCAAGTTAATGCCAAACTCAATACCAAAGAAACCATGGAGTCATATATCAGCCAATTTCATCACAAAGTTACCCTTGGCTCAAAGATATGACTCAATTCTGGTGGTAGTAGATAGATTAACGAAAATGGCGCATTTTATACCTACTACAGAAAAGATAACAGCAGGAGGACTAGCTAGATTATTCAGAGATAACATCTGGAAGCTACATGGCTTGCCAGAAAGCATTATTTCTGATAGAGGGCTGCAATTTGCAGCAGGAGTGATGAAAGAGTTGAACACAATGTTGGGGATCAACAATAAATTGTCAACAGCGTTCTACCCACAAACAGATAGGCAAACCAGAAGGATGAACCAAGAACTAGAACAGTGTTCATTGATCATCATTAGGAACAATAGCTGGAATGGTTGGGAACCGCAGAGTTTGCCTACAACAATAAAGTACAGACAAGTATGAAGGTATTACCTTTTAAGGCAAATAGCAGACAAGATCCTCACATGGGATTTGAACTCAGGAAAAAGGGGAAGTTTGAAGAGGTAAACAAGTTTGTAGAGAGGATGCAAGAGATAAAGGAAGAGGCTAAGGCGGCATTGGGAAAAGCACAAGAAGACATGAAGAAGTATGCAGATAGGCATTGGGGAGAAGTGGAAGAGTATCGAGTGGGAGACTTGGTACTACTCAGTACCAAAGATCTCAAATACCAGATGGTGGGAAGGAGAACTGAAAAACTTACAGAGAGGTTTATCAGACCTTATAGAGTCAAGTCAATAGTTTCAACAAACACAATAGAAACAGAGCTACCTAGTACAGTAAGAATACATCTGGTAGTTAACATAAGTAGAGTAAGAAGGTATACGGGGCAGGTAGAAGAACAACAGAAAGAAACACCACAATCTATGGTGATCAAGGGAGAAGAAGAATGGGAAGTAGAGAAGATAATGAACAAGAGATAGGTACGAGGAAGAGAGAAGTACCTAGTGCAATGGAAGGGGTGTACAGCAGAGGAAGATACTTGGGAGAGCAAGGAAAATCTCAAGAACACAAGTAAATTAGTAGAAGAATTTGAAAAGGAATACGGAACAGTAGAAGAAGAAGAAGCCAGACAGCAGGAAAAGGAGGAAGAGAGGAAGACATTCAACAGAGGATTGCCAGGAAGATATACAGCAAAGTTATTGTATGGATGGGGGGAAAGGAAATACAAACAGGAATACTGGAAGAGGTTAGAAGAAAATTAGAGATAATGGAAGCAGAATTCATTCGCAAAAATAAGCCACAATCCATTTTTATGGATGAAACAACAAGAGGAAGAGGAGGATGAGATGGGGAACATTGGCAGTTGGGACAGTGAGCTGTAAAAAGGATCCTTGAGGACAAGGAAGCTTGAGAGGGGGATGGTGTTATAAAATGGCAGACGAGCTAGGGGATCTGCGGTGGTGGAATATTTTATTTCTTTTTCTTTTTCAATTATTATGTAATAGTATGAAGTGTGTAGGACACTATGACTCAAAAGGGGTCCATGAGATAATTTGAGTAGACAAATACTAGTAAACACAGATTTGTATATAAGTAGCTAGGCCAATTAGTGAGGACTTTAACGAGTTCTCTTTGTCAACTCTGACTTAGAGTGTGAGCTTAGATTGTCTCAATCAATGTTCACTACAAGTAACCTTAACCTTAATCCCACTCTAAGTCAGAGTTAACAAAAAGAACTCATTAGAGTCCTTACTAGATTGTGTACACTACTTATACATATTTGATTATTTGTCCTTATTTACTGATCCAACAATATTACTTAATTAAAATGAAAATAAAATAAAAAATAAATAAATATTGACTTAGAGGAATTGAGCAGTTCATGACAGCTGGATTGGAGGAAGGGAGTGGAAAAGGACAATAAGGATAGGACACTGGTGAAAGCAGAATGGTTAAGGAAGGCAGAGGTAGAAGAAGTGTTAATTGAAGAAGTAGATCTACTGAAGAAAGTAAGGGAGTCAAAGGCAAAAGATGACAAGGTGGCCAAAGTAGTGGAAGAGATGAAATGAGCAGGAGTGAAGGTGCTGAGAAACAAGAAATAGAGAGAAAAGAATAGACTCATGCTAAAGGAAGGAAAAGTATGTGCCAAAAGATGAAGAGCTGAGAATAGAGATAATCTGGTTATATCACAATATACCAGTGGGAGAACATGGGGGACAATGGAAGATAGTAGAATTGGACACACAAAACTTCTGGTGACCAGAAGTAATGAAGAAGGTGAAAAGATATGTGGAGGGATGCAACTCTTATGTCATGAATCATAACACAGAGACTTTTTCTTTTTCTTTTCTTTTCTATTTTTACTTTCTATTTTTAGAATGGACTTATATAATCAGATAAGTCACATTGATGTCACATGATCACCATGAGAAGGTAGTGCACAGACCAAGTAGAATAGGTATAAGTAGTGTACTCAAATTCAGTGGGGACTCTAATAAGTGTTAGAAATCGCCTATTTCTTTTAGTCAATATTTATTTTCTTTTTCTTTTCTTTTCTTTTAATTATTGGATGTATGAGAACTTATTACCAAATTGGGAACAGTGACTCAACAGGGAAATGTGAGAAAAGGATAACATATACAAATAGATATTTTGTATAAGTAGTGTAGAACAAATAGCGAGAACTCTAATGAGTTTTCTTTGTCAAACTCTGACTTAGAGTGCAAGTGAGGTTAAGGTTACTCAACCAAGACTTCAATCGTTACAACGAGTTCTCTTTGTCTACTCTGACTTAGAGTTGGGAGCTGCCTATCTAAGTTACTTGGGTGACCATTCCTTATAGTTGTAGGATATTTTGATAGACAATCAGACTTATGAGCTTTTAATAACTTGGACTAACTTCTTTGTTACTAGGTAGTTACAAAGTAGAACAAATAACAGTAACCCTAGGATAGTATAAATATAGTGTTATCATTGACCTTATTGTTTCCAGGTGTTTTTTATGACTCTAATACATGGACTGCTTCTATCCATTGACACTTCTCTAATTGTACAATAGCTCAGTCAGTACCTCATTGAAGAGATATGTTCTTTACTTAGTAGGCTTCATGTCTGCCATATTCCCTCCTCACTCACACCTCATGGTATATAGATATATATAGTAGTAAATACTTACTTGTATTCCCTATGCTTTACCAATTGTATTATTCTCTTCCTTCCTCTACTTTAAACTCATTCTCAAACCTTTACTTGAATGTTGCAATCTGAGTTACTCCTTAAGGTTGTAACATTTGGTAAAGCATCACCAACTCACCTTGCAACTGGGAGGATAGCATTACTAGGAGACCAGCTGTCAGTATTCAGCAAAGATTGCTACTATATATACAAACATTGAACAGGAGGTAGAAGACCTCAAAGAACAACTCAGCTCAGTTTACATTAGTGAAGAACAGTCAGAAGAGGAATCAGACATTGTTGAAACAGACAATCAGAAAGAGCTCAGTGACACACCATTAGTAGGACAGCCCAAAAGAAATATGGTAGGAATGAGAACAGGAACAGCAGCACTAGCAGTAGCCAGGACAATACCAGAACTAGCACTAGTAACAGAAATAGGAAACTATAAATCAATGGTACCAGAACCAGGATAATTTAATGGAGATAGAAGAATATTTGAAGATTGGTGGAAAGCAGTAAAGCTCTATCTTAGGGCCAACAAGATCATTGACACTAAAGATAAGATCATCACAGTACTAGGTAGATTCCAAGGAGGAACTGCAGGAGCATTTGCACAACAGAAACTTAATAAGATCAAACAGAACAATGACACACCAAGTTGGAATGCCTTTGAGGTAGAATTAGAATTGGTTTACGGTGACAAGACAAAAGAAGCTAATGCAGAATAGCCTATTAAAACATTTACTCAAGGAAAAAGACATATTGTGGACTACTTAATTGCATTCATAGCATTAGCAAACAAAGTACAAATAGACAACTAGCATACTATATTTTCACTAAAGAAGAACATCAATAGAGAGATTATCAGAGCAATTATGGCATATTCACCAAGTGAAGCTTCAAGAAGGTTAGAACAATAGAAGATGGCCATTATAGCTATTGGACAAGGATATGAATAGACTAACATTCACTATGACTACAAAACAGGATCAAGAATCGATAGAGGAATAAGCAAACTAATAGAAATAGAAAAACAAAGAGAAAGAATGAATAATGCTAGAAAAAAAAGAACTAGATGTTACAATTATAACAAATTTGAACACATGGCCGAGGAATGTAGATAACCCAAAGGAAGAAAAGAAGACACAAGAATACTACAAATGTAGCAAAGAAGAATATATTGCTATAGGATACAGAGGGTTATAGAAGGCAAAAATCAGGAGTTCATAATCAGAAGAATCAGAAAATGAAGAAGTTCAGAGGGGTTTTGTCAAAGGTTCAGAGTAGGCACAATACAACAAACCAGTGTAAATAGTTCCACCAAGAATTAATATGTTATTTCTTAGAAAAGAGAACAATTAAGAGAACTGATAGTGCACCTAACAATCAAGATAAATAATAGAAGAAAACTCAAGATCAAGGTATTAATCAACTCTGAATGCACACACCCCATTACTGTGAAAGAAACAGTAGAAGAAAAGAAAATACCAACCAAGCAACTCCCAAAGCCATTTAATGTATACAATTTAAATAGATCAAGGAACGAAGAAAACACTTTCAAAGAATTCATACCCCTAGAAATTAATTCAAACAGACATATTGAACAAATTAATACAGGAGTATTGGAAATCAAGAAAACAGACCTATTTTTAGAACACAACTGGCTAGTAGAATATAACCCAGAAGTGGATTAAAAAGAATGAATTATATTGTTTTCAAGATGCTTAGGACATTGCAAAACAGAACACAAATCAATATAGTTTACACTATGGTCAAGAAAGTTATTACCCAAAAACAGTGATGAAGAATCAAAAGAAGTAGACAAAGAACCCAACCCAACAAATTCTGAAGATCTTCCAAACTATATTCAACCATTTACCCATCTGTTTAACAAGAAGAAGTTTGAGAAACTACCTAAACAATGAGAATGGGATCATAAAATTAACCTTACAGAAGAAACACTATCACAAAAGGCCACTTACTGATTGTGATACTGGTTTGGTGGTATTCAAAAGGGCTTAAAAAGTGAAGTAGACAAGTGACAAAAGATGTTGTTAAGTCTGAGGTCTAATCCTCAGACTGTAAGAGTTTAGTCTTTTGGTGAGCAACCTTAGACTTAACTCCACTCTAAGTCAGAGTTGACAAAGAGAACTTGCTAGAGTCCTTGCTGGATTGTGTCTACTACTTATACATGTCTGATTGTTTGTCCTTATTTACTGATCTGACTATATTACATAATAAAATAAAATAAAATAAATATTGACTTAGAGGGAATTTAGTGGTTCATGACACCACCTCCCTCTCAAGGGTCTTCATCCTGAGGACTTCTTTTATAGCTCGTTATATGGGTCTCTTAGGTCACCCATATTCTGATCTTCCTTCCCTAGTTCCTCCAAGTATTTTCTATCTTTTTTGATTCTCTGTTGATCTTTCTTGTCTTCCTCTTCATCCTATTCCTCTATTTTTTCTCTCTTGTATTCTTGTTTTTCTTCTTCTATCTTCTTCAAGAACAGGTTTTTATTATATCTAGAGAATGGATTCTTCTTCCATCTTCTCCAATTTTCTTCCATCTTCCTCCAATATTCCTGGTCATATTTCTTATTGCTCTATCCGTAGAGCAGTTTGGCTTTGTACCTTCCTGGAAATTCTCTGCTGAATATCCTCTTGTCCTCATTTGCTTCTTGTTGTCTCACTTTTTCTTCCTCTTCTCTGCAATATTCCCTTTCAAATTCTTCTACCAGTTCCATCACGTTCTTTAGATTCTCTCTACTCTCCCATGTATCTTCTTCCACTGTACATCCCTTCCATTGTACTAAGTATTTATCCCTTCCCCATACTTTTCTCTTGTTCATGATCTTCTCTACCTTCCATTCTTCTTCTCCTTTGATTACCACTGGTTGTGGCGTCTCTCTTTTTTTGTTCTCCCACTTGCGACTTATACCTTTGTACTCTACTGACATTGACTACTGAATGTATTCTAATTGTACTAGGCAATTCTAACTCTATTGCATTGCTAGAAATAATTGCCTTTACTCTGTAAGGTCCTACAAAGTGTTCTGTGAATTTTTCTGTGTGTTTTCCAGCCATTTGGTACTTCAGGTCTTTGGTGCTGAGCAGCATTAAATCGCCTACTCAATACTTCTCTGCTTCTCCTCTCTCCCTGTCCACATACTTCTTTATGTCCTTCTGTGCCTTTTGTACTACTGCCTTTGCCTCTTCCTGTACATTCTTCATCCTTTCTGCAAACTTTTCTGCTCCCTTGTACTTCCCCTTCTTCCTCAACTCAGATACCATCCTGGGGTTTTGTCCATGATTTGCTTGGAAAGGTAACATCTTAGTTCCTGTATGCACCTTATTATAGTATGCAAATTCTGCTATTCCCAACCATTCTGGCCACTACTCCTGTCTGTGGTTGATAAACATCCTGAGGTATTGTTCTAACTCCTGATTCATCCTCTCAGTTTGTCCATCTGTTTGTGGGTGGAATGCAGTCAACATTTTAGTGTCAATTCCCAGCATCTAGTTCAATTCCTTCATAATTTCTGCTACAAATTGTGGTCCTCTATCTGAGATTATACTGTCTGGTAATCTGTGTAATTTCCAGATGTTATCTCTAAATAACTGTGCTAATCCTTCTGTGCTTGTTCTCTCTGTAGTAGATATGAAATGTGCCATCTTTGTAAATCTATCTACTACTACTAAGATTGCATCATATTCTTGCACTAAGGGTAACTTTGTAATAAAGTCTGCACTAATGTGGGTCCATGCCTTTTCTGGAATCGAATTTGGCATTAATTTTCCTGCTGGTAGTTGTGTTTGATTTTTGTTTTACTGGCAGACATCACACCCCTTCACATACTGCTTTACCTCTCTAGTGACCCCTGGCCACCAGAAACTCCTTGTCACCAACTCTGCTGTCTTCCACTATCCTCCATGTCCTCCTATAGGTGTATCATGATATAGCCTGATCACTTCTGTTCTCAGTTTCTCATCTCTGGGAACATATACCTTTCTCTCCTTTAGCATTAGGCTATCTTCTTGACGCCATTCTTCATCTCTCAACATTTTCATCCCTGCTCGTTTCATCTCTTCCACAGCCTTCACTACCTCGTCATCCTTTGCTTCGCATTTCCTTACTTTATGTAGCTAATCCACTCCTTCTATTACTACTTCTGTTACTCTAATTTTCTTTACTTCCAACCATTCTTTCTTCACCAACGTCTGCTCTTTGTTATCCTTCTCTACCCCAACTTCCCAATCTGGCCTCCTGCTTAACCCATCTGCCTTCCCCATTTTGCTTCCTGTAATGTGTTTTAACACGAAGTCAAACCTAGATAAATATAGAGCCCATTATGCTTGTCTGTAATTTAACTTTTGGTTGCTCATGAAATATTCTAAGTTCTTATGATCCATCTAAACTTTGAATTTACTTCAGGACCCTTCCAGAAAGTATCTCCATGCTTCCAAGCACCTTATCACAGCCAGCATCTCTTTGTCATGTATCTTGTAATTTCTTTCAGTTTTATTTAGCGACTTAGAAATATATGCCACTAGTCTCCACTTATTATCTTCACACTTGATCAACAATACCTCTCCTGTTGCAAAGTTAGAAGCATCTGCTTCCACTCTGAATTCCTTATCTATGTCCAGTACAACTAATAAGGGTCTGCTTGTGAAGACCTGCTTGAGCTGTTTGAATGCTTCCTGTTACTTGCTTTCCCATCTCTACTTCTCCTTCTTTCTCGTCAAGTTATTCAATGGCTGAGCTAATTTGGCAAAGTCTTTCACAAATCACCTATAGTAATTTGCGAGGTCTAAGAACTTCCTAACATCTCTGACCATCTTAGGTACAGGCCAGTTTATTTCATCTTCTCTTGTTTCTTTCTTTCCCTTTATCTTTACTGCCTTTCTACATAATGGTGGGCATCTTGTCATTCTCACTTCTCCTTTCTCCCAGTCTATCTCTGGGTTATGGGCTGCTAGCCATGGCATGCCCAGAATTACATCTTCTGATTGACAGTTTCTGCCATCCTTCTTGGATCAGTGATTCCAGCTCTCCCCTTCTGGGCTCTAGGCACTGTCTGTTTCACTTCTCCACCCCAATTCCACCACGGTGTTTTCTTTCCTGTCCTACAGGGCAGGCAAAACACTTCTCCCTTCTCATTCTTTTCCACCTTCTCTCCTACTACTGTATCCTTTTCTCTACATGTGCTACACTTCACTCACTCCACTCTTCTGCTTTCTGCTTCTCTTTCTCTCCAATTCCATGCTTCCTTACAACTTCCACACCACATGTTGCACAACTGTGCCTTCTCCAGAAAACTCTGCCCTTTGTTTTCCTGGGTCTTTGTTCCCTTGTACTCACATCCTCTGCATTCTACAAAGGTCACTACCTCCCATCTCATCATCTATCCCTCCATGCACATTCTTGCTCCTCTTGGGGGCAATCCCCTCACTCTACTGTGCTCCTTCACTTTCTTCCACACTTTCTACGGTGGTGCTGCCTTCTTGTCATAAATTGCCCACCTGAACCAAAAATAGTAAGGTTAGAGGAATGGGAAGAACGAGAGCTATTCTCGGACGGACTAGATGAAGGACTCTAATTATAGAAAAGAGAGATAAGATAAGATGGGATTACATGACCTAGTCACATGATAGGTCACATGATGGAATCTTCTGAAAGGTTTGGTAGTTACTTAAGTGTACACATAGACAAATAAAAATTGTGTATAAGTAGGTAGCACAATTCACCAAGAGACTTCATCGAGTTCTCTTCGTTCTCTCATAACGTTGAGTGTAATAA
>Ga0154005_100486_pt1 | contig 15947 bp, 28 predicted proteins | sample TSFL089MetaG_FD_104698 | JGI IMG/M metagenome (GOLD analysis project Ga0154005, IMG submission 104698) | Attine ant fungus gardens microbial communities from Florida, USA - TSFL089 MetaG | ecosystem: Host-associated > Fungi > Mycelium > Unclassified | place: USA: Florida, Lake Talquin State...
GGTTCAATGACGAGCGGGTAGATCGAATGGGCGTTTCAGCCTTAGGTGAGGTTGCCAACTGCCCAGTGATACGTGATGTATACTGACAAGAACAATGTCGTCCAGTGTGATCAGTCCATTGCCATTAGATCCTACTTGCCAGCGCAGATCGGCAACATCTTCGAGCCGTGAGTATTGGCGCTCCTAAGAAGAACAAATCGTTCAGCTTCTGATTTGCCGATTGGCTAGGATAGGATGCATACCTCAATGAAACGTTGGACGCATTTAGCTATATTTTTAGCTAACTTGGCAAGAGTGATAGGACCCGGCGGGCTACGGAAATCTTTGGTGGGTATTTGTCTGCTCCATGGGCGATATCCAGGCCACTGCAATGCTCAGCATCGTGATTTTTGAATGCAAAAGTAGAAACTTACCTGAAGACGGATTGAAACGCTAGGTCCACGCCCCTTGAAGACAGGACAGTCCCGGTTTTGCAGGCGATTCACTCGAGAATGAAGGGCATCGGCTAACGAGATACCACACCCTTCTGGGTCTGTCATCCAGAAGTAGATTGGAGCATCAAGTCCGATCTCTTCTACATAACGCTTCCTGTCACTGCTGGTGTGAGGCACATACATTTGCTGAGGGACGAACGGCCCCATGAGGCCTGCGGCGGGGAGGGACAATGCCTGCTTGAAGAATAAGAGCTGATCTTGATGAGAGTAAATGCCCTGCTTCGACAGTTCCGCCTGAAAGGCAATGAGTAATGAATTTCGTCAATCGCGTGCGTGCCTACATCGGATGAACTTGTGATAGCCCTCGACTGAATATCAAAGGAATTCCCCCCATACGAGGTGACACTTGCGGGGGTTTCTGGACGAGAGTTCATCATCGAAGATTCTGCTGAGGTAGCCGCTGCCATAGAGTAAGGAATACTTGTACTCATTTGTTGTTGGCCTGCCATAAGGTAAAAATCTGCGTTATTGTTGAATGGGGCTTGATAATGCGTAGGATCATGATGTAATGTGGCAGATGGTCCAGACCATGAAGATTCAGGAAACGAGGCCGCAAGAAAACGCAGGGACTGCGCTTCCGGGGTTTCGCAGGCGAGCGAATATCTAGGTTGCCATTGGTTCGTGTCTGATCCGTATGAAGGATTGTTGCAACGATCCATGAAGCCGACACTTGACAAAGCATCGTCGATGCTGGTATCAGGATACCCGTACTCGTTCTGTTCGATAGAGTCAATCAAAACATTTACGAGTAGCAACTTAGAAGATAGCTCACAACGTATGGAGTCATGGCAGACGAAAAATCGCTTGGAGGGAAGAGTGCTGAAAGGGGATTACGGTACTGCCAATCCGACGGATCGTACTGCCACTGTGAGGGAAAGGGGGCGTCGAAGTGAGGGGAACACTTTCTACAGTTTTATGGGTATCCGAGTCATGAGCGTCATCAAATTGGAACTGACCGCATTTGAGCTGTTAGTGCTGTTGTTATGTAGGGCATCAAGGAGTACTTGGGCAGGGCCTCGAGTGGTGGACTTATATAGATCTGCTTAGATATCGCAAGAGATCGCTTGACAGCCTACCATTTCTGGGGTAAATACGGTCATAGGACTGTAATGTTCGGTTCCTCATCCATTGTCGTTACCCAGCCTCAATTAGAAAGTCAGGGCGCTCCTTTTTTCCGTGATCCATGGGGCCAAAAACAGAACACCATGAGATTGGAACAAAAGAAAAGTTAATTAGGTCCTCGAGGAAACTGTTATCGAATCATCGCTAGGTCGGGTTTCCAGAAATTCTGAGGCCGAGTCGATATGCTCCGTGAGTCATTCAACCAGATGGGGTGAACTGAACCGCCTCGTGCTTCGTCTCACACAGCAATCCAAAGGGCAGAACAAAACTATTGGCAGATGATTGATAACCAATGATGGAATGATAATTTATAGTTCATACAGATACTGACCAGCAAATGTAATGCAAAAAGTGAATAAAAGTGAATCCTGTGTAAATCCAAGGTAAATAGCTGTACATATCCATATGGTCGTTTCAACCATCTATTTGAAAACTCCGCCCACACCCTCCTCCTCTGGCCTCATACCTTCAGTAGACTCACAATCGATGTCGGGAACCTATTTAGGCCTTCCACTAGTTTGCTTGTTGGAGAATAGAAATACTGAATTAAAAAAAGAAAAAGCTTGTATCACGTGACCCAACCTTCTTGCGTGTTTCAATGATCCCTTGTATCTAGGCTATGTATTCGCTCTCTCGTGCACTGGATGAATCTGCTTTAGAAAAAATCAAGCCTGATCCTACACTCGATGACACAGAAATGCATCTCGGATCACCCCACCCAGCCTCCGAATCTGGAGCTGGGGAACAGGACGAAGAAATGCCCGACCTGTTTGGTGACGATGAGGGAGTGGTGGCTAAACCTGACAGGTCTGGATGTCCTCATGTCTAGGGGTTATGGTCTTCCTTGACTGTATATGTCACAGGAGTATTGCTGTTTCTCCCACAGCCTCGGGGCTTGAATCGGACAGACTACCGACTCCAGAAAGGGAACATAGGCAAGCGCTCGAATACGAGGAAGACGAAGTTCCGTTGGATACAGGCGAGGTCGTTAAGGAAGCTGACGTTTCCTTCCCTAACCTTCCTATTCCGAAAAGTTCAGATGGGAATGTGAGTTTGTTCTCCGCGTCGGAATTTCCGCTTCGCCGCTCAAACTCATTGTCCAGAATTGGGTTATTCGCATGCCTAATTTTGTAAAAATGGATACGAAACCATTTCACCCAGACACATATCTTGGACCTGAAGAAGAAGAATCTATGCAGGCGGAGAGTGTACGAGAAAAAAGTATGACCATCAAATTGAAAGTTGAAAATACCGTACGATGGAGATGGATTAAGGATGCCAATGGTCGTGATGTATGTTTTTTCTTGAGACAGCTTCAAACACTACCCAACTCATGACAAACTATCAAGGAACGTCAATCAAATAGTAGAATCATCCGTTGGTCCGACGGTACAATGAGTCTTCTACTAGGAAGAGAGCTCTTCGACATTGCACAAAGTATTGACACTTCTGCTGGTATCCCTCGGCAAGTTGCCGGTCTTTCTACATCACAATCACAGCCACAACTCGGTCAATCACAAACTTCTGGCCTTAAGTCCCAGGGCCTGACATATCTCGTCGCCCAACATAAACGATCGCAGGTGCTACAATCTGAAGCAGTCATTACTGGCTACATGAGTCTGAGGCCAACGGGAATGCAATCAGAAACACATCGAATGCTGGTGCGTGCCGTGGGTCAGAAGCATAACAAGGTCGCGCGGCTGCGCTTAGCGCCTAATCCAGTCAGAGATCCCGAATTCGTTCTCAAGGAATTGATAAAACAAAATGCGAAGAAATCAAGACGGAAGGCCGATACCAATGACGTTGGGGGTGGGCGGAGGAGACGTCAGTCACGGCGCTCAGCCGACACTGAAGCACTTTGGAGTAGCGATGAAGATGCTGGTGGTGGATTTGATCAAGATGAGGAAGACGTCACTACCCGCAAACGGAAGCGAAAAAATACTAAGGAAAAAGTGAAAGTTGAAGAGAATTATCAAGAGGACGATTTTGTTGTTGCAGACTCGTCAGACGAGGAGGGTGTTTCGAAGAAAAAACACATCAAGAACACCAGTGATGCGGAAGACCCCCTTGATCACCTTGATACACACATTGAGCAAAGTACAAAGGTACAAAAGGAAACAGGTGATGCCTCATATGATACAGATGAGGATAAGATGGACATTGAGAGTGAGGAGGAGGAGCTTGAGGAGAATCTCAAAGCCAGGCGGGCAGGGCGCAAGCGGGGACACGCCCCGGTGGACGAAGAGGAATAATAAGGTCCTGCATATAGTTTACATCCTGTTACTCAAACACCGACTCTTTTCTTTTTCGCTCTATCCCATTCTATCTAGAAGTCAAGAAATTTCCCTCCAGGTCTCCTTCAGTCCTCAAATCAGTATCGTCTTTGGTCCCAATTGTTAGAGGGTTGGATTGAGTCTACCACATTTTGATTTTCTGAATTGTCCTTGAGAAGATTACGTAGTGTGAGGATAGCATGTTCTTGTAAGTCTATCAGATTGTCAGCAATGATAGTGTCCATGAACAAGACAACTTATTTTGTTTTGGGAAACTAGAACTCGGATATCACGGACTTACAAGGATTCCGTTCATCAATAACACACATGTTCAGGACGACTTCGATCCCACGCGCCTCACGCACTCGATCTTGTACTGCCCTTTTTTCGTGGCAAAGGATACCCAATAATCTCACCAGATCGCGCTTGAGATACGCGAAACCATGGTTATCAGTGACAGAAGAGTCAGGGGTTTGCTCTTGACCTTGGTCTGGCACTGATGTACCAATCGGTCGCCCAGTCAGCGAAACGGATTTGCCAAAGTTGATTCGGGGTAAAAACATATCCAGGAGACGGAGAAGCTCTACGAAAACAAAGTTATCAGCCAACGGACCAGAAAGAAACGTCACCAAACTTCCATCAACGAAGACGTCGCCGTCTTAGAAGCGCAAAGGCGATGCTCACCAATTATATTTTCAACTATTCCGAGGCCTGATGTCTGTGCCTCTATGAAGTAATTCATCATGTTAGATTTCGGATTTTGAGCATCCTCACGACCTGGATGAGTAGTATCTTCTTCTGCCTCGATGGCTATCGTCACCATGCATTGCGTAACCAGGACTAAGGCTTCGCACGCTTTTGGCAGCATAACATCAATATTCTTGAGCGATCCGAGTGACTGATTCATTGTTTCTAGTGATCCCGTATGATTTGTGGCAGGAGCAAGTGAAATGGATCTTTCCGACTCTGCGCGCTTCCGGTCGGACTGATTGATATCATCTAACCCAAGAGAGTGATGAATTGAGATTTGCACGTATCTAGATAATGAGAAGAAGGCTCTTGTCAACATGGGTGTGAGTGAGGTGTGGATTTGAAGCGTTTCAGGTTTGATAGGTGTTTGAGATGTCGATTGATTAGTTTGGAGGTAGGAATCAATTATTTTCAGAAGCGTCGTTTGGTGAGGAGTTATGATTTCGTCCTGTCTGAAAGACATCGCCATCAATTCGATGTTTAGCCACCGAAAATTTAAGATCGATTTACATGATAAATTGTTGGTACAACAGTGCTGCCAGACCTTCCTCTATGATGTGGGATAGTATGGCATAACTGAAAAACAAAATTAGTCGGCTGTAGTAAGGCAAGCGATGAGAGCTGCACCTGATGTCGAATGCCTGTGCTTCCATGGAACCTTCGTCGGCCTCAAATGACCGTAGCATATTGTCCAGGAGGGAGATACACATGCGAGTCCCAACACCGGTTTGACACAGCAATTTCCTGATGAGATTCTCCAGTCCGCTCGTAATATTGAAATATACCCTGTGCTTACGCTCGCTTGCAAGAGTCATGGAGACAATTCAAGATAAAAATCAATGTGCTTAATAGGGTTTGGGCATCAGGAGAGCCTAGCAAACGACTATTAATCTAAGCGTTTGGTCAAGTCCCTCGAATCAAGCTTTGGACATACATGATGACGACCTGGTCTTCCGGAAGGTTGAGGTACGTTTCCCAGAGATTACTCATGAGTTCTTCGTGTCCTGTGACAAGGTTCGACAAGGCCTGAATGAGAAACCTTGCGGCGGCAATGGCTAATGTGCGCGTTAGAACCCTACGGAGGCTATAGAACACACAGCCTACATCTTTCGTCCTCCATGGCTGACCAAGAGGTGTACCAATGTAACAATCGCCTTAACTCTGGTTCGATGTGGCTAGTATCAGACCCTTGAGTGGGTGTGTTGACCCATGGTACCGGTACTCACAATGCCCTAGACTGATTGTCAGGAACTCCGGCGACTAGGTTCCGAATGAATTTCGCCATGGTGGCACACAGACCGGCAAGTGCCCATTGTCTGCCATCGTCTTCTTCATCGGCCTCCCAAAATGTAGAGTGAGCACGAGCTAAACCTTTCCAAACTTTGTCCAAGGGCTGCCAAATAGTACTATCCAAGCCGAGAGTAACACTACAAAACACGATTAGAGGGTGCGATAAAGAAAATAGTGCTGTCCTACCGTACTTGTTCACTCTTTGCTAGCTCAGGAGATATTTTGTCGATTATCCGAGAGAACGAGAGAATTGAATCGAGGTGGTTGATGTCCAGCTCGGTACAAGCTGTGGCAATCGCAGTACCCAATGCCACCGTTGTTTCTGTCATATCATGAGCAATGAGAGTGGTGGAGGGGCGAAGTGCCTTTTGATCGGCGTTAAGCTGTCCCTTTTTCTTGTTTTTTAACATGGATGGTATCGACACTTCCAAGCTCAAAGTCTCTCTTGAACCTCATCTCCTGAAGATACTCAAACCCTTGCCAGACTTGCTGCCGCTCACCTTGGCCGAGGAACTCAGGATTTACGTCTCGGATGTGTCGAATAGCATCATCCCGTATTCCACCCTCCTCACCATTTCCCAATGGTCAAGGACTCTGGAGGGAAGAGAGAAATTAGAGGCATGTAATCTGAATCCTAACAACTATATGATGGTTTCTCTCTTAGCGGGAGTCAAAACCTCGCCAGAACGGAATTTCGGCGCGTATGTGTCACTCCCAGAACCAGAACAATTAGCCGAACAGCAGAAGCGCGAGCGTCAGGAGATAACAGCCATTCTAGATGGTCTGTTGAGTGTCTTTTGTGTGGGTTTTGCGACCTGGTGGGCGTCTGACAAACTGCGCTGGCAAAATCACTGGGTGCGGGCCCTAATCTTCTTCATCAGCCACACTCACAACTCCACAGCGCGTGTTATTAGCACTGGGCATAACGATCATCGTTGCTCTTGCTGAAACTGGACTGTTCATCATTTGGCGGTCCCGTCAGAGCACCTCTAGTGCTCGTCGCAAACGTCATTCAAGGATGCAGACAGTCAGGCACAAAAAGACTGATGGCGACGACGAAAAAGCAAATGAAACAAAGATAAATATCGAATCACAGTTCTCAGAACACAAGAAACCTCCAGCTGGTAGTCTACGTCAGCGTTGGGTGCAGATGGAGAAAGCCTGACATGTAGTCCTCACTCCTGGTATACCCGCAATCTCTGCAACAAGAGTGAAAGATACCACCCTGTTAATCCCCATATCTCAAGTCTACCCTCTTTTCCAAACCCTACTTCATCGCACTGGGTCCCGCCATGGAATGCCTCGGTACTCATAGAGGTGGCGTCACTCGTCTCAGAAAATCCCTCTGCTGAGCGGACAATATCTGTCACGTCCACGGCCCAATACGGCCTCTCGCTACGAAATAGATATGGCCGTAACCTTCGAGGTTCTGTCAATTCTGTCAACGGGACATGAAACACAATTGCCACCTCCGAAATTGACATTATTCTCCGGATTTTGCTGAGGTCAAGTGAAGCGTAAGGATGGTCGTCTGCCTCCGGTTGATTGACATTCCTTTCGCTCACGAATCCCTAGGCACTCATTTCATCGTTATCTTTCAGTGTATTTAGTATGATATTACGCACAATATATGGCCATACGCGCATGTCTCCCCGTAGATTGACCTGAGGTGGACCTATTTCTCCGAGAACTTGGATCTCTTCAGGTCGTATACCCAGCTCTTCTTCTGTCTCCCGCAATGCCCCGTCCAAGAACGATGCGTCAGTCTGTTGCCAACATCAGCAAGCCACCAGAACGTCTGAACCCTTTGAGACCCACGTCGTCTATTCGCCCTCCAGGGAAACTGTCCATCTGTTCAGACGCGCCTGGGCTGATTAGATTGTAATCTTACCTCACCTCGCCAGAATGACTTCGAAGATTCTTTGCCCTCACTTGAAACAGAATTCCAGATCTGCCTTCAACATTGCAGAGGGGAATTAATACACCAGCATTACGTGACTTGTTGCCAAGTTGTGATTGTTGGGGCTCTAGCTGTTGGGCATCCGAAAGTACACGGCGCAGGGCTCTGAGTGATTTTGGAGTAAAAGGCTTGGACAGATTGAGTAATGAGGACGACCTGAGAACCGTGGAACATCCTGACATGATTGCATGCAGAGACTAATGAATGAATGAATTTTATTATGTTTCGAGGGATGTATATCTGAAACCGCTCGTTTATTGATCGACTCCGGAAGATTGTGCCGTTGTAAGTGTAACAAAGCTGATACGATGACCACAAGAAATAGATCCAACTCTCCTGAGAAGTGAATTCACGAGAAAATGGTACTCACTATGGATTAACAATATCAGAGAGCATTCAAAGCGGAGGGTGTCACTCTGATGTAACCATACCTATTTCGGAGGTTATTACTTCTGTTTTTGACACTCTGCTCGGAATGAAGGCTTGACTTTAGAATGCGTGGCTATCATCTAATTATTTCCTTGAGCAACTCCAAAGTCGCACATGAAACAACCCCAGACGCTACATTCACACCGAAGCACTTATTTCAAAGGCTACCTCAACATCAGCGATCTCTGAGTTATCATCGAGGTTTCGTGAATCAGCCCCTAGGAAGAGATTACAGAAAAGGACCATTACAAATTGACTGGATGGAGTTTGAGAAGAACGAACTTGCCGGCAGACGGCAGTACGCTAATGCTGGAAAAAAGAAAGAGGGCGGAAGGGGTGCGATCCAGACTGCTTGTGGAATTTCCTTGAATCACAGAGCTGATATCCTTGAATAGGTCCGGTTGAGGCCACGTTCGTTCCTAGTTCTCGTAGCAAATCTGGCACCACTAATCTGCCTGAAGGAACAGTCCACATTTTCCGAGATGCTGGAAAACGTCCTGGACTCGATGAGTTGGAAAGAAGGGCTTCTGAAATCCTTCCAGATAACGAGGATGCCGGTGTGACATTAGGGGTGCTTGCAGTACCGTCTTGGATGACCCCCTCAGACTTTTTGGCTTTTGTCGGACCCGCCACAGGCAGCATCGGCCACTTACGAATAATACGGTTCGCAGCAGATCTCAACCCAGTTTTCTGAAAATATCTGACAGATTTTTTGCGCATGTAGGGATTTTTCACCCAACCGATCCATTGCATTGGTCAGACTGGCAAACCCAGGTGATGCCGCAGATTTTGTGGAAACGTACAATGGTAAACCATTCAACTCGATGGAGGTGCGCTTCATGGCTATATCTACATGGCTTGGACGAGCATTAAAAATCAATGATTTAGCCTGAGATATGCCATGTCGTTCATGTGTTATCGGTTCAAGTTGAACCTGATGATGTGTTATCACAAGCAATTTCCCGAATGAACAGCACCTATGGGCCAGCCCAAGAACTCCCTACATGTCCCGTATGCCTCGAACGTATGGATTCTGCTGTTACTGGTCTCATTACAGTGCCTTGCTCGCATACTTTCCACTGTATGTGCCTCAGCAAGTGGGGTGATAGTCGGTGAGTTCGGTATTATTTCTGATGTGGGCTTGCTTCTAACATCAGCTAGGTGTCCTGTATGTCGGTACTCTCAGAATATCCTCACGTCCCACCCTTTACCCGCTTCTGATCGACCACCTCGCCCCCTGCCTTTTAGTTATCCTTCCTCGAATGTTCCGTCTCAATGTTCTGAGTGCCTTTCGACTACTAATTTGTGGATCTGTCTTATATGTGGAAACATTGGTTGCGGGCGATACGGACGAGCCCATGCTCAAGCACATTACCAAGCAACGACCCATCTATATGCGCTCGAACTTGAGACGCAGAGAGTTTGGGACTATGCTGGCGATGGTTACGTCCATCGACTTATTCAAAACAAGGCGGATGGCAAATTGGTTGAACTACCAAGTGCTTCTGCATCTATAGATACAGTACCCAGAGAGGGTGGTTTAGGACCGAGTCAAGCTGACGCTTTGTCCGCAGAGAAGATTGAGGCAATTGGGATTGAGTATTCTTATCTTCTCACCTCGCAGCTGGATTCTCAGCGCTCTTATTATGAAGAACAAAACGGGGATCTCAAGAATCAGATAAGCGACTTGAAGCACGTCATTGAGCAGACGAATAGTAACAGAGAGCTTGAAAAAACTAGGGAGCGAGAGGAAGAAAGGCGACATCGAGCAGAAACAGCAAGACAGATTGAGGAGCTAGAGAAAGGAAAGGCAAGGGCGGAACAAAAAGCCGATCGAATGACAGGCCTCGCAAAGAGGCTAGAAACTGATTTGAGAGAGGAAAGGGCTGTAACGGAGGGGTTGCTCAAGAATGTCAAGGGAATGAAAGACCAGATGGCGTTGACAGAACAAGGGAAGAATGAGTGTCTCGCGAGAATCGAAGAATTGACAGATCAGGTTCGGGACCTGATGTTTTTCTTGGATGCCAATTCGAAGATCGAACGAGGAGGAGGAGTGGAGGCCGAGGCCGCAGGTGGATCTCTTGAGGTTGTTTCATCTGCGCCCAACAGTAAAAGCAAGAAGAAAGGCAAAGCCAAGAAAGGTTAACGTCAGGTACGTATCCGAGATGAATATTCTTGCAACACCAATACGAAACCTTGCTGTGTGGTATGTTCCCTCTATTAGGACATTGCATTTCAGCGTGCCAGGCTTGATATCTTCCCCCGCAAGTTTACTGGCAGTATCCTTTTCGTTCCAGATTTCTATCCCCGAAGACCGAGAAAGTGGTGTGTCATTTGACAAGTTTCGTATGAGCTTCTCAGCACGCAGCGTAGATTGTAGGATCGAATGCCGTGATTGATGCGTTGAATCCGAGAAATGGAATTTCTGGTAGAGCACCACAGAACAAATTTTCAGTTATCTCCCAGTTTTTTTTGATAAAGCTATAGGGTTGACATCGAGCTGACGCTCTGAATCACGATTTTTGACAGCATCCATGATAATATGTATTTGTAGGTTACTCGAAATTTAATTGATATCACATGGACTTGAGTAACTCTTTGGCTGGAAGATTTTTCTATGGACTCTGCTGATAACTGTACATGTCCCTAAAGTTCTGAACTTAGATGTTGGATCTAGCGGCTTCGAAAAAGCAGGATACTCCAGCCCTGTCATACCAGTAACCTAATATCATTGCACTTGAGACCGGTTGCTACCTTGAGGTCGATACAGGACTGCAGATAGCCTTATGAACTGCTTTGAGGTAACCGTCAAAGTAGCAACCTTCCAATTACCAATCAAACCAGACCGTAGTGACCCACTTCTCTGAGCATCATCCCGTCATGATCTGTTTCACAGTTGTATGGACAGTGGCCTTGGATCCCAAATTGTCAAAGATTCAGTACTCCTCGGATGTTTCATTGGCCCAGCCAGTCAATCAAAACTCGGGTAATTAGATTCAGCGAACTGCCATGTTATTGAACGGGAGATAAATTATGCGTGAATCAGTGTGGTTGTAAGGATTTGAGTGCATTAACTGTTTGCACTGTCCAGTCTTCTATGGCGTCCAAAGGCAGCTGTTCCCACCGGTTATATGTCTAAAGAGAGTTGGTCAACATAGAATCTAAAAAGAATTGATAGGGAGCATGCCTCCTCAAGTAGTTGCAGAAGTTCCAGGGTTTCAAGTCTAGCCTCGTCCTTGGCCCGAGTGTTCTCGTCGAGTTGAGCTTGCATTTGGCGGTTCTCTGCTTCAAGCTTGGTAGATATAATTAAGTAATTCATCCCAAAGATGTATAAATTCAGTTACCCGAGCAAGTGTCTCTTCGAGTTGAGCTGCCTCAGCCTCGAGAACGGGGATAGTGCGGGCACAAATAGCTCCTTCTGGCTGTAGATCTTCTCTCCAGACGTCTTTTGTTACATCTTTCCGAGCTTTTGCTTCTGTCACAATCTTATGAAGGATGTCTATGTTTTCTCGAACGCCATACTTCTCAAACAGTTGAGTGATATCATCCTGCGAGCACAGTTCAGGACAGGGTAGAGTTGTGACTTCCAGTAAACACACCCGGTCTTGTTTCTCAATCCAGTCAGATATGATATTAAATGTTACTGATGCTGCGTTCTTTTCTTCCTCGACGTATAATGGAAAACACTCTGCAAAATCCTCGAATCTGGGTCCATTGTCAGCTTAGGAATTGTTGAGTGTACGTAATCGTTTACCTACGTCCATTTACGCGCTGATCGCTGTATAGCAAGCTGTAGGGCTGATTGAAAGTGCATCCAGCGACGACTACCGTCTTGATCAAACATGGCAGAAGGTTTGGAACAGACACGCACCGACGCGATATATAGCGCGGCTGAATAGAGCACGTGAACCCGTGACCCACTGGCTCTTACACATTAGCATTAGGCTGCTGGGTGTATCATGGACACCCGTGACGAAGCAACGGGGACTGCAAACGACAGAACCAGACCAAGAGGCTCTGTTTCTTCCTTTCTTCTTATCAGTCTCATCCTCTTTCTCCTCACCGGCCACAATGGCGAGGAATTTCTGGCTCGGCATCATTATCAGGATGCTATGAATTCACTTGAGAATCAGTTGTCGAACTACACTGCATGGATGAATGGAACTGTGTCAAACTTTAGCTTGGTGTGTCGAGAATATGTCTGTAATCATCTGTCCGAAGACTCATGGTTACCCACGATCGTAGCCTGAACCTGATTTCACCGTCACTCCGCTCTTGAATGCTTTTCATATCAAGGGACATACTCTTGACAATTCTCGCGAGTCGTACTATCCCAACATTACAGGATACGTCCGTGGTGATGCCCGGTTCTATAACATTACGCCAGTGGCATTGGAGAAGAACAAGTCGTTATCATGGAAACCATTGGCTGAGCGCTATGTCTCCGGGGCCAATGTCACCGAAATGATTGAGTTAGGTTCGACTTGGAATTGGACGGCCTCTACCAAGCTGGTAATGACATTGCACGAGAAGGAACCCCTTGCAATGCAAAACAGTGGAAACAAATCAAAGGACTTGGTCGCAGTTCATGTATGTGATACCTTTTGTCAGGGTTCCTGCTTTATCTTGTCTTATTTAGGCAAGGATGGAGCTCATAGATGAAAATTCACAAGAAACAATACGCCTTGAATTTGATGGTATGCACTTTGTGTCCCAAGGATCTATTGTTGGGCTTGTTGAACCATCCGGGTAAATAAACATATTATTTTTGGCTCTTTTCACCTGACAAACTTGTAGCCAACCACTGGACATTCGCCTTTTGCCTTCCCTCGTGCCTCCTGATCGTCAGAACGAGACGGCCAGAATCATAGCTCCAGAGCTTGAGCATAGGATTACTCACCTGAAGAATATGATTGATGATGGTTTGATTGATAACGATTCAAGTAATGGTGAGTGGGTTTTTTCATCGGCACATTACGGAGGTTGAATATACCATGAAGAAGATTTACCGAAGTCTCAGTGCCCATTCACATTTCATGCCCAATTTCAATCAGTTCCTATCCCAAATCGTCTTATGCAAGATTTGGAGAGCGAGATCCAGCATCCTACCGGCATATCGACCGTCAAGCCTCCCAAGATAGTCCTGAGTGCTGTGTTGCTCAGCAAGAAATGTGGCGTTCTCTATGAAATCCATAGCACACAGGGTTTGAGGTCGCAAGCCTTCTTCAGCAAGATGACAAGATGTTAGTACAAAATATTCGCATTCTTATTTTACTTTTTCAAGTTTTTCTAGATGGCGGATTGTCAGCGCTTGCATATTTCGTTGCCCTTCTTATATTTACTCGACAAGCAGGGCTTAGTCGCACGGCCTTTGGAATCACTAGGGTTTCCCGTTGGACGTTCCTTGTAAATGCCACGATCGATGCCGTCTGCTTTGCTGGTCATATTACATTTGCCATCCTTGCTGAGGGAAGAGCGTCTTTGGCGCTAATGGCTACGGCGTTTTTGTCCTGTGCCCTTTTCATCCAGGAGGCAGTGAGTATCGGTCACTTGAGACACAATAATAACTTATCATTTTCAGCAATTTGCCGCTTTGATTTTCCAGGTTCAAGGATCCGAGTCGCCGCCTGCACCACCCCCCCTACCTCCAACCCGAACGGTTGACCCCACGGTGGGAAATCAAACTTTGACTGCTACACCACCTACCCATCAGCGGAATGGTGATCCACACTCCTCTTTCTTCCGGTTCTTCCTACACCACGTGCGAACTGATCCACAGGCAAGACTCTGTCCGTTTACGATTCCATAAATACAGGGCTTTCACTAATTGGTATCTGCAGGGATTGTGTTGTTCTTGTTTTTGACGGTCTTGGTTCGAGTTATACTTTCGCCGGCATTGTCGATGCTCTTCGTTGCTGTGACATACACACTCATATGGTTGCCACAAATCTGGCGGTCAGCGAGGAAGGGAAGGACCAGTGGTTTGACTCCGGAATATGTGTTCGGAACGACAATTTGCCGCTTAGCTGGTGCATTATGTGAGCATCAATTTATGTCGAACCCTTCTCGCTTTAATTATTCATAGACTTTTTGACGTGTCCCCGTAATGTGTTGGATGTTGAACCTCGAGGTGGGTTAGGACACATACCAGCACTGTCTGGCGCTGATCAAGGGGACAGGCTGGGCCTACTGGATAGCAGCTCTTGTCTTACTTCAGGCTTGTGTACTCGTGCTTCAAGAGTTCATTGGGCCATCTTTCTTCCTTCCCGCCAAGGTGAGTAGATAATCATTTGAACAATCTATCAATTGACATAATCACTTTGACTACTAAGTACCAAGCTGTCAAGTTGCACGACTACCACCCTCCTATGCCACTCCCAGATCCCGAAGCTCCAGAGAAATCCTTGGGGGACTGTTCAATATGCATGGACACTATTCACATCGACCCCTCATTGCGTCCCAAAGCAACCCAAGAAGCCGGGAAAGAAAGAAACAGAGGATGGATCGGAGACTCAGGTGACGGAAAGGGAACGAGCATGGGAATTGGCAGGAATGTGACCGCAAGCCCTGGTGGTCTGTTAAGCGTTATGCAAAAAGGAGTAGTGATCTCAAGCAGGAGAGAATATAGCCTGGCTCCATGTCATCATTTATTTGTGAGCTGCCTCATCCTGAGTTATTGAGTTATTGACTCAAGGTTCATTTTTCATCTCAGCACACAGAGTGCCTAGAAAAGGTGAGCTCTTTCTCTGCCTCTGTATCATGACTCCTTATGACATTCCTTAGTGGTTGGCAATCAAAACCATCTGTCCACAGTGTCGTCGCCCGCTCCCACCATTGTAGCCTTTGCCTTGACTTTGATGACACTCAGTTTTTGGATTATCTCATTGCTTCTAAATCATGTAATTTTATCGCACATGTATCATAAGACTATCATGAATCTGACCATCTTAGATTATTCATTGTCCGTATAATTGACATACTTGAAGTCACAAGACATCATAGTGAGTGACAACCAACATGTTTGTTACAACAGAGTCATCATGGAATCCAACTGGACACTCGACGCAATTCTCCAGTAATTCTCCAGTTTGTTCAAGGGTTACTATGCTCACGATACTCTTTCTTCCAACAGCATATATTTTTGGATAGTTTATAGTACAATTTTTTTGAGTAAGAATTCCATTCTGAAAGGCATGTATGTGCGTGTATGCATGCGCAAAGATGGGATCCTGGTATACACCGAAACTAGTCACCAAACGTAGTTGCTGAGGGAAAAAAATAGCGATGGTGAGAGAGAATGGACGAGGCTAGTGAACGGACTCGACCGCCGATTATAACCATACGGTAGAACCACCATCCAGAGGCCTTTTTATTCCGTCATTTGTGATAGTGAAACATAGTGTCGCATTTGTCCCAGATTTCTTCAGATCATAGAAGTTTGCACTACACTCGCAACAGTGCTTAAACACCAACTTTTGCTCAAACTCCTCAAAAAGGGCATGGATTTTGCTGTATTCTTTGTGAACTACCCCATGAGGTTACCGATTCTGGTTGCTGGTCAGTCAGTTAGTAAAGGTCCAGTAATCCAGCCAGTCATTCACAAAAGCCGCTAAGTCAGCAAACCAACCA